>Ga0164293_10001713_pt1 | contig 18440 bp, 17 predicted proteins | sample GEODES118metaG_FD_111487 | JGI IMG/M metagenome (GOLD analysis project Ga0164293, IMG submission 111487) | Eutrophic lake water microbial communities from Lake Mendota, Wisconsin, USA - GEODES118 metaG | ecosystem: Environmental > Aquatic > Freshwater > Lake | place: USA: Lake Mendota...
GATTCACCAACCTTTAGGCGTTTAACTGAAGAGATTGTCACCTTACTTGCCTATGAAGCAATGCGTGAGGTTAAAACTGAGGCGGTAACTGTGAAAACACCCGTTGCTATGGCCCAAGGTGCTCACCTGACTAAACCAAAACCAGTTGTAGTTCCAATCTTGCGAGCAGGCCTTGGCATGTTAGAGGGAATGTCTAGATTGATACCTACGGCTGAGATTGGTTTTCTTGGCATGGTGCGGGATGAAAAAACTTTAAAGGCAACTACATATGCAAATAGATTGCCAGAGGATCTAACAGATCGTCAGTGTTACATCTTAGATCCAATGCTTGCTACCGGTGGGACATTAGTTTCTGCCATTGAATTCTTAGCAGCAAAGGGTGCAACAGATATAACAGCGATCTGTATCTTGGCCGCTCCTGAGGGTGTTGCAGTTTTAGAAAAGGCGTTTGCATCAAGTAAGTTGCAATTAAAGTTAGTAACTGGCGCCCTTGATGAAAGATTAAATGAAAAGGGTTACATCGTTCCAGGCTTAGGTGATGCCGGAGATCGTCTATATGGTGTTGTTTAAATGGCCAGTACAAGTCCTGGTTATGGAATCACAATCCGTGTTGATGGCCCTGCCTCAGCCCAACCTGTCTCTGAGATAACTCAAGCAATATCTGTAGCCGGTGCTTCAATTACCGCACTCGATGTTGTTGAATCTGTTTTAGATCGAGTTGTAATAGATGTTACCTGTGATGCAATTGACGCCGAACACGCAGAAGCTATAACAGCTGCGTTATCGAAGAATCCAAATTTAAATGTAAGAAAGGTTTCAGATCGCACATTCCTGCTTCACTTAGGAGGAAAAATTGAGATCACATCAAAGGTGCCACTTAAAACCCGTGATGATCTCTCCCGTGCTTACACACCAGGAGTTGCTCGAATCTCCCAAGCAATTGCTAAGGATCCATCTGATTTAAGAAGATTAACAATTAAGCGAAATACTGTTGCAGTTGTAACTGATGGTTCTGCAGTGTTAGGACTTGGCAATATTGGACCAGGGGCCGCCTTGCCAGTTATGGAAGGAAAAGCAGCCTTATTTAAAAGATTTGCCGATGTCGATGCATGGCCGGTCTGTCTTGATACTCAAGATGTTGATGAGATTGTTAGAACAGTTCAAATCATCGCCCCTGTCTACGGCGGAATTAATTTAGAGGATATATCAGCTCCTCGTTGTTTTGAGATTGAAGCAAGACTTCGAGATCTTTTAGATATTCCTGTCTTTCATGATGATCAACATGGCACAGCAATTGTTGTTCTTGCCGCGTTAACAAATGCACTTAAGCTAGTTAAGAAAGATCTTAACTCAACCAAGATTGTGTTGAGCGGAGTTGGCGCTGCTGGTACTGCGGTTGCTCGATTGCTAGTAGCAAAAGGTGCGCAGAACATAATTGGGTTTGATAAAGATGGGTTAGTTTTTGAAGATAAGGGTGACTCAGATCCAATGCGTAAATGGTTTGTTACTAACTGCTCACCTGGATCATTTAGAGGTGATCTACATGAAGCAATGAAGGATGCTGATATTTTCATTGGGGTAAGTGCGTCAAATGTATTAACAGAGGGTGATATTAAATCTATGGCAAAAAATGCGATTGTCTTTGCCTTAGCTAACCCAGATCCTGAGATTGATCCAGTAATTGCTAGAAAACATGCGGCTGTGGTCGCAACTGGAAGAAGTGATCAACCAAACCAAATTAATAATGTTCTAGCTTTCCCAGGTATTTTTAGAGGATTGCTAGATGCAAATATCACAAAGATTACAGATCACATGTTAGTTCTTGCGGCAGAAGCAATCTCATCTTGCGTAAGTAGTGAGCAACTTAATGCTAATTTTATTATACCCAGTGTATTTGATTTAAATGTCGTACAAAAAGTTGCTGCTGCCGTAAAGCAATCAGTTAAATAATGATTAACTACGCTGCAACATTTGATGAGCAATTATCACCAGTTGCACCATTTCTTTTCTACGTAGTAGTTGGTGGAATAGTTTTTATTGAAACCGCTCTTTTGGTTGGCTTCTTTCTGCCAGGAGATTCACTGCTATTTTCGGCCGGATTAGTTGCTGCTGTGCGAAATGATGTAAACATTGTTATTTTGGTTTTAACTGTATTTCTTGCAGCATTTATCGGTGATCAGGTTGGTTATATATTAGGTAGAAAGATAGGCCGGCCTTACTTTCAGAAGAGAAACTCTAAGCGGATGCAGAAAATGTTACTTAAATCCGAGCGCTTTTATGAAAGATATGGCTGGTGGTCGGTTGTCATTGCTCGATATATTCCTTGGGTAAGAACATTTGTGCCACCAATTGCTGGAACTGTAAAGATGAATTACTACAAGTTTTTATCTGCCAACGCACTCGGTGCGTTTTTATGGGGGGTCGTAATTACCTTAGCTGGTTTTTACTCTGGATCAATTTCTTGGGTAAAAGATATCTCATATGGGTTAGCATTTTTTTTCATAAGCATGTCAATTGCGTCTGCATATTATGATTATTTGAAAAATAGAAATGATTAAAGCCCAATGTAATTTAAAAGTGCAAAGTTGCAATAAAATATGAGAAAATTTATACGCCCTTTTATTTATAGAAAATACATGAACTTAGTTTTTTTAATCAATAATGTAAAACCTGTTTTTTTGGAAGTTAAAAAATCATATTCAGATTACGGCGAAGATTTAATTATTGAAAAACTACTTGATTCAAATACTGGAAGTTATGTTGATATCGGAGCTGGACACCCAATTATTGGAAGTAACACTTATTACTTTTATAAGAAAGGTTGGCAAGGTATAACTATCGAGCCGATTAAGTTTCATAATAGGCTTCATAAACTCGTTAGAAGGCGTGATAAGCAAATTAAAAAATTAGTTTCTGAGACAAATACTAGAACTAAATTTTATGAATTTAACCCAACTCAATATTCAACTAATTCCTTAGAGCAATATACAGAGATGATTAAGAATGGAATGAAAGAGAGGAGAAGTTATTATCTAAACGTTATATCAATAAACCAAATCTTGAGTATGGTCAAGAACTCAGTTTACTTTTTATCAATTGATTGTGAAGGTTATGATTCAACAATTATCAAATCAATTCGGTGGGAAGATTTAAATAAACCTAGAATTATAGTTTTTGAAAAAATTAGCGAAAAGAAAGAGTTAGAAAATGTTGAGTTGATATTATTGAATAATGGTTACAAGTTAGCTAAAGTCAGTAAGATTAATTATGTTTATCTTTTGCAAGATTAGTTCTTACGAGAAAAACGAGATTGACCATTTGCTATTACGCCTAAATAGGTGAGCAATATTCCAGCAATTAAGTAGCCAGAAATTACAGTTCCCTCAGTTGGCACAATAATGTCAATTAGTAATGAACCAATCAACATTCCGCCAACACTAAATAATGTGAACTCTAAAACGCCAACATGTTGCACAGCAACTGCTGAGAGTGCAATGTAGAAGACTCCGATTGTGCCGCCTAAAAACATCCACCAAGGCCCTGAGGTAAAGTTCATAACTGAGTAATCGGTAAAGATAGTACGAATTAATAAAAGTATTAATAAAAATATGGTACCGGTAGTAAAATTTAATAAAGATGTAGCAAAGCTCTGCTTTGAGTAAGAGTTAATCTGACCATTAAGGGCTCGCTGCACGCCCACCCAGGTGCCAGCAAATACTGCTAATCCGATAGCCAGGATTGAAAAATCACTCATTGAAAATCTATTCCAGGCAGAGACAATAACTGCGATAACAGTAATTACTGCAGCAATTATCCTACGCTTAGTAATTATTGATCTGCCACTGCCAATTAATCCAACATGATCTACCCATAACGAGATCGCAGTTTGTCCGGCAAGGGATGCAACAGTAAAGAGTGCAACACCCATGATTGGAACAACATGTGTTTGCATTGCTACAAATGAGGCGCCTAATACGCCAGCACCGATCCGCCACTTTGGTAATTGTTTTGCAGATACTGCTTTAAAAATTTGAGAAAAACCTGCTCTGACATCTTTTCTAAATAAAGCTATTAAGCAAACAAAAGCAAGGCCGGTGGTAAAGGAGACAATTGCCGCCTCAAGTGAATCATTCATCCGGGCAGATAACTCACCATTAATTCGAGATTGAACTGCGATTAAAACCCCAGAGAATGCTGATAAAAGCTCAAGTCTAAATACCTTCTCTTGGGATTTAATAAAGCACTCCTCTTATTTTTTAGGTAAGAGGTGAGTATAGAACTTAAGGAAGAGCAGGGGCTGAATCTAAAGTAATTGTGTATGTTTTTGATACACCCAAACTTGATTCAACAACCATTACAACCCGATCACCTGGTGCGTGGGATCTAATTCTTACAATCGCAGAGATTGCATCATTGATCTTAAAGCCATCAATTGTCTTAACAATTGAGCCAACTGTTATTCCGGCCTTTTCAGCAGCTTTACCAGAAGAGAGTAGGTAAACCTTGGCACCAACACCTGTATAGCTTGGATCAAATGAAACTCCTAAGATTGGTTTTGTTGATTTACCAGTTGCAATTAACTCCTCAGCAATTCGAGTTGCTTGGTTTATTGGAATTGAAAAACCTAATCCGATACTGCCTGTAGTTGTTGCGCCTAATGTTGCAATCGCTGAGTTAACTCCAACAATTCTTCCCTGTGCATCAACTAGTGGACCACCTGAGTTACCAGGATTAATTGCTGCATCAGTTTGAATTGCATCCATATAACTTTCGACACTTGTAGAGCCGGTAGTTACTGGGCGATTTAATGCTGAAACTATTCCGCTAGTTACTGTTCCTGATAATCCAAGCGGTGAACCAAAGGCAATTACTGCATCCCCAATTGCAAGGGATGAGGAATCACCCTTTGGAATCTCAGGAAGATTTCCTTTTTTAATTGAGATTACCGCTAAATCATAATCAGAGTTTCTACCAATAATTACTGCTGGGTAAACATCACCATTGTTTAATTCAACTGAGATTGTGCCCCCTGATGCTGCACTTTCAACAACATGGTTGTTAGTAATAATGTATGAGGTAGTTGCGTTTGATCTATATATAGATCCTGAACCAGTTCCATCACCAGCTAAAGAGGTGATCTTGATTGAAACTACTGAAGGAGATACTAACTGAGCAATACTTTTAACATTTGCCCCAGTTGCGCCAATATCTATGGCGCTTCTACCTTTTGCACAGCTGCCATTACTTGAGGCATATAAAGCTTTAGTTTTATTATCAACACAAGCCTTAACAACTGGCACATTAGAAGGAACAGCAATTGCGTAACCACCAACAGCAGTTGCACCAATAATAAATCCAGTTAATACCTTAAATAATGTGCTCTTCATATCTCTCCTTATTGCCATCGCTTTATATGATCCGATAATAGGTAGTTTACTTGAGAGTTTTCTGAGAAATCACTGCGACAAAGTTAAGAGATAGGGCAAGTAGATGGCATGAGGATACTTATGAACTAAGTGCCAATTAGTATCAACCAAAACTTTATGTCATCTCTTCATAACTCATATTTCTTACCTCAGAGTTAAACAACGGCAGCACAATTGCAAATACGGTAATAACTGCCAAAATATAAATGAAGGTCTCCATGCCAAGTAAGGTTGAAAGTGGGGCGGCAATTGCAAGCCCAATTGGCCTAAACATAAGGGATCCCATTGCATCAAAGGATGAAACTCTAGAGAGTGAATCCCTCGGTACTTTACGTTGCAACGCGGTACTCCACAATGTTCCCCATAGATCTAATGTGATACCAAATAAAAATGCACCAACTGCGATTACGGCCAGTGACTGTGGCTTTGCAAGAGAGGCAATATAAAAAGTAATAGTAAAAGATGAGAGCATAAGAAAACGCATTGGATACTTAGGCTTTACTTTAATTGCTATTAATGAACCTACTACTAAACCAACCGACTCTGCAGTTATTACATATGACCAGGATTTAGCACCATCAAAGTGCTCAAGGGCAATAAGGGGGCCTAAAACATTCTCAGCTGCTGCCCAGCACATCACAATAAATGAAAAGACTGCCACAATAATCACAATCCATCTAAAGGATATAAAAACCTTCCAGCCATGGCGCAAGTCATCAATCATTGTGTTCTCTGTATATTCTGCCCTTGGCGTTAAGTGACGAAATGTAAAAACAAGTAAACCTGATACAAAAAATGATGCAGCATCAATACCTAGAGTTATGGCAGGGCCAAACGCGTCAATTAAAAAACCGGCAGAGGCTGCGCCCAGTATCATTCCAGAGTTAGTAAACAACGCATTAAGAGCATTACCTTTTTGCAAACCTGCTTCAGGTAAAACTGCTGGAATAACACCTGAGAATGCCGGCCAAAAGATTCCCCACAAAATACCAAATGCGCCGTTAACAATTAGTAATACAGCAATTGGCACATTTCCAGTTGCAAAGTAGCCTGCTTGGACAAAAAGAATTAACCCACCAGCCATATCGGTTAAGCCAACCATTTTTGCCCGGCCATACTTATCGGCGATTACTCCACCAAACGGAGCCATTATTAAAAATAAAACGGTGGTGGTACCTAAAACTAAACCAAGCAAGTTAGCTGAGCCATTTGGTAATCCTAAGATTCCAAAAGCTAGTGCTATTGGCCCCATGCCATTGCCATAATTTGAAATAAATCTTGCTACAAACAATCTTTTAACATACTTGTGAGCAAGTACCTCTTTAGTTTGCATTATTTACTTCTCATTTCAATACCATTTATCAGCTGATATACTTGATCTGTAATTTTAGGTAAAAAATTTAGGTTAAATTTATTAATCCACCTCATGATTAATTCTAATCCTTATTTTGTAGTAGACCTATCTGGCAACTTTTACTTACTAGCACAGAGCTTAAAATCAGTAAATCGGTGACTAAGCCAATAAGCCAGACCCGGGGAGCATAATTTTTGCTTACGAGGTAACCCACTTGAATTAAATCTGGTCATATTTAGCCACTAAACCATTTAAAAGCATCCTTGTATCTAATATTTTTTGAAAATCATTTAGAGATGCTTGGGCATAAAAATTTTCAAAAGTTTCGTCATTAATCTTTTCTAAGTATCTCATTTGTGACTTAATGGAATAACGACTTAAAAAAGAAAGATTATTTGTCCAGTTATCATTTAAGGAAGGATCAATACTGTTATTAGCTAAAATAACTGGAAGTGAATGACAAATTAACGATTCGGTATATCTATGATTAAAATTATTAAAATTACCTGGCGGAACTAGGATATATTTAGAATTTAACAAATGATTTACATAAGTATAATCACTGTCTGTATTATTCCCACCAAAACTATTTTCAAGCGGATAAAGTTTGACATTTTCAAATTCTTTAGCAATTCTAAGAAAAGTTTCTCTCCTCCTATTACCAGATTGACCAATAAAAGAAAATTTGTGAGTTGTACTCTTTAAAGCGCAAATTTTTCTAATCGAATCAGGTGAGATTAATGAATCGGTTTCTTTTAGTTTCACTAACTTTGTGATCTTATTTGCAAAACTATTAGTATAACCTTGTGGAAGATTAGAAAATGAATATCCCATCCTAATATTTTTAAATTTTCTTTTTAATGAATATGAAATTCGCCCATCTCTATAAACACTTCCTGGTGCCTCTGTTTTTCTTAAACCACCATCATAAATATTGCCTAACACCCCTCCCAAAATTGATGTGTTTAATATTTTGTTGGGCGGGTTATACACAAATGCGTGCACTAAAGAATTGATTTTATTTAACGAATTAAAAGGTCCAGGTTCATAAGTTTCATTTCCTAAAAGAAAAAAAATTATGCTGTACTTTTGAATCATATTTAAAATTTCAATCCAATAGTCTGGATTAGTAGATGCAATTAATACTGTAGATGAGTTAGAATGATTTAGCATATCCATAAAGTTAGTAGAAGAATCGACATTTACTATTTTTATTCCAAACTCTCTTTTGAAATAATTTACTTCAGTTAAAAGTGGATTCTCGCTATAAGCAACTGTATTAATTAAAGTCTCACCCCTCAATTAGCTCAGATCAAATGCTGAATATACCAGTATTTTAAATAATTTAACTTTGATATGTAAACTTCATATATATTATTATCACTTATTTCTTTTGAGCATAGTCAATAGAAAAATAGCATGATAAAATTAACCATGAAGCATGAATTTAGGCATGTATGATTAATGACGTAACTTATTTTGAATCAAATGAAATAATTGACATTAGGGGTTCATTTTTAAAAGTTTTTTCAAAAACTTGGGTTGGGTCAAAATCAATAGAGCTAGAAGAAAGTTTTGTAACTAGATCTAAGATAGGTTCTACAAGGGGGATGCATTTACAAGTTGGGCCTACAGAGAATTGGAAAATTATTTCAGTTATTGAAGGACATATTTTTGATGTACTTGTGGATATGCGCAAACACTCTGAAACATTCTTAAAAACAAATACGAAGTATTTAAAAGATGGGGTGAGTATTCTTTGCCCTCCAGGCATTGCTCACGGTTTTCAAGCTTTAGAAAATTCAACTTTAATTTACTGTTCAAGTAAGACTCGTGATGAAAAATTTGACCTTGGATTTAATGTTAAAAGTTTGGTAATTGATTGGCCCTTAAGTTTTGAAGTACAAAGCGTACGCGATAAATCACTACCGCATATTAATGATTTTCTAAATGGATAGTCTGATGAAAAATATTTTGTTAATTGGAAGCCGCGGAAATCTAGGAGCAGAGATAAAAACATACTTTGGTAGTAAAAATTATACGATTTTCACTACTTCAAAGAATAATAACTTTGATGGAAAAATATTTTTCGACGGGACACAACCACTAATTTTACCAAAAAATCTCCAGATTGATTTAATAATTAATGCTGCAAATGAATATTATGTAAACCCAAATCATGAAGAAACCAATTCGATGAGAAATGCAACTATTGGAATAGCGAAAAATATACTTTTATCGAATTTATCTTGCCCGATTTTGTTTTTTTCTTCGTATTTACAATACCTACCAACTGAATTGCAGCCATGGTCTGATTACACAATAATGAAATCTGAGGCAGTTGAAATTTTTAAAGAATACGGAAGAAATAGAAAGGTGACAACAGTTGAGATTACACTCTATGATAATTATGGAGGAAAAAGAAAAAATAAGTTTTTCGACTTAGCGCTTGATTCTATTGCTAGTAAAAAAACATTAAAAGCAACTTGTGGAGAGACTGTAGTAAATTTAACACATATTAAAGACATTGCAAGAAATTTGAAAATGTTAATTGACAAAGATGTATATATATTTCAGGAGAAAAATAATTTTTCATTTTCGATTCAAACTAGCGACACTTTTACTTTAAGAAATCTAGTTGAGTACATCGAAAGAATATCTGGTACACGAGTTCTTATCAAGTGGGGATCTATCCCATACAGAGCTAAAGAGGTTTTTCAGTATTATAATTCGAAACCTATTTTGCCCAACTTTTCTCAAGAGCAAACTTTAGGTTCGTACATTTTGTCTTATTTAAAGTAACTTAAATATCGTTAACTTTAAACTTTCTGTCAACGTCATTGCGTAAATCAATAGTGCTTGATATTAAATCACTTTTAAACTCACTAAAAAGCGCCATATAGCTATCTGAAGAAAAATATCTAGTTTTAAATGGGTTTAGTTTTATAATTAAATTTAGTCTCTTCTCACTGAATTTAACCTTAAACATTTTATTTTCTACTAATTTTGATAGTAACAAGTTAAAAGGAATCGCTTCAGGTTGGCACAATAATATTCTTTTGCCGCGGTATATTTTTTTATCTTTTGGCCTCATTAAAAAATCTGCTATCGCTTGAACTGGTGTTATATATACCAATTTACTTCCTGAGAGTTCAACATTGAATGGTAAAGTTTTCAAAACCTTCTTAATTTTTGATAATTGACCTTTGAAATTGCTTCCATATATCAAGCCACAGGTTAATACAATGCCATTATTTTTAATCACAAGATCTTCAACTAATTTTTTATAAATTCCATATTTGTTAGGTTTAACTAAATAACTACTAGTACTGCCAATATACAGTAAAGTTATATCTTTTGCTTCTGATAAGCGTAAGAATTCTTTTTCAATACTAGTTATAACTAACTTTGGATTTATCGCTAGATGGAGAATAAGATCAATATTTTCAAGGAGATCGGAATCAAATCCGGTGTTTAGATTAAAGTTTTTTTGGCCAATGTCAGGTTTTGAGCTTGCGCAAATAACTTTATAACTTAAAGACTCAAGATCAACTCTTAATTTTTCACCTAATGAACCATTAGCGCCTGTAATTAGTATATTCATTCATTTTCTGTTAATACGTTAAGCGCAATAACTCGTGAATTTGCCATTCCAGCCAACATTATCGGCCCGGTCGGAACTGAGGGTAGAGATGCTGAACCAACCACATGTACATCTGGCCAGTTGGCCCAGTCTGCCGGAATTACACCGTTATGTTTCGATTTATTTATCGGGATATAGGCCCCACTGTGAACTCCTGCACCTGGTTTCGCAGTAATAAAATAGGAAAGCGGTAAGAGATTTGTACTTATGTAAATTTTTAACTTGCTGCATATTTGAAATTTATTAGGTTTTTTTGGTTTAGTTGAATTTGCGGTCAGAATTTCAGATTGCTTCTCCATTGATATACTTTTGGAATTAATAGCAGGTTGAAAAATCATAATTAGCCGTAATCTAATTCCAATTGAATTGAAAATATGGAATAGCGTTTTATGAAAACGACGAAACTTCAAAGACTCGATCATCTCAATTGAAATCCTATAAACTTGCACAAAATATCTAGGTTTCCCTGTATCTTCAAAATCAACTAAAACCTTATACGGTGTCATAAATTTATCAATTGTAGTCCGGGTTTTTTTAGTAAAATCAATGCCTAAGCCGAAAGAAACTGCGCTATCCATTATCTCCAAAGTTTTTATACCGGGAGCATTCTCTAATAAAATTCTTGCCGTGCCAAAAACACCAGTTGCTAAAAAAACTTTATCAAAACTCAAATATAATTTCTCACCTTCTTTATTTATAATCGAAACTTCAACAGTCTCATGTGAGTCTTGCACTATTGATTGGACATAACCGTCAATGAATTCCACGTTATGAAATTTTTCACTTTTAAACAAATCAGACGTTGACCAGTTTTGAGTTGAATCCAAATCAGAATACGCAATCACGGGTTTATCTTTGATCTTCCGGGAAAGGAATATTGGGTTTCGGAGATTCCTATATATTTCATTGTTAGTTTCAATATTTAACTGTTCTTCGATAAAATCAAGTGCTTTATTAAACTTAGTAATAGTTTGAGCATCAAAATCTACCTCAGACATTGCGGGTGGGAAAAAAACTCCACCCCATATCTTACTAAGGCCACCAAATGTAAAATTCTCAAAAATATCTACTCTGCTTGAAATAATTTTGCTAATTTTTGCTGGTAAAGAGTACAAAGTTCTGCTTGTGTATCGTCGCTTTAGAATAAGCTTATGGTTTAAACTAGAGCTCTGTGTATTATCCCAATTATTAATTTCTGGATTTACGATTATTATTTTGATATTAAATTCTAAACAAGTCAGCGCTGTTATATAAGCACTAGGCCCAGCCCCAACAATCAAGACACTTTTCATTTTCTAGCCTCTTAATAATCCTAGTAATCTTATTATTTTGATTTTTTCTAGACTTATAATGATAGTATAATTTATGGATGCTATACAATTTGAAACACAATCGATCTTGTTTAACTGTAATAATTCCATGTTACAACGAAGATAAAACTGTAGGGAGTTTGATTAAATCAGTATTAAAGCAAGAAATCGTTGGAGAATTAATAGTAATTGATGATGGATCAACAGATAGTTCGGTTAAGCAAATTCAAAAAATTAAAGACCGTCGAATTCGATTAATTCAAAACAAAAAAAATATAGGCAAAGGGCATGCTATAGCCCTAGGAATTAAGCAATCTAAATTACCAATATTGGTAATTCAAGATGCCGACCTTGAATACAACCCATTAGAATACAGAAAGTTAGCAAGACCAATTCTGGCAGATTTGGCAGACGTGGTTTATGGTTCTCGTTATCTACCCAGTGATGAAAAAGCAGTATTATATTTTTGGCACAAATTAGGCAATAATTTTTTAACCTTACTCTCTAACTTAGCGACAAACCTAACTCTAACGGATATGGAAACTTGCTTTAAAATGATGAAAAGTAATTTTGCTAAGAAAATCGTAATACAAGAAAATAGATTTGGAATAGAGCCAGAATTAACTGCAAAACTTGTTGGGCTTAATGCGCGCTTCTATGAAGTACCCATAAGTTACCATGGACGTACATATAAAGAAGGGAAAAAAATTACTTGGAAAGACGGTATTTCAGCTATTTTCTGTATTTTGAAATATAACCGTCCAAAAGTTAGAAAATACTATAAGAAGCTTATTTAAGATGTTTTCTCGAACTCGGCCAAAATATTCAAGCCTGTTATTTTCATAACGATTTTACTGTTTTTTTCTAATTTATGTACCTTCCAGAGAAATTTACTAGATATTTTATTTCTTTTATGAACACCTCCAGAAAATAGATATGAAATTCCATATGTTGGTACATAAATTCTTAATTTGAAATTTGGAAATTTTTGACCAAATTCATCTGAAAATTTTCCATTCAATAACAATAGCAATGCCTGATTACTATCCCATAAATCATTTGAAGCTCTAGAAACCGTCTTTACGTCTATTTCCCAAGGTTCAGGATGAAAGTACTTATAAATAAATCTGCCTAATGGACTCCAGTACGGTTCAGAAACTATAAACGACCCGCCAGGTGTTAATACACGATTAATTTCTGCTAAAGCTTTATAAGGTTGTTTAAAATGATGTAAAGTATCTTTTGCAATTACATAGTTAAATTGATTATCGGCGAATGGAAGATTTTCTCCATTTACTCCCGACTGAACATTTGATTTATCTAAACTATCACCTGCATCGGTAATAATTAAATCATCCCAAAACAATTGGGCAAAACTACAATCTCCACCACCAAGCTCTAAAATTTTAGGAGTCTTTATTCCTTTTTGCTCTGTAATCATTAGGAAGTTTGAGTAAATTTCCTTGTAAATAGAAGAAATATAATAATCATGACGTACAATTTCAGATATATGAGCATGATTAATTTTACGTCTAAGTTTAAACATAGGCCTAATTATAGGTTACTTTTAAAAATACATTTACGCCTTGCTACATTTTTTATTATATTAATCACTATTTTTATTAGTCTTTATTCAAGTAGACTTTTATTCCCAAGTAACGAATATAACTCAAAAATTAAGTTACTTCATTCTGCTGGCCTTGTAACTGGCGATGTTACATCTCGAGCTCCCACTGGTTGGTTATCCGATAAAGCCACTGAGTGCTTAAGTTTAGGTGTTGGCTCTCAAAAAATACATCAATTTGGCGATATTTTTCTTGATGATTATACGAATCCTGTGAATACATACAACCCTTGCGAGGGAATTTTAATTAATTCAGGAGATTCAAAAAAGAGCGGCGTCACTGATAGCTACGCACGATATTGGCACGGTCATGCAGTAATTACTCAGTGGCTAGTTATGGTTATCGGTTTGCCTAGTTTGCGAAACATAATATGGGCTTTAAACATATTTTTAATAATCTTTATAGGAATTGGAAGGACTAGTGTTGAAAAAAGGAATAAGTTTAAAGGAATTGGGTTGAGTTTTGTTCTTCCTTATTTTCTTTTTGCTGACATTGCAGATCTTCATACCTCAATAACTCATATTTATGCTAGCCTATTTACGCTTTTAACTTTATTAATATTTCTTAAATATTTTTATAAAAGTAAAGTCCAACAATTACAAACTGGTTTTTTACTTGGAAGTATCTATTGTTTTGTGTTGTATGGTTTGAGTCCACAATCAATTCCGGTTATCTTACTATCTTGGGGAGCTATAAGTCTCCTAGTGAATAATGTTGCAGCAAAAAAAGTACTACAAAACGTTTTAATATTTACTTATGGATGGACAATCGGATATTTACTTACGTTCATTACGAAATGGATTTTAGTAGGCGTTTTCACAAACTTTAATATTTGGGATGATGTTCGTAATCAAGTCCTTTACAGATCTTCGCAAACTGGCACCAACCTAAGTGAAGGTGTAGGAAGACACCTTGAATTTGCTCAGACTTTTCCAGCTTTTGTTCAAAGCTGGGTTGCAAACATTTCTACTTTATTAATACATGTCGTCGACCCACGCTACTCTTCTTTATTATTTGTTTTATTTTTCATAACTTTTGCCACGATGTTAACTTTGTTGATTTTGAAGTTTTTTGTAAAGTGCTATATTGAAAATCCCAGTAATTACAAGTACATCGTGGTTATAATTCTTATTAGCTTGCTCTTTCTTTTAGGATGGTACGCAATGCTCGCTCAGCACAGTTTTGATCATGCCACATATACTTATAGAAGCTTAGTTATATGGCTCGGTGGACTAATTGGTGCTTTTCTACAACTAAAAGCCAAGCAAAAATTGATTTCTAATATAAACTAATTGAAATAAAATTTATTAAGTTTTCACAAATAGAATGTCCGCTTGAAGTTGCTGTCCGTAATTGGGCATACCAAATCCGTTTTCTATTCTTAATGGCTTATATACTTTATTTCTTAAAAATTTAATTATATCCTCAATTAAAGATAAATTCATATAAGTACTAGCTAAATTAACTTCTATTTTAAAAGCGTATATATTATGAAAGTTATTTTTACTTATTGATTTTAATACTTCAAACTCATAGCCTTGCGTATCAATTTTCACAAATATTTGTTTGTTTATATTTGTTTCAAGTATTTTAGAAAGCTTACAGATTTTTAGTTTACTCTTACTAATAAATTGTATGCTTGGTGCCGCATCTTTATGATAACTATTTAGTTCTAGAATTGATGATGATAAGCCATCATTCGAAGCATTATTTATATATCCGTTCGTATTCCCAACAGCGCAATTCAATGTAGTTGTATTATGAAAATTGCTAGATTTTAATTTATTATAGTTTTTAAAAAGAGGTTCAATGCAGAGAACTGGACCCTTATACCCCTGGTGCCTAACATTAGATATCCACTGCCCATTGTTCGCCCCAATATCAATAATAAAATCACAATTTTTTAGAACTAATTGCTGTGCTACGGCAAGTTTTTCATCGGGTAATACGTTTTACTCTTGTAAAAACAAAATTGAATAATCTCACTGCTCTAAAGTACCTTACTTATTTTATTTGTGCGCCCGCAGGGATTTGAACCCCGAACCTTCTGATCCGTAGTCAGATGCTCTATCCGTTGTGCTAAGGGCACAAGTAAATTATTTAGTATCAAATCTGCTTAATTTAAAAAACTTCATAATTGTTCACATATAGCTTATCGATTCGTTTTATATCTAAAGCCTGTTTCGCTTGGTGAATGTTTTCGATTATTGGCTCCTCGTGCGCATTGAAGGAAGTGTTTATGATTGCTGGTAAATCGTGATCCCTTGAAAGTATAGACATTGTTTCGTACAAAAATTCATTATCATTGCGTCTTAATATCTGAGGTCGTGCTGTCCCGTCTTTATGTACTACCGCCTGTATTTTATTGCGATATTCATTTCTCACAAAGCACGTTTCGGTCATAAAATTGTAGTTCGTTCGATTGATTATAGATTTTTGGTTGGAATCACAAAATACTTTATCGAAATCAACATCTCTCACTACAGGAGCAAAAGGCATAAATTCAGTTCTACTTAATCTTAAATTCAGACTGTGATTAATCGATGAATTAGTTGGCGAAGCAACGATCGTTCTATGACATAGAGCTCTTGGTCCAAATTCCATCCTTCCAAACATAATTCCAATTATCTTTCCGTCCAAAATCTCTTGAGCTAGCATCTTTGGTGTTTTCTCGATTCTCGCCCAATTCTTGGGTGTCACATCTATATCTGTGCCTAGGTACATAGTGTGTTCGGCGTTTGATGCAATTGGTTTACCATTTAGCCTCAAATATTCCCAAATCGCTCCTGAAGATAGGCCGCCGTCTCCCATATTTGGAAACACATAAAACTCATCATTCGGGAATTTTTCACGAATTGAACCATTTAATAGTACATTACTAAAAACTCCCCCTGCGAGGGATATTTTTAAGTGCTTGCTAGTCTTAAGTTGGCCAATCAAATCTAATACACTTTTTTCAAGGTAATTCTGAATACTACTGGCTAAGTCAGGAAATTCTAAGCATTTTTTTTCACTTCTTTCAACCGCACGCCGCATTGCTAGACGTGAATCAAATGATTTTAAATTTTTTGGATTCCTAAATCTAAAATCTAGTCTGTACTTCGGAGAAAATCCACAATAAAAATTGCTTTTAAACAAGCTATCAAATTTGATAGTATTAGGATCCGTGGTTGAAAATGCAGCTAGACCTGTGATTTTCCCTTCATGTCGAGATTCTTTAAATCCGTATCTTTTAGTGACTTCACTGTAAAGATGTCCTAATGAGTACTTATCTGGGATTCTCTTTAGAATTCTTTGCTCTCCAGAACTTTTGAGTTCTCTGAGAGTTCCAGACTCACCGTCTCCACTCCCGTCTAAAGTTACAACCAATGATTCTTTAAAGTTAGAAGCCCAAAATGCAGACGCCGCGTGGGCATCATGATGGTTTACAGAGACTAGCTCTTCTATTTCATATCCCAAATTTTGTTCAAGTAAAGTTTTGAATTTATACTCTGTCGATCCATTAATCATTTTCATTTTATTATTTATTTCTTGTAACAATCCAGGGGGCAAAAAGCCATTGAAAATATCGAATTTGGCTTGATAATCCTTGCTCAATAATAGGTAATAAAACCACTCAACGTCTTGTAAATTTAATGCACCAGCAACTATGTGTGGAATTTTTGATAAATTCTTGCGATCCAAATTCAAATAATTTATGCCGGCCTCCAGCGACTTATATGGTGCGCCCATATGGCCTTTGATTCTTGAAAATCTTTCTTCTCCAGCAGCGAATAGTATGTTGCCTTCACTATCAGATATTGAAACTGAAGCATCATGTCCAATTGTCAGTCCAATAATCATATTTAATCTAAGGCGCTCTCTCTGTGGATTGGGGGAGTTTACCTGATTGACACTAAATGATAAAAAACCAAAGCGTCAGATTAGAAGTTCGGTTTTACGTTTAAACCGAGTGGTGCGCCCGTAGGGATTCGAACCCCAAACCTTCTGATCCGTAGTTGGCCAGTAAATCTGAGGTTTTAGTTCCCTAAAACTCACCTTTACTTGTCCTACATTCTTATGTGCTTACGCCCAATCAGAAAGTCAATTGCTCTATCCGTTATCCTTCAAGGATAAGTATTACATACTATGCTAGAAATAGAAAATATTATGGAAACTAATTATCCTTGATGAATATTTGGGAATTTCCTACACTAGCTCGTAAAACGTATCCCTTGCTAAATAAAAATGAAAAAACCTCATTATTTCTGAATAGTTCTTCGGTTAAGCATTCATTAAGAGTTTCAATACAGACGACTCGAGGATTGAATATGTTCCAATTGTTGCTACTTAAAACTTCTAACTCAGAACCTTCCACATCTATTGATAAAAATTCTGGCATTATTTTTGTCTCAATAATATAATTAGAAATAATTTTAGACAGTGGTATGCTGGTTACACTATATTTTCCTTTTAATAATTCTCCCTGATCTAAAAGTAGATTAGCTCGTTTTAAGTTTGTAGTACTTATTCCGTAGTTATAAAATTCCCAAAAGTCCAAACTATCAATTGAATTAGAAACTACTCTCTGTAAAATTTCATCTTTTGGTCTATGCTTTTTAGTTAGTTCAACATTAATTGCAATTGGATCGATTAGAATTCCAATCCAACCTCGTTGATATAAAAAATATGTATTATTTCCTTTAACTGGGTGTCCTGAGCCAATATCGATATATGACCCAACCTTTGAGTGGAGAAATTGAGATATAACTGCATCTTCACCCCATTGTGAATAAGATGGAAAATAAAAATAACTTGGAAAATTTTCGGATATTTTGTTACGCAATTTTAGTAGAACTGAAAACCTGGCGAAGTATCGCCCTAGGTTATTTCTAATCATAAGTCATTGTACTCGCCTTACATTACTTAATTCTTATTATCTACTATTGCGCAAGATTATTACTTTACTTTCGAGAAAAGTTTGGTGCGCCCGCAGGGATTCGAACCCCGAACCTTCTGATCCGTAGTCAGATGCTCTATCCGTTGAGCTACGGGCGCAAAGTAGTAAGCGATGGGAAGTCTAGCGATTTATTAAGACCTACC
>Ga0164293_10001715_pt1 | contig 18423 bp, 13 predicted proteins | sample GEODES118metaG_FD_111487 | JGI IMG/M metagenome (GOLD analysis project Ga0164293, IMG submission 111487) | Eutrophic lake water microbial communities from Lake Mendota, Wisconsin, USA - GEODES118 metaG | ecosystem: Environmental > Aquatic > Freshwater > Lake | place: USA: Lake Mendota...
ATCAGCGCAGCCCCCCAAGGCCACGCCCAAGACGGCGCGATCGCAACGTTTGAATCAGTGTGGCGCAAACCACCCGCGCGCGAGCGAACCCCGCCATGGTGGAAGAACGCTGCAATCTACACTATTTTTATCGATCGATTTCGGCCTGCACACCCGGAGCAAGAGCATCAGCTCCCGTGGGTTTGCACGGATCTCGAAGCATCACCGGCCGGCGGCCACCTCGACGGCATTACGCGCTCGCTCGATCACGTCGCATCGCTTGGCGTAAACACGCTGTACCTTACACCAGTGCATTGTGCACCGAGCTCACATCGCTACGATTTCGTGGATCTGAAAAGCGTCGATCCCGCGATCGGCGGTCCCGAAGCTTACGATGCGCTCATTGCGCAAGCTCGCGCACGCGGCATCCGCGTCATTCAAGACGTGTCGTTCGCGCACGCTGGTTGGGCGTTTGCGCCATGGCAGGATGTGCTCGCTTGCGGCGAACAGTCTCGCTTCGCTTCATGGTTCGTGTGGAAAGACGGCGCTGTACAGCACTACGGCACGCGCTCCGATGCGCCACTCATCAACCTGAACGACCCGGACGTGCAAACGCTTGTCATCGAGACGGTCGCCTACTGGGCCAAGCGAGGCGTGAGCGGCTTGCGCCTCGACATGACCGCCGAGGTACCTTTGCGCCTCGGTCGCCGAATTCGTGACACGTTTTTGCAGGTCGTGCCCGACGGAGTCGTACTCGGCGAAGTTGTTCCATCGCATGCCTGGCGGTGGAAATCGGCGGGGGTTATCGACGCCGCCACCGACTTCGGGTTCCACGAAGCGCTCACTGACTTCGTGTGCAATATACACTCATCTATCAGTGACACAGTCCGCAGGCTCACGCGATCGGACCTCCTTCGCGGGTCGGATGCGCGCTCCGCATCGGTGCGTTTCCTTTCGACCCACGACCATGTGCGTTTGGCAACCAAAGCGGCTGCCGCGGGCCCTCAGGCCATCGAAAAACTACCGATGGCCTATCTCGTCTTGCTCACGTGGCCTGGCGTTCCCATGCTCCTTTACGGTGAAGAGCTTCAGCTTCGCTCAAGCGGCGCCGCACGCGACATCGAAGACGTATGGCCCGACCGAGCCCCCATGCCGTGGCAGCATCTCGATAGGCTCCAAAGCCAAGATGTACCGTACACGCTTATCCAGGCACTCCTCCGTGTTCGAGCGCAGTCCGCAGCCCTCGCGTACGGCGAGCTTGAGATTCTTTTCGAGTCGCCCTCGACGCTCGTTTACCGGCGCAGCGCAGACGGTGACGTCATTGAGATTGCGCTGCACATTGGCGACGAGCCCATCCGCGTCGACGTCGCCGACGACGATCGCCCTGCAAGCGAGGTTCTGTATCAAACGCAAGGGGCACGCGCCGACGGCGCCGCGTTCGACCTAGAGCCGCGCAGCGCGATCGTCGTTCGGCGTTCGCTCGCTGGCGCAACACGCGCCCACGCTCTTGAAGCAGAGCTGACGCACAACCGTCTCCGCAGAGACAGTGACTTCATCGCCGGGCGACCACGCGCAGGGTCGCGACCGACGCGCTTTTTCTTTTCGGTCACGGAAAATTGCAACATACAATGTCATCATTGCATTACCCACGCACCGACACTCACGCGTTCGGGTGCCGCACGCACGCTGTCACCGCGGGTGCTCGATGCGCTGCGCGACGACCTACGGTTTGCGAACTACGCCGCGTTCGTCCACGGGGGCGAGTCTCTCACCGCGCCGATATTCTTTGATGTTTTGCGCGCCCTCAAGCACGCGCGTTCCGCACAGCCCTACGTCGCCCACTTACTCACCAACGGCATGCTTCTTACCGAGGCCGTGGCAGCCAAGCTCGTCAACGCAGGGGTGTGCTCGATTTCCGTGTCCATCGACGGCGCGACGGCCCAGACCAACGATGCGATTCGCCAAGGCGCGCGCCTCGAAACGATCCTAGGCAACGTGCGCCGTGTGCACGCATGGCGCCGCGAGCGGCAGGTTTCACTGCGGCTCGGACTTTCGTTTGTCGTACTGTCGCAAAACCGGCACGAGCTCGAGGCCTTCGTTGACCTCGCGAGCGAACTCGGTGTCGACTGGATAAAGTTCGAAGAAGGTGCACCTTCCACCGAATTCGCCCGGACGTCACTTGTATCCTGCACATCATTGACGTCGCGCCGCGCCATCGCTCGCGCCGTCGAGCACGGCCGAGCACGAGGCCTTGTCGTGGTCGATCACACCATCGAACGCGAGATGTGGCGCTGCCAGCTCGACGACGAAGCACGCGATCACCTCGCCGCCGACGAATTCGCCAACGGAAGCGAAATTCATCCCTGTCGCGTGTTTTGGGACGACGTGTTCATCGAACCGAATGGCGACGTGCGCATCGGTGATTTCTTCGGCCCCATCGTGGGCAATGTCAGCTCCGAGCCGCTCGCCCGTCTGTGGAACGCGCCGGCCACAGTCGAGGCCCGCCAAAGCCGCGCACGCACGCGACTGTGCGGCGCAGCGGGCCCGGTCACGTGCGCGGATCGACCATTCAATCGACCGTAACGACGCACCACCGATCCCAGAAACATGCAAAGCGCATGCAACTACTGACCGAATCGCGCGCTTCGACTAAGGTCTTGGCAGGGTCATGACCGCATCGCTTCGAGATGCCCTACGCCAGCGAAGCCAGCGAATACGCTGCGTCTTCGCGCGTCATCGGATCGCCGCTCCCGCCGCCGCAGCCTTTGTGACGCTCGGCCTCGGCACGGTCGGGCTTCATTGCGTGAAACACTTTCCGGTCAGTGAAATGTTGTCACGCCCGCCCAAAGCGCCTGATCCTGCGTCCGACCCCAATGAGGCACTCGCATGGGGCCCAGGGCCCATGCCGTGCGCGGCAGGTCTCGAATCCATCGGCGGCGACGCGTGCTTTGCGGACGCCACGACCGGTGCAATGAGTTCTGAAAGCCGAACGAAGCCGAGTGCAGCGCCAGCTTCGCCGCGGGCGCTTCTTGTGTACTTGCACGGGCGCTATGCGCCACAGGGACAGGCCGAAGAGCTTGAACGTCAGGCGCGGGTCGCCAAACTGGCGACTGCGCGAGGATACGCCTTTGTCGCGTTCCGAGGAATGCGTGGAGAATGCACCAATCCTCAACTGGCCTCGTGGTGGTGCTGGCCAAGCAACGAACGCAACGCAGGCGATGGCCCGCGGTTTATAGCCCACTGGAGGTCCGCCCTCGCAGAGGCTGAGCGCCGAGCGCGCCCCAATCGCCGAGTGCTCCTCGGGTATTCAAACGGCGGCTACTTCGCGGCACTTATTGCATCGCGCAATCTTTTGCCCTTCGATGCCGTCGCGATCGCTCACGCCGGCCCCGTTCACCCTATGACACCCGTTGCATCGAAACCGCCCATGTTGCTAGTCGACGCCGACGATGATCCCTCGGGGCCAGAGATGTCGAGCCTCGCTTCAACCCTCGGAAGAGAAAATTGGCCTCACGCCGTGGTGGTCCGTGAAGGGGGCCATGCGCTGCCGGACTGGGACATAAAGATGTCGCTGACGTTCTTCGACCGCGTGCGCACCGAGCGGGTCCCATTGCGACCACCGCTGTCGGCCCGAACCACCCGCAATTCGCCCGCATCACGCATGGTCATCAACCCACCTGCGGGCGAGACAGCCGCTCCGATACCCATCGAGGAAATTCCCTAATGCCGCGCCTCGTCGATCGCTCTATCGCGCGACTCATCGCCGCAAAACGCCTGTTCACGGCCGCCGCATCGCTGATGTTCGCCGGGGCGCTGAGCTTTTCGTTTTGGCAGCATCCGCACGCACTGTCGCCCGAAGTTGGCGTCGCGGTCGTGCTTTTAGTGGGCGGCGGCCTTTGGTCGCTGCGCGACGGATTGCGACTGCGTCGTCACCTGGCGGCCCCGGGGGCAAGCCACACGAATGCTCGAGCCGAAACTCCGGCCGACTCGCAAAATGGATGAATCTTACGCGTCGCCGAACCTGCGCACGCCCACCCGGCGATACAAAAAAGCGAGGGCCGGGGGCAACCAGCAGCTTGCGTGGCCGTTATTCGTTGCAGAGTCCCATGGCTGCTTTTGGGGTGATCACCGTTGCTGCTGTCCGTGTCGAAGCGGGCGTCGCACGCGTGCGACAGGCAAATCGCCCATTTAATTGCATCTCGCATCAATCTGGCCTCGCATGACCTCGCCCTCTGCTCCTCCGTCACCACCGCCGGTGCCCTTCACGAAAGACGAACCCGTGGCGGGCACGCAGTACTGCTTTGTGCGAACGATCGGCTCCGGCGGCCACGGCACCGTTATCCGCGTGTGGCATCCATTTCTCGAGCAGCACTTCGCGATGAAGCTTCTTCACGCGGAACTCGGCGCCGACGCCGGGCTTATTCGGCGAGCGATCGCGGAAGCGAAAATCTTAGCCAAAATCGACCATCCGAACGTCGTGAAGATCACCGACGGCGGAATGACCGCCGAACGCACCGCTCGCCCGTTTCTCGTGATGGAGGAATTGCACGGGATGGCGCTCGCCGAGGCGCTAAAGAAGCTGCCTGCGGGACTCGGGACCTCCCAGGCGCTCCCGATCATCGTCGGGATCCTCGACGGTCTCGATACAGCGCATACGCGGTACAACATCGTGCACCGCGATATCAAACCGCAAAACATATTTTTGCATCGTACAACGACCGATGTCACGGTCCCGAAGCTGCTCGACTTCGGAATCGCTCACGTGATCGCCCAGCAAAAGCGCCACACCGGTGACGTGTTCATCGGCACGCCTCGTTACAGCTCGCCCGAGCAAATCATGGGCGAGCCACCGACCATCCAAACCGATCTCTACGCGGTCGGGCTCGTTCTGTACGAGTGCCTCACGGGGCAGCATCCGTTCGGCACCGTTACCGACATCGGGTCGCTCTTACACGCGCATGTGCACGTCCGTCCTCGCCCGCTATCGGAGGTGCTCGCCGATGTGCCGCCCGACCTCGATGCGATGGTGAGCTGCCTGCTCGAGAAAAAACCATCCCGACGTCCCAAGAGCGCGGCTTCGGCCGCCGTCGCGCTGCGCAGCATCCAAACGCGTCTCGACCGACTTGCCACCGGTCAACGGGAACACTGGGTTTCCGGCGCTACCGATCCTACGCCGATGGAGAACATGCTGCGCACCATGGTCGGTCAGCCAGGCATAAGCATCGTCAGCCTGCGTCATCCGGCAAGCGCAAAAAGCGTCGGTCCGCCGCGAGTGAACGCCGCACAAGAGGCCCCCGCAGCTGCGGCGCCCGACGCGAACGTATTACCTAACGATACCGAAAAACCTGGGGCATCGCAGAAATCCCAGCGGAAAAACGTGCAACACACAAACAACTCCGCGCCAGCGCCATCCCGCAGCGACGCCGACGCCATCGCATTCGAACCCACGCTGCTCGCGCCGATCACCGCTGCAGTCGACCGTTCCGCGCAGACACGCACGCTGCGAACTCTCGGCGTGCCCGCCGCAGAATTCGATTCGGACAAATCTCCCGATGCGATGCATGACAGCGCTTCACTTTCGCGCGAAGGCAACGATGCGCCGCCCGAGCGCGCGACGTTGCTATCGGAGGGGCTGCCCGAGGAGCCACTCCGTGCGGATTCCCGAAGGCCATCGCTTTCAGGGCGCGCGGAGCCGCTCACCGAAACGCAGTCCCGTGCAAGCTCGGAAGTTACGCGCGATCACGACCATGCCACGGGCGTGTCCAGCGTTGCCGATTCGTCCGTCCTATCTACGCGATCGGCAGGGGCATCGCGCCGAACCACCCTGCTCCTGGCGCTTGCGGTCGGCGCTCTCGCCGCTGCCGGTGCGGCATGGTGGACGTCATCCCACGCGGAGGCCCCGGTTCCACCAACTTTGTCTGCCCCCTAGCCCCCCGCGGCGTTAGCCTGAGAGCCGCACCATCGATGATTCAATTTAAAAATATCGTCAAGGCGTTTGGGCCAAAGACGGTTCTCAACAACGTGTCGTTCGATGTGCCCAAAGGATCCGTCTTTTTCATTATCGGAGCCTCGGGCGTCGGAAAGAGTGTACTTATCAAGCACCTAGTAGGGCTGCTTTATCCCGACAGCGGTGAGATTTGGCTCGATGGCGAGAACATTGCGCACTTCAATGAGCGAGCCATGGGGCCAATTCGAAAAAAGTGCGCCATGGTGTTTCAGCATTCCACGCTGTTCGACTCGATGACATGCGCAGAAAACGTGGCGTTGCCGCTGCGTAAACACGGTCGGCTCACGGCATCCGAAGCCCTTGCCGAGGCGCGAGCGCGCCTCGCCACCGTTCGCATGCAAGAGTTCGCCGACCGCTATCCCCCAGAGCTTGGCGATGGCATGCGCAAACGCGTCGCGATCGCTCGCGCGCTTACGCTCAACCCGACCTACGTGCTGTTCGACGAACCCACCACGTCCCTCGATCCGGTCAGTGCGCGGCGCGTCGATGCGCTCATTCGAGAACTCTCCGACACCCTCGGCGTCACATCGATCGTGGTGAGCCACGATCTAACCAGCATTTTTTCGATCGCCGACCGCATTGTCATGCTTTACCGGGGAAACGTTCGGCTCGAGGGCACGCGCGATCAGTTCAAGCAAACCGATGACGCCGTCGTGCAGCAGTTTATCCACGGTCGCGCCGAAGGCCCATTCGAGGCCTAGCGTTCCGAGCCTGGAGCCCGCAGACGAAACCCTTTACCTTTCGGTCATCCCACCATGGCAGCGGAAAAATCGATTGAAGTCCGTGTCGGAGCGCTCATCGTCATCTCGCTCGGCATCTTGGCCGCGTTCATCCTCGTCATGGGCGGGCTGTCGTTTCAAAAAACGTACAGCGTGTACGTCGACTTTAACAATCCTGGAGGTCTCCAGTCGGGTGCGCCCATTCGCATCGCGGGCGTGAAAGTCGGCAAAGTCGCCGAACTCGAATTCATGGGAGGGCGCGTCGACGAAAAAACCGGTCGGCGATCTCTTGTGCGCGCCAAGCTCGCTCTCGAAGAGCGCGTCAAGCAGGCCATCCACGATGATGCCGACTTTTATGTCACGACGCAGGGCGTGCTGGGCGAGCAATTCTTGGCCATTGAGCCCGGCTCCGCCGATAAACCTCCCATCGCCGAAGGCGCCGTCATCAAAGGCATTGATCCGCCGCGACTCGACCTGTTCCTCGCCAAAGGCTACGAGCTGCTCGAGACCACGATGAAGGCACTGCACAACAATCGCGAGCTCATCTCCGATCTCGCCACCAACGCCGCTGGTTTGCTCAAAGGCCTGAACGGCGCCGTTGCCGACAACCGCGAGCGCATCAACCGAACCTTGGCCAATCTCGAATCGCTGTCGAACGAAGCCAATACCCTCGTGGCCCACAGCCGAACCAATTACGTCGACAATCCCAAATTGACGCACATCATCGACACGATAGATGCGCTATCCACGCAAATTCAGTCGGACAGCGCGCCACTGCTCAAAGACGCGCGCGAGTCGCTCGCCAACTTGAACCGCGCCTCGCGCCTCGTCGGCGGCGAGCAGGAACAGGCACAACTTCGAAAAACGCTCGATGAAGTTGTTCAACTCGCCGCGCGCGCGAACGCCACGGCCGCCGACGCCCAAGCGATCGTGCAGCACGTTCGCCGGGGCAGCGGAACCGTTGGCGCTCTCGTGATGGATGAAGCCATCTTCGACGATGTTCAAGAGATGGTGCGCGACCTCAAGCACAATCCGTGGAAGTTTCTCTGGCGTCAGTGAGCGCAAAAGTGTCGAGACCCGCGTTCGTCGAGGCGCCGCGCAAACCGTGTAGCTCGCACACATGGCGCGCTACACGGTTTTAAATGCGCTATACAATCATCGGTCTTGTGCTTTGTTTTTGGGCGCGGCGCGAGTTATTCGAGGGTGAGAAGCACGTCCCCTTCGTTGACGGTCTGGCCCTCGGTGCATGCGATCGCCGCAACCTTGCCGGCACAGGGGGCCTCCACGGGCATCTCCATCTTCATCGACTCGAGGATGACGCACGTGTCGCCTTCGGCGACGCCATCGCCAACCTTGACCTCGATTTTCCATACTGTACCCGTGATGTGAGCCAAAACGCTTGTCGCCATGCGCCGCATGCTCACCCAAGCGCGCCGGCATCCGCAAGAGCTGTCGCACGCGCGCACGACCGTCGCTTGCGCGGCAAACCCGCACTTTTGCTTGCGAGTTCTGAGAGATAGCGTTTGCGCGTAACGTCTTCGCCGAGTAGCCTTTTTTGAGTGTGCGCGGGGCAAGGGTCCCGTGCGAATTCGGCACCGACCTACGACGAGCAGAGAACCTGATGGCGGATCAACAAGAGAGCTCCGTTTTATTCTCCCTCAAAGAGCTGATGAGCCTCGAGGAGGACCGAGTCAAGCAGGAAGAAGAAGAGCGCAAGCGCAAAGAGGCGGCTGACCTCCAAGCTCGTCTCGACACCGAGCAACGCGCCCGCGCCGCCGAAGAAGCGCGCGTTAACCAAGAACTCGAGCGTCGCCGCCAAGAAGAGCAGCGTGCACGTGAAGAAGCCGCCCGCCTCGAAGCGATTCGTCAGGCCGAAATCGAGCGAGCACGCGCCGAAGCTGAGCAGCAGGCCCGTTTTCGAGAGCTGTCCCAACAGCAAGAGCACGAACGCCAGCTGGCAGCCCTGTCGCAAAACGAGGAAAAAAAACGCATCACGCGCGTCGCAGGGATCATTGGGGCGCTGCTCGTTCTCGGTGCAGTGGGCGGAACGTATGCATTCTACACAAACAATCAACAGCAAGCGCAGCTGATCGCGGAGAAAAATAAACAGATCGAGGAAACCCAGCGCCGGCTTCAGGAGCTGAACAAAGAGCTCACCGATCAAACCCGCGCGGTTGCCCAAGCCGAGGTTCTTGCAAGAAACGCCAAGACGGCGGCCGAAGCTGCTGAAGCGCAAAAGAAGCTCGAGGAAGCCCAGCGCGCGCTTGCGGCGACCAAAGAAAAGTTAAGGAGCACGCCCGTGCCCCCGAAATCCCCGGGAAGCCCGGCGGGGCAACCTCAGTCGAATTGCACTCCAGGCGATCCGCTCTGTGGTCTGTAGCAGGTGACACCTCGGGGGGCTGTCCCCTCGTTTTTCTGTACCCTGCACATTCTAAGTACGTGCAAAAGATGGTAGGTGCTCCGCGTGGTTGTTCCGGTGCCAGCGCCGAATCAGGTGCACGATACATCTTCTCAGATGCCTGCTCTGGCGCGTCCTCCAGTCGCGTTTGCCCTCGACTTTGCCACCGCAGCCCAGGCTCGCGAGGCAGCCCTTCGCGTCGCCCCCGCTGTCGGGATGCTGAAAGTTGGGCTTGAGCTTTTCGCCCACGCCGGCCCCGCCATCGTCGGGATCGGCGCTGAGGCGTCGCTGCCGGTGTTCGTTGATTTGAAACTGCACGATATTCCGGAAACCGTCGAGCGCGCCGTGGCTCAGGTTTCGGCACTCGGAGCCCACATCGTCACGGTCCACGCCAGCGGCGGGCGCGCGATGCTTAGGCGCGCGGTCGCCCGTGCGGCCGCCGAAGGATGCACTTTGCACATTTGTGCAGTCACACTGCTCACGTCTCTGGACGCTTCCGATGTCCGCGACGTCGGCTGGTCGGCGAGTCCCCATGAGGTCGCCGTTCGTCTCGCGACGATGGCTTTCGAGGAGGGCGTTCGGTGGTTCGTTTGCTCACCCGCAGAGGTCGGCGCGCTGCGCACCGCGCTCGGTCCGGAGGCCACGCTCGTCACGCCGGGCGTTCGCCCCGCGAGCGCCTCGGCGGGCGACCAAAAACGTGTGGCAACACCGGAGCAGGCCATTGCGAACGGAGCCGACTGGCTCGTCGTTGGTCGCCCGATCCGTGACGCTGCCGATCCACTCGCGGCGGCAGCGGCCATTGGATCCTCCGTCACACGCGCCATCGAAGCGCGCTCGGGGGCTGGGCATCCACTGGCTGCACGCGCACCATCAAACGGAGACCTTGGCTCATGAGACGTATCAGCGGCTTGCAAGCCGTGCGCGAAGCGATTCGCGCGCACGGTGGAAAACTCGAAACCGTGTGGATTGCATCGAACGGCGGCCCGCAGCTCGATGCCCTTGAGCGCTTCGCCCAGTCGCGCGGCGCTCGCGTGGCACGTGTTGCCCGAGGTGAACTCGACCGCATGGCGCAAGGCGCACGCCACCAAGGCGCCATCGCCGATGCGCCAGACCTGGTGCTCGTGCCGATCGAAACGGTAATGGATCACGTTCGCGCCCACACGAACGCCGTCGTGCTCGCCCTCGACGAAATTGAAGATCCGCAAAACTTCGGAGCGCTGATTCGCTCGGCGGTCGGGCTCGGCGCCGCTGCCGTGGTGTGGCCGGAGCATCATTCCGCGCCTCTATCGGCCGCGACATTCCGCGCATCGGCAGGAGCAGTCGAGCACGCACTATTGTGCCGCGTTTCATCACTTCCGCGAGCGATCGAGAGTTTGCGCGAGGCGGGCGCAACAGTTGTGGGTCTCGATGCCACCGCTACGCAAAGCATTCACGACGTGCACGCCGAAGGTTCGATCGTTGTCGTTGTGGGCGCGGAAGGCAAAGGCCTGCGAGGACCCGTAAAAAAAGCGTGCTCCAGTCTCGCGCGCCTCAACATGCGGGGGCCCATCGCATCGCTGAATGCGTCGGTCGCCGCCGGGATTGCACTTTACACGTTATTACAAGGCCAGGCGACGACGTCGGCACCGACGGACATCTGACCGTGATAGACGCGGTCTCCGATGGGCTCGGCGAGTGGTGAGCGTCGCAACGCACGACGACCCTTCACCGACGCCCGTGCGTTACGCCTTTTTCGCGACCACCAGCATCCTCACCTGCGTCGCGATGGCTTTCTTGCGTTGAGCGACGAATTCTGGGCCGAAAAGGTCCGTGCCCGCGAGTCGGGAGGCTAGGTCACCCATGACGAAGGGCATAAAGTGCATCCCCACGACGCTAAGAAGCAGGTGCACCGGGTCGCAATCGCCGACGAATTCACCCCGGTTTTGCCCCTCTCGCGTAAAAGTCAATGCAAGTTGCAGCAATTGGTCGAGTGTATCGCCGAGGCCGGCGTGCATCGCAGCGCCCGCATCCATCACTTCACGAATGAGAATTCGTGCCGCGTGCGGGTGCTCGCCCAGCGCTGTGGTGAGAGCGATCATGAGCGCATCGAGCCGCTCGGCGAACGTGCCCGGCGACATCACCGCCTGCGCCAAGGCCTTGCTAATCGTGTCGATCAGCTGGGCGAGCACCGTTGTGTACAAAGCGTCTTTGCTGGGAAAATGGTGAAAAAGCGACGCTTTTCGCAGCCCAACCGAGGTTGCGAGATCCCCCATGCTGGTGCCCTCGTAGCCGCGCTCGGCAAACATACGTGTGGCTTCTGCAACAATCTCTTCTTTGCGCAAACGCTTGCCCGAACTGACGCCAGAAGACTCGCTCGGAGGCTCCGACTCCCCCGACGCCGAGAGTTCATTGAGATCAGAACGCATGGGTTCATCAGCCTGGGGAAACATCATGGCGATCCTCGATAGTGGGGGCTCGTATCCGAAAGTGGCTTGATCGGCTCTAGCAGATCAACGACGCGCACAACGAGCTCTGCGTGCACGTGCCGGCCAAGAAGCGACTCTGCCTGAAAAAGTGCGAAGCCGACATATTGATTAAGCATTTCGGTAAGCCAGCGATCGCAACGCTCGGGGGTCTCGCCCGTGAGACTCGCCACATTTTGAGCCATTCGATGGGGGCGCAGCGTCCCGTCGGCAAGCGGCCCCGCGCCCATGAACAGCGGTGCATAAACGCCCGCTCCTGTCGCGAAGCGCTCGAGGCTCTCGCGGAGCGGGTCGCCTCGATCATGCGCGTCGCACGCCCGATGCAGCTCGGCCAGCGCGGCGTTGAACGTCACGACGATGGCCTCGGGGCCGTGAACCCTTGGCGCCGCGAGCCGAATGCAATCAAGTTGCATAAGCTGAAAAATCGCGCGCATCACGTCGATCTCGATTTGACCGATGCATGTGCCGATGGTCGCGACACTCCGGTAGCCATCGCAAGCGTCGAAGATCGCGCGCAACTCGGCCGGAACATCGTGCCCCTCAACGCGCACGGGCACGTAATCGCTGCTCGGAATCTTCTCACGAAAGTAGCGCATTTCGTCCGTGCGACGCGCCGCCTCAATCACGAGGGCTTCCACCCCGTACGCATGCCGAGGCAACACCCCCTTGTCTTCGGGCCGATCAAAAAAGCAGAAAAAACCCTCGCGGAGCCGGAGCGCCGCGAAAAACACTTCTTCGAGTTGGCGCCCCATCACGGCGTAGAGAACTTCCGGCTCAACCACGTGATGCGCGACCGCTTTTTCGCCGAAGCGCTTAATCGACGACGAAGCGTCGCGCTCATTGAGGAGCGACTCGAGCGTTGAGCGACTCAGCGCACCCGACCGGACAAGCATCTCCCCGACGTGCTCACTGTTCACCGAGGTTGCCGCGCGCGTGACAGCCCCTGCATCGACGTAGAACGAGCGCTCACCCTCGTCGCTCACGACAACTAACTCACCGCGCCAGCGTGCGTTTGCGATCATCATCACGATGTCCGACAAGGCACCAGGGGTGCCGATCTCGCCCGCCAAACGCAGGGGTGCATCGGATTCGAACTCTTCACGGCAACGAGACTCCGGCGCCGTCGATCCGTCGCGCACCGACGAAGGCTGACTCGACCGCTGCGACGCTACCCGCCGCGCCACCAAAAGCTCCGGCGGCGTGGCAGCGAGGCGCCAATCGCCGGCTTTCGAACGAAGCCATTGGCTTGCGGTGCGCCCCACCGGATGGACAGTGCCGGTGCTGTCCACGCGAAGAAGGTCATCGCGATCCGACATCCGAGCGAGCATACCAGATAGTGCGCCCAAAACGTCGGATTCCCGGATAATTCACCGCATAACCAAGCGGCGACCCGGTACCTTTTTGTCACCTGCGCATCGCCGAGACGAAAACGACCATGAGCCACTCAGCCACGTCCACGCCATCGAACAACACCGCGTTTGCCAAGCCCGCCGATCTCGAACGGGCTTTGTCAACGACATACCTCGCGGATTCACGCACGGCCGTTGCGGCATGGCTAGCCCTCCAACTCGGGCGACCGCTCCTGCTCGAGGGCCCAGCGGGCGTGGGCAAAACCGATTTGGCGCGAGCCCTCGCCGATACGCTCGGCCGTAGTCTTGTTCGCCTTCAATGCTACGAAGGCCTCGACGAGGGCAAAGCAGTATACGAGTGGGATTACGCAAAACAGATGCTTTACACGCAACTGCTTCGCGACGCGGTTACCTCACAGGCCGCCGTTGCGACGCCTGCCGCCCCTACAGCCGCCGGCTCGTCACTCACGGCAATCACGGACCGCCTTGCAGGTGCAGAGAGTGCCCTTTTTAGCGAGCGTTTTTTATTGGAACGACCACTGTTGCAGGCCTTACGCAGCAACAGACCTACGGTACTTCTCATCGACGAAGTCGACCGTGCTGATCCTGAATTCGAAGCGTTCTTGCTTGAGCTTCTCGCCGAAAATCAAATTACAATTCCGGAACTTGGAACGCAAAAAGGCAAAGAGCCCTGCCTCGTAATTCTCACGACCAACGCCACACGCGATATGACCGATGCGCTCCGGCGTCGATGCCTTCACGCCTTCGTAGACTATCCTTCGCCATCGCGCGAAATTGCTATTGTCCAACTGCGCGTGCCGACGATCGCTCACGATCTCACGGCGGCATTGGTAACGTTCGTGCACCGGGTGCGGGCGCTCGATTTACGCAAAACTCCCTCGATCGCCGAAACCATCGACTGGGCCCGCGCCCTGGTTTTGCTCGGCGCCAACGCGCTCGACAAGGACACCGTGAGCCTAACCCTTGGCGTGCTCGCAAAACACGAGGACGACCGCCAGATAGTCGAAACCAAACTCGACCATCTGCTTTCTACGCCTACTGCGTAATCGAACGTCGAAAAATGTGCATCACACAAAAATGCACATGACAACATTCTTCTTTCTACCTTTAACGCAGCTCTGCGACCTGTTCGCCGAACACGCGCTCGAGTCCGGCGAGCATATCGTCGGAAACCTCAACCCGAAAATCCTTGCTCACCGCAAGCATCGCTTCCGCACCGTCGTTGAGTTGAAGACACAACGAGACCGGGCACGTACCAGGTGACCGACGCAAAACCTCCGCCATCTTGACGAGGTGTTCCTCGCTCACGGCATCCGCATGCAAACGAACCGATATTTGCCGAATATCAGCCTTGATTGCATCAGACAGGCGAATAGCCTCATTGAGAAACAACGTCGGCTCGCGAGGCGCATCATCTTCCGGCTCGGCGTCGTCCCCGCGAAACGGAAAACTCACTTTGCCTGTGATGATGACGGGTTCGCCGGACGTGAGAATCGACGCGTTTGCTTCTATTTGATTCGCGCGAACTTTCACGCTTACCCGACCGGTGAGGTCTTCCAGATCGAAAAAGGCAATCTTCCCGCCTCCATCTTTGAATACGCGCTCGCGGTAACCTTCCACCATCCCGCAAACGCGCACAACGGACCAATCCGCCATTGCCGCCACGCTCGCCGCTGCAACGGCCTCGAGCTTGGCTAGCGCCCCGCCGCCTTTCAAATATCGCTCAAGCGGATGTCCCGAAACGAAAAAACCTAATGCCTTTTTTTCGCGCACAAGCGTCTCGCGCCGATCCCATGGCTCCTTTGGCTCGACGTAGCCGGAGGAGGCCAGAGCCGGTCGCGCTGATCCGGCCGCCGTCGAACGCCCGCCCACGCTGCTTTGCGCGATCGCCGGAGCATCAAGCAAACCGAAGAGGTTCGTCTGCCCGCGTTCACGGTCGCGACTTGCCGTGCGGCTTCGCTCCAACGCAACTTCAATCGACGCAAACGCGGACGCACGTGCGATTCCAAGAGCACGGAGAGTCGTGTCAAACGCTCCGCATTCAACAAGAGCCTCGAACACGCCTTTGTTCACGCGCTTCGCATCAATACGAGCCGCGAAATCGAACAAATCTTTGAACGAACCGCCCGCCTTGCGTGCCTCGAGCAACGCCTCGAGCGCCGCCTCTCCCAACCCACGAACCGCGCCGAGTCCGAATCGAATCTGCGGCCCGCAAGCGTCGCGCGCGACGGCACTACGCTCGCCGCGCGCCGGCCGCTTGTCTCCCGCTGGATGCGTGTAAACAACTTTAAAATCGATGTCGCTTTCGTTGACATCGGGGGGCAGCACAGTGACGCCGAGCGCGCGAGCGTCCGCAATGGTGCGAACGACTTTGTCGACCTTATCTTTGTCGGACGTCATAATCGCGCACAAGAGTTCGACCGGGTAATGCGCTTTGAGATATGCCGTCTGATACGTAATCAATGCATAGGCCGCACTGTGCGATTTATTGAATCCGTACCCGGCAAAGAACTCGAGCAATCCGAAGATACGGTCAGCATCGGCTTCGTCAACGCCTTGGCTCTTTGCGCCTTCGACGAACGTGCTCTTCTGCTTGGCCATCTCTTCGGGCTTCTTTTTACCCATCGCACGACGAAGCAAGTCAGCGCCGCCGAGCGAGTACCCAGCGAGAGCCTGGGCAACCTGCATAACTTGCTCCTGATAAACAATAACGCCGTACGTCGGCTCGAGAATGTGGTCAACGCGATCGTGCATTTTGGCAATTGGCTTGCGACCATGCTTGCAATCGACAAAGTCCTTCACCATGCCGGTTCCAAGCGGCCCTGGCCGATACAACGCCACAGCGGCCACAATGTCTTCGAAGTGGCTTGGGACCAAATCCTTGAACAGTTGCTGCATCCCGCTTGATTCAAGCTGGAAGACGCCTTTGGTCTCGCCGGACGCCATCAGTTGATACGTGAGCTTGTCGTCGAGCGGAACCTTATTGATATCAAAAGGTTTTTCGCAATTTTGCTGGTCAGGACGAGCACGAATAAGCCGCTGAGCAATATCAATAACGGTAAGCGTCTTCAGGCCGAGAAAATCGAACTTAACAAGACCCGCTTGCTCAACATCATCTTTATAGTACTGAGTAATGTATCCGTCTGACTTGCCGTCTTTGAATACGGGAACATGATCCCACAATGGGCCTTCGCTAATGACGATGCCCGCGGCGTGCTTGCCGGCGTGGCGCGTCAGCCCCTCGAGCTTGATCGCTTGCGTCAGCAGCTCTTTGATTCGCGCATCGGTATCGAACTTCGCACGAAGCTTCGGTTCGATCTCGAGACTCTCAGTAATTGTATACGTTTCTGCCGGCGTCTTATTTGGAATCAGACTCGCAATCTGCTGCGCCTCGATCGGAGTAATCCCAAGTGCTCTCGCAACATCTTTGATAACACTTTTGGCTTTCAACTCCGCAAACGTTGCGATTTGGCCGACCGAACTTTCGCCATATTTGCGCTGCACATAGTGAATAACGTGATCGCGGCGATCCATGCAAAAGTCGACGTCAAAGTCGGGCATACTCACGCGCTCTGGATTCAGAAAGCGCTCAAAAAGTAAGTTATACGGAATAGGATCGAGATCCGTAATGCGCATGGCATACGCCACAAGCGACCCAGCGCCAGAGCCTCGCCCCGGACCAACGGGGACGCCGTGCTCTTTTCCGTAACGAATAAAGTCCCACACAATAAGAAAGTAGCCGGGGAACTTCATCCCGCAGATGACGTCCATCTCCATCTGCAAGCGTTTGCAATAGGCATCACGGTCGACCTGTTTGCCGACCTCTGCAAACTCGACGAAACGCTGCTCCAAGCCTGCCATTGCGACTTCGCGAAAGTACGCCGCTTCATCCATACCATCCGGAACACCGAAGCGGGGAAGCATCGGATTGCCGAGGTTCAGCTTGAGTTTGCAACGTTCCGCGATCGCCAGAGTGTTCGTAATAGCTTCCGGAATGTGTGCGAAAAGCTGCGCCATCTCGTCAGGGGTCTTCAAGTACATCTGACGCGATCCATGCGCCCGTTCTTTGGCCTCACGGTAGGATCTGCCGTTCTTGATGCATGAAAGATACAAGTGCGCTTCGGCATCGTCACTTGTTGCATAGTGCACATCATTGGTAGCTACGACCGGTAGCTCGTGCTTTTTGGCCAGGTCAATTAGTATAGAGTTAAGAATGGGTTGTTCGGGCAATCCATGATTCTGCAATTCCACGTACAGCGCGCCGGGCTCAAACATCTCGCGCAACCGACCGAGCATCGACGCGCCGGCCTGCGGTCCCTGCTCGAGCACGCTCTGCGCCACCACGCCGCCCATGCATCCGGTGAGCGCGACAAGCCCGCGCGTGCGCCCTTCGAGCGCTTCGAAAGGCACCGAGGCTGCGCCGTGCGAACCGGAAGCCTCAGCGCCATCGGGCGATGAAATGTAGCCCCGAGAGACCAGCCGGATCAGGTTCTTGTAGCCCTCTTCGGTCGCCGCGAGCAGCGGCAAGTGGTGACCGCTGCCGCCGGTAACAACCTCGAGTTCGGCCCCCAGAATCGCGCCGACCCCAGCGTCTTTGGCCGCCTTGTAAAACGAAATCGCGCCGAACATGTTGCCGTGGTCGGTCAGCGCGACGGCATGCATGCCTTGGTTTTTGACCTGCTTCACCAGGTTTTTTAGTTTCAACGCTCCATCGAGCATTGAATATTGCGAGTGCACGTGAAGGTGAACGAATTCAGTCACAGGCCAGTCTCCAAACGGTGAAAACTCACGAATCCGAAGCGCGACGCATGCCAGCAACGCCAGGCACGCGAGGCGCGCAAAGCAAGCGACAGGTTTTGTCGCATCGAGCGCCAGTAGTTCTCGCGCCCCGTAGTCTACGCGATCCGCTCGCGATGATGCGATGCGCGTGCGACGGCCGAGGTTCGGCCATGCGCGCATGGCCGGTTACCGTTCGTACGAGGGCCGCGGGGGCTAGTTTCGCGCACGACGCCGACTCGCGGCTCGACGGCTTCCCGCAAGCACGGAGCGAGACGCGAGACGCGAGAACGGCTACGACGCGAACGCTGGAGGTAGACCTTGCATGTTTTTGGGCTAACCGGAGGAATCGCTAGCGGCAAAAGCGCAGTCGCGGATCGACTTCGTGCCCGTGGCGTCGGCGTCATCGACGCCGATGCGCTCGCGCGGCAAGCGGTCGTACGAGGCTCGTCAACGCTCGCCAAACTTGTGGACGCTTTCGGCGGCCAGATCTTGTTACCGAATGGGGATCTCGATCGCGTGCACCTTGCATCAATCGCATTCCAGGATGATGCGCAGCGAAAGGCGCTCAACGCGATTATGCACCCTGCCATTGCTTCGCTGTGCGTAGAAGAAGCGGACCAGCTGCGGCGCGACGGCTTCGAGCTTGCGGGCTACGAGGCGGCGCTCTTGATTGAACACGGGATTACCGATGCGTTTCGTCCGCTCGTGG
>Ga0164293_10001716_pt1 | contig 18417 bp, 11 predicted proteins | sample GEODES118metaG_FD_111487 | JGI IMG/M metagenome (GOLD analysis project Ga0164293, IMG submission 111487) | Eutrophic lake water microbial communities from Lake Mendota, Wisconsin, USA - GEODES118 metaG | ecosystem: Environmental > Aquatic > Freshwater > Lake | place: USA: Lake Mendota...
CTCCGGCATCTCCTCCGGCCGCGGCAGCGCGCCGAACGAGTACAATCCGGAATTCGGCCAGCGTACCGAGACCCTCACCCCGGCCTTCAACATGGTGACCGGCAGCTCGTCCGCGCCGCCCGCACAGAGCGGCGTGTCCGGCGTCTCCCTTCGCGGTCTCGGATCCGGCTCGACGCTCGTCCTCGTCGACGGACGTCGCGTCGCGCAATCCGGTGCGGGCAACCGTTCGACGGATTCGCGTCAGGGTTTCGTGGACCTCAATACGATCCCGCTCGGCATGATCGAGCGCGTCGAGGTCATCACCGACGGCGCTTCCGCCCTGTACGGCGCGGACGCGGTGGCGGGCGTGATCAACATCGTCCTCAAGAAGAACTACGTCGGCAACGAGCTGACCACGACCTACAAGGGCACGTGGCACGGCGGCGCGCGCGAGCGCGGAGCGACGGTGACCTCCGGCTTTGTCGAGGGCCGCCTCCGCGGCACGGTCACGGTCGACTACTATGACCGTTCTGACCTGAAGGCCAGCCAGCGCGCCTTCTCCAAGAACCAAGACCACCGCGGCTTCATCAAGGGTTTCAATAACAACACGAACACGCCGGTCACCGGCGTCGACCTGCGCCTCAACTGGGGCTACCCGGCTCTGGTGCAGGCCCGCACCGGCACGCTAACCGGCATGTCCGTGAGCGGTCTCAATACCCCCCTGGCCCTCGTGCCCGAGGGCGCGGGCCAGACCCCGGCGTTGGGCAGCTTCATCGCCGTCGGACCGACCAGCTACAACGCGACCACCGGCGCACCGCTCTTCACCGCGTCGGGCGTCCGCCGCGGCAACACGGCTTCCTTCCTCGACCTGGTTTCTCCGTCGGAGCGCAAGGGCGTCAACGCCAACCTCTCCTACGAGTTCGCCTCGGGCGTCGAAGCCTACCTCCGCATCGGCAAGACCGACACGCAGGGCCTGTACTCGACGCAGCCTCCGGTCTCCACGGCGGCGGCTTCTTCGGGCTTCGGCAACGTCGCCACGATCGTCCCCGCTGCCTACAATCCGTTCGGTCAAGACGTGCTCGTCGGCATGATTCACTACGAGTTCGGCTCCGTCACGCAGGCGACGCACACGATCGCGGAGAACGCGCTGTTCGGCGTCCGCGGCCGCCTCGGCGGCACGTGGCGCTGGGATCTCGGCGTCGGCTGGCAGAACCAAGACTTCTCCCAGCGCACGCGTGACTTCAACACGTTCGCCATCACCGCCGCCCTCGCCAATCCCGACCCGGCGCTGCGCCTGAATCCGTTCATTGACGCCCGCGCCTCCAGCAGCAGCCAGGCCACAATCTACGAGCGCATGGCGAACTACAACACGCTCAACACCACGTCGGAGCTCACGTCGTTCGATCTGACCTTCGATGGCGATGTCGCCGACTGGTGGGGCGGCACGATCAAGATGGCCACGGGCGTTTCCAGCGACCGGGCCAAGAACTCCAGCCTCGGTGTTACCTTCAACCAGGCCGTCACGCCGGTCGCGACGACCGTTCAGGCGACGGGCGCGCGCACCAGCCTCGCGGGCTTCGCCGAGGTTTCGGTGCCGATCTTCGGCCGCAAGAATGCGCAGCCGCTGCTCCAGCGCCTCGAGCTCCAGCTCGCCGGTCGCCACGAGGACCGCGATGCCGCCGGCAGCGCCAGCATCCCGAAGATCGGCCTGTCCTGGGTGCCCGTCCTCCCGGTCCTGATCCGCGGCAGCTACTCCGAGGGCTTCCGCGCCCCGGGTCTGACCGAGTACCAGGTGACCGGCACGCCGTTCACCTCGACGCTGACCGATCCGCGCCGCACGCCGACATCGACGACGGGCGTGAGTGTGACCCGCGGCGCCAATGCTGGCATCCAGCCGGAAACGTCGACCAATGAGTTCTACGGCCTCGTCTTCGAGCCGCCGTTCGCCAAGGGCCTGAACTTCTCGGTCAACTACTACCGCACGATCCAGAAAAACGTCATCCAGGTCGTGAGCGCACAAAACATCGTGAACAACGAGGCCGCCTTCCCGGGTCGCGTGGTCCGCGCGACTCCAGATCCGGTCGTCGACGTGCCGCTCGGGCAGCCGGGCAAGCTCGTGTCGGTCGACACCACGCTCGTGAACTTCGGCGAGGTGCGCAACGAGAGCGTCGACTACTCGATCGAGTATCGCATTCCGTCCGAACGCCTCGGGCGCTTCACCGTCAACGCCACGGCCTCGAACACGCTCGCGGCCATCCGCAACGTGCGGCCCGGCCTGCCGGAGCTGGACGATGCGGGCGATACGTTCTCGCCGCCGAAGTGGAAGCTCAACGCCTCCGTCTTCTGGCAGAAGGGCCCGTACTCGGCCTCGGTGTTTGCGACCTTCCTCGACAAGTTCGGATCGAACCGATCGGGCAACAACCTGACTTACACCTCGGCCGCCGGCTTCGTCTACTACGGCGTCCCGTCGCAGACCAAGGTCGACGTTCGCGGTGGCTACGAGTTCCGCAACGGCGTCTTCCGCGGTCTCGGCAAGGGCCTGCGCATCAGCGGCGGCATCGGCAACGTCTTCGACGAGGATCCTCCGTTCTCCGACACGATCTTCGGCTTCAACGGCGCCCTGCACAGTGCGCTCGGCCGGACCTACGAGGTCTCGATGTCCCTGCCGTTCTAATCGAGCTCGGAGGCGAGCCCTGCGGCTCCGCTCCAATCCCAAGCCCCCTCGGCACCGAGGGGGCTTTTTTGCGTCACCCGACAACGGGGCGCGCCGGGACAAGCCGGCCCCGAACGTCAGAAAAACGCGATTCGTGGGGCCCTCGAAGGGTCTCGCCCCCGTCGCAGGACGACGGAGCCAGCTGGCCAACGCGCTCCCGAGGGCCGCCTGCGGCGCGAGAGCCAGTACGGCATCAAGCCGCCCGCTGAAGCCAACTCATCCAGCCCGGCCACCAGCGGCGGCAGCGCTGACGGCCGCAGATCCATTGCCCCAGGGCGCGTCACGGAGGTGCCGTGCCGCCCCGCCCCACCCCGCCAAAAACGTTGCCCAAAAACCAGCGCGTGGCTTGATCGCGGCATGCGCTCCGTCCTTTCCTTTGTCGCCGGGGCAGTCGCCTGCGCCGGCCTGTTCCTGCCCTCGCTGCCAGCCCAGGACTTCACCCGCCAACTCTCGCCCGAGGAACAGGCCGCGATCGGCCTGGCCAAGCTCAGCGCCGAGGAACGGGCGGCCCTCATCGCCGTCGTGGAACGTTACCGGGAACAATCGAACCCGTCTGGCAACCGCGATGCCGGAACGGCCGGGATCAGTGAGGCGGGGTCGCCCGCGACGCCTGACGCGTCCGCGGCAACCGCCACCGCGGCTGCCGGCAATGCGAGCCACACAACCTCGGCCCCCGCTCCGTCGGCTGCCGCGGCGGCCAATCGTTCGGTACGCTCTTGGATTCCCTTTCTGAAGGACAAGGGCGAAGAGCCCAGAAAGCCCAAGGCGGCGCCGGCTGCGGCGTCGGATGAGGTGACGACCCGGCTGAAGGGCGATCTCCGCTCCTTCAACGGCCGACGCTCCTTCGTGCTCGAAAACGGCGAGGTCTGGGAAATGGACGAAGCCGGTAGCTACAGCGGCCCCGTGCTTACCTCGCCAGAAGTCATTCTGCGACCGGGCATTCTGGGGACTCACGTCCTGAAGATCCCCGAGGCGGCCCTGCGTGTGCGGGTCCGCCGCGCTGGATCACGCTGAGACGGAGGGCTCGGCGGACGGGCTTCAGCCATGAAGCTCCATCGGCCGTCGGCCCCTCCGGACATTGGCCCCACGTCGGACCATGAGCGAAGCGCACGGCGGAGTCCCGCGACTCCCGTAAACGCCCAGCAAGTCCGTCTCACCCGGCGGGTACGCGTGGGTGACGCCAACCAACAGCCCCGACGGGCGCGGCCGGGAGTCGGCGGGGCATGCGCCCTGACCGCGCGGCCTGGCGTTTGCCAAGGCGAGTGAATGCCGGCACCGCTCGGACGCGGGCAGCGGACCCGGTGACCGGACTGGCGACCGGGCCGCTCAGGCGGATCACTCCACGGGAAAGTACTTGGACAGGAAGCGCTCGACGGCTCCGTAGTACCCGAACGCTGTTTCCTCCTTTTCGAAGCCGTGGCCTTCCTCGTTCTCGATGAGCGCGGAGTAAACCTTGCCATGTTTCTTGAGCTCGCGCTCGAGGACTTCCCAGTGTTCGAACTTCACGCGCGGGTCATTGCGACCGTACGCGTGCATCGTCGGAATCTGGATCTTCGCGACGTGCTCAACCGGCGAGCGCTCCGCGAGCACGGCCGGATCCGTTCCCACCGCCCGCCGCAGCCAAGCCCCGGCGACGCTCCCGCCGATCAGGTCGTAGCGCGTGATCAAGCGGAGGTCGGAGACGCCCACGTAGTTCACCGCGACGCGATAAAGGTCCGGCGTGAAGGTCGCGCCGGCCAGCGCGGCATAGCCGCCGTAGCTGGCCCCGATGATCCCGACCTTGTCGGAGGCGGTGTGTCCCTCGGCGATCGCCCATTTCACCGCGTCGGTGAGATCGTCCTGCATCTTTGCGCCCCACTCGCTGAAGCCGGCGCGTTCGAAGGCCCAGCCATAGCCACCTGAACCGCGGTAGTTGGGCTGGAACACCGCATACCCACGGCTCGCGAGGAACTGGACCTCGGGATTGAAGCCCCAGGTGTCGCGGATCCCGAACGGTCCACCGTGCGGCATGATGAGCAACGGCACGCGGTCCTTCTCGCGACCAAGCGGCTTGGTGAGGTAGCCGTGGATCTTCATGCCATCCCGGGCCGCGTAGACGACCGGCGTCATGGACGACATCAGCTCCGGCTTGATTGCCGGGCGAGCCGCGGTGATGGCCTGCAGGCGCAGACCGGCGGAGCTCATTTCCACCAGGAAATACTGCCCCGGATCGCGGTCCGAGAACGCACGGATGACGAAGCGCTTCTCGTCGTCCGCCATCGACGTGACGAGCAGGAGATGGCGCGGGAACTGGCCCTGGATGGAATTCATGATCGCGGCCCACTGCGGGTCGATCCAGTGCGTACGCAGCAGCACGTCCTCGTACACGACGCCAAGCAGGCGGTCGCGCTTCGGGGACATCACCGCGCGGCGGATCATGCCGGCGGGAGGAGTGAAGACATCGGAGACGAACTCGCCGGTGCGGACATCGAGGGCGCGCAACACGCCTCGATCCTCCGTGGTCTGGTCGATGATGTAGGCCGTGTCGCCTGAAGCGAGGAGACCCGCGATCTCCCAGCGCTCATCAGCGGCCGGGAAGGACTGGATCGTGCGCCACGGCTGGTCGTTGCGCTGGCGGATCCGGAAGAGCGTCGTCGCACCCTCCAACTCGGTGGTGAGCCGTTGCACCGCGTTGCGGTCGAACCACCCCGCGCTCACGCCGCGGTCGAGACCGACGACCGGCGCGCGCCGGCCCGTCTTCACATTGACGCGGTAGATGCTCGGCGTCGGATTGCGCGGGGCGCTCGGGTTGATGCGCCGTGCGTCGTGTTCCTCGGTGAAGCCGGAGATGAGGATGTGGTCATCACTCTCCGGGAAGCGGTCCACGAGATTGCCGAAGAAAAGAGAGAAGTCGTCCTGCGTGCGCCGTGGCTCGAGGATGCGGCGCAACGAGCGACCCTGCAGGTCCACCGAAGCCAGCAGCGGCACCTCGTGGCCCGCGATCGCGGAGGTGAACAGCAGACGATCGCGACCCTTCCAGAACACGCTGCGAATGTTCTCGTCCGTGAAGTGCACCGGCACGGTGACGTTGCCGGTCGCGAGGTCCTTGACCGCGATGCTGTAGCGGCCCTGATTCGGCGCGATCATGGCGACCTTCGAGCCATCCGGCGAGATCACGACGCTCTCGATCGACTGCTGGTCGAAGAAGATGTTCATCGGCAGCAGCTCACGGGTCCGCACCTCAACCTCAGGCAACGGAATGCGTTTGTCGCTGAAACCGACGGGGGAGAAAACGACGGACAAGGTGGCGGCAAGCAGCCACCGGCGGGCGGACAAGCCGCCGACTTGGGGGAACGAAAGCCTCATGGGAAAACCGTGCGGTGAAGAGGGCGGATTTCCAGCACGAAAAAGGCCGGGTCCCGAAGGACCCGGCCTTTTCAGTCAACCGCCGCGATGCGGCGGATGCATGCTCAGGCTACCTTAGAACTTGTAGCGGGCATCCATGAAGTAGAACCGGCCGACCGGGTCGTACGCATTGATGTCGCGGCTCTGGTTGCCTTCCGAAGCGATGAAGGGCGGATCGACGTTGAACACGTTATTCGCACCGATGTTCAGCGACAGACCTTCGAGCCAGCGGTTCTTCGAGCCGGAGAAGTTATAGCCGGCTTGGAGATCGATGGTGCGGTAGGCCTTGACGGTCGGCTCGTTCGGGGTCGCGACGTCGGTGACGGTCGGGATCACCACGAGGTTCACGCCGGCGTTCCAGCTCTTGTAGCGCCAGCCGAGCTGCGCGTAGGCGCGCCAGCGGGCGTAGAGGCTGGAACCGGAGTAGGAACCGGCGTAGTCATACGGGTCCTGGGTCGGGAGGCTCTGAACATTGTAGTCGTTCAGGTAGACCGCCGAGAGGCGACTGGAGAGCACGCCCCAAGACTGCGTATCATAGGTGTACGACACCTTGACGTCGGCACCGGACTGCCAGACACCCGCGATGTTCACCAACTGGTTGGTGATCCACACGGAGTCAGACGGGCGGCTCGACATCTGGCCGGGGCTCGTGACCGGAGCGCCCGTGCCGAAGTAGGTTTCACCCGCGGCGCTCTCGCCGAAGCGGACGAGCGAGGCGTACGGCGAAGCCGGACCGAACTGCTCGACCGAGCCCACGATGAGCGAGGAGGAGATGCTCGAGACGAGATCGCGCTCGTCGATGTTGAACCAGTCGACGGACACCTCGAGGCCCTTGAGCTTGCCCATGGGCGACCAGACCACACCGGCGGTCCAGTTGCGCGACTGGGAGGGGCTCAGGTTCGCGTTCGAGCCGGAGGACGAACGGTACTGGCGGGAACCCGTGGTGGTGCCCAGTGCCTGACCGGTCGTGCTGTAACGGAAGATATTGATGCCGGACGTGAAGCCCTGCGAGACCGGACCCGTGAGGTCGAACAGCGTCGGAGCGCTGAAGGATTCGGAGTACGTGCCGCGGACGGCGAACTCGTCATTGAACGGCAGCCAGCGGAGGCTGTACTTCGGCACGAACGGATCGTCCGTCTTGTTGTACAATTCCTTACGAGCGGCGACCGAAAGATCGAGCACCTTGAAGCCCGGGCGGGAGTTGGCCTTGTCGAAGATCGGCACGCGGACCTCAGCGAAGAAGCCGTCGGTGCTGGAGCTCGCGGAGTACGGCTGACGCGGGGTGGCCTGGAGCCAGCCGCCGGTGCGGTCGTAGCGATCATTGACGAACGACAGCGACTCACGGCGCGTGTCGGCACCGATGGCCGCGGAGACCGGGCCGCCGGGGATCTCGAAGAGCTCGCCCGTGATGCGGGTATCGAAGCCGATCAGCTCGCTGGCGTAGTCACGGAAGCTGGTGCCGAGGAAGCCCTCGATCACGCCCGGAGTCTGCCGGCGCGCGAACGGATTGTAGCTACCGTTGAGCGTCGCCGCGGAGTAGGCAGCGGCATCGATCAGGTTGTCGTTACGGAAATTGCTGACCGTACGATTGAAGTTGGCGGCCGCCTCGTAGTTCCAGGTGCCGACCAGCGGACCCTTGACCCCGACGACGCCACGCGTCGCGACGGTCTCGTTCGCGTAGATACGCGGACGGGTGACGAAGCGATTGCGGGCGGTGACGGTGACATTGAACGGGTTGGAGGGCGTGGCACCGAGGACGTTGCCGGAGACCGGCTGGGCGTTCAGCACGGACTCCGAACCCGTCACCGAGTAGATGAAGTCACCGAAGAGCGTCGTCTTGTCGGTGAGGCGGTGGTCGATCGCGGCGACCACGCTGCGGCGGGAAGCCTTGATCAGCATCGTCGGGTAGGCCGCGAGATCGAAGAACTGCTGGGCACCGGTCTGGTCGAGCGGACCCTGGTAGATACCCTGCGCCACGGCCTGTTCAGGGGTGAGGTCGAGGTTCTGCGGCGGAGCATTGAGGCTCGGATTCAGGTAGTACCAGACGGTCCCGATGTTCACGACACCGGCGTACGTCGGGGTACGGAAGATGCCCTTGGCCCAGGGACGCTCGTTTTGGATGAGCGGATCACTCTTCTTCCACTCGGTGGAGATGGTGACCTGGGTCTTGTCCGTGCCGGCACCGAACACGCCGAAATAGCTGCGCTCGGAATAGTTGCCGTCATTCGGGCTGAAGCCGTAGCGGCCGCCGACCTCGGCGCCGCGATAGTTGGTCTTCAGGATGACGTTCACTACGCCCGACACGGCGTCAGAGCCGTACGTCGCGGACGCACCGTCGGAGAGAATCTCGAGGCGCTCAACGGCGGAGATCGGGATGAGGCTGACGTCGACGAAGTTGGCACCGCCGCTCGCCGTCACCGGCGAGACCGCAGCACGACGACCGTTGATCAGCACCAGCGTCGCGCGATTGCGCAGCGAGACCGCCGAGCCACCGTTCGAGGAACCGGAGGAAATGTTGCCGTTGTCGGAACCAATGTTGTTCGCGCCGTAGAAGAACGGTTCGGTCTTCTTCAGGACCTGCAGGAGGTCATTGGAGACGCCGGAGTTCTTGATGTCGACGGACGTGATGACGGACACCGGGATCGCCGGTGTGTCGGCCGCCATCGGAATGAGCGAACCGGTGACGACGAACTTCTCGAGCTTCACCTCTTCGTCTTCTTTTTTGGAAGAGGAATTGGCCGACGTGGTTTGAGCGTATGCGCTCGTCGAAGCCAGCACTCCCAACCCCAGGGCAAGGGTAAAGGAGGTACGAGCCTTCGTGCGGAGACGATGGATCATGGTGGTGTGGTTGTGGTTTGGTGTGTGCGTGACCGAATAATCACTCGTGACACGCAAGTGTTGAACACTCGCCACCAAACCGTAGCTCGCCCCGCGCCGCGAGCGAAATCCCCCATGATAAAAACTAATCAGTAGCTAATGCTACTCAGTATCTTTAGGCAGGCCGAGGTACTGGTCGACGATCCACTTCGTCTTTTCCAAGACCACTTGGTTCGAGCCGTCATTCCACGCAAAGAACGTCTCGTACACGAACGAAGGTGTCAGGTACACGAGCACGAGGGTGACGAAGGCGACGCGACCGCTCAGACTCGGCAAGGCCGAGGTCAGGGCGACCACCGCAAAGGGCATCAACAGAGTCACTGGAATCGTGGTCTTCAGTCCCCACGGATTGAGGTGCCCTAGGTAGACGAAACTCATGCCCAGCAACAAGATGAGGAATCCACCTGCCGCCCACCACGTGAGGCGACCGCGCCACGCCAGACCGGCAAGCACGACCGCGATGAGGACGTACTCCCGGCCCACCGAGATGGCAAAATTGGCGATGTTGTTGTTGACCGAGAGGATGTTGGAAAATCCGTCCTGCAGTGTCTTGCCGGCAAAGAAGGCGAGGGCCTGCAGGCCGACGACCGTGGCAAGGCCGAGTTGCAGGGCGAAGGGAAGGCCTTCCGAGCGCAGCCAGGACCAGCGGTAGCGCTCCTGAAATTGGAGCACCGCGAGAAAGGCCACCGCACCCAAGCCAAAGAGCGCAAACGGGACACCCCCCATCAAGAGCGCCACCAACAGCGCCCACGGAGCGCGGTCCACCGCCCGGACAAAGGGCAGAAACAACGCCAAGCCCACCGCCGCGGCCGCGAGTTGGGAAGGGACCCAATTCCACAGGCTCACCGCGTTCTGCACCTGAAACGGAAAGAACGAATAGAACACGCCATCGTAGTGCGGCCCGATCCTCGGGATCTCGCCGCGCCGAATCCACTCGAGAAAGAATTCGCCGCCTCCCCACATCGGAAGAAGCAGGAGCGTCAGGCTGGCCGCCCGCTCCGAAAGCGGCCGCGGCGCTCCGCGCCACAGTTGCGGCACCGCTCCCAGCATCAGCACCACCGCCCACAGGAGCAGCAGGAGACTGCTAACGCTCACCAAACCCGCCAAGACCTGCGCGGTGGCATCCGGCGCGTAGTCCGGCAAGAACCAGCGCAGCGGCGTCGCCGCCACCACCGCCGGCAGATACGGGAGGTAGTAATAGTTGAGCCGATAGAGGGCCGGGATCGGCGCATCCGGCTCACGCTCATCAAAGAGGAAGCCCGTCGCACGCGGTTCCCAAGGATCTTGATAGAGGGACAACAACACCGAGCGGTGCTTCGCCCAATCGCCGAGAAACGCCTCTCCGTGGTAAAGGCGCGAATGCGAGAGGGCCAAGAACAAGACCAGCGCCAGCAGCGCCCAGCCATTCACCACCACCGGAGCAAACACCCCCGCGTCCCGCATCGCCGGCACGCGTCGCATGGCCGTCCATAAACCCGCGGCCAAGGCCACGAGCCCACCGACCTTCCACGCCACGCTCACCGGCAAGGTCACCATGTACAGGGCCACCAGCCCCGCCACCACGCCGAGCAGCCATTGGTAAAGGCGAAGCAGATGCTCCGACGTCAGTTCCAACCTGAACGTCATCGCTTCTCGAAAACGCCGACGATCCACGCGCCACCGACCCGCAGGCCGCCGCGCACGCGCCGAAACGAGGCAAAGAGGCGCGCCAGATCCCGACCGGTTTTGAAGCGGTCCGGATGAGAATCAATGTCCGCCGCCGAGCGCCCACTGAGAATCTTCTTCAGCCAGGGATGCCAAATCGGATGCCAGGGACAGGGAACCGCGACGATCGCATGCCCCCCTTTCCGCAGGACGCGACTCGCCTCCGCCACGAGCGCCTCTTCCTCCACGCAATGTTCCAGGAGGTCGATCATCAGGACGCAGTCGAGAGAGCCGTCCGCGAACTCCAAACGGTTCGCATTGCCCAGCATCAGCGTCGCCGGATCCAAGCCCGCCTCCCGGAGGTACTCGCGCCCTTTCCGCACCAACTCTGGATTCAGATCCACGCCGCAAATCCGATACCCGCGCGCGCCCAAGTGCAGGAGCAGCGGCCCCGAGTTGGTCCCAATGTCCAGCAGGGTATCCCGTCCTGGAACCACCCCCGCCGAACGCAAGAGTCCCACCAGCGCCCGTTTCCGCAGGCGATGCCAGACCCGCTCAGAAAGTGTCCCAAATCGCTCCGCCTGAACAAGATCGTAAGTGAACGTAACCTCGGGATGAGCTGCGATCATCCCCGGCGCTCCGGCGGCTTGGTCCGGCGTCGGGGAGACCGCCGGGATCGCAGCGGGGTCAAGCGCGGGAATGGGCTGGAGGGTAGACACGCACTCCTCACATCGTCCCCCCCGGGCCGAACCTGAGCAAGCAATTGCCCGTCAACGGCCCAGCTGCAACGCCGCCCGGACCACCGGAAGGATGCGTTCCGCCAAGCGCGCCTGACCCGAGGGGTTGGGATGGCACTGGTCCGTCGTCCACGCCCCGATGTCTTCGCCACGTCCTTCTGCATCGCTCCAGTCGCCGTAGTGGTCGACCAGCGACACGCGGCGCTCCGCCGCCACATCGCGACAGTGTTCCACGAAGGGTTCCAGGCGAAGGTTCGGATTCTCCCCCACTCCATTGAGCTTCGCCGCCCGTCCCCATCGCGGCGCCGTCATCAGCACCGGCGTCACTCCCGCCGCGCGCAGGCGGTCAATGAGCTGCTCAAGGTTCGCTCGGTAGGCATCCGCCGTGATCCGCGACGCCGTCTTGCCGGGGTCCACGTAGCTGTCGTTCGTGCCGTACATGATCGTGACGAGGTGCGGGCGATGCGCGAGGACGTCGCGCTCGAGGCGCAGGAGGGCCTGATCCGTGCGTTCCCCGCCAATGCCGACGTTGCGGACCGTGGCGTCCACACCGCCGCGCCGTAACGCACGCTCCAAGCGCGCCGCAAAGGTCTCTTCCGCCACCACGCCGGGTCGCACCGCCTTGGTGATCGAGTCGCCAAGGGTCACAATGCGCAGAGGCTCCGTCGGCAGTTCCGCGCGATCCGGTCGCGACCAGTGGATGCGCGCCACGAAGGTCGACCCATCCGCCCCGCGCGACCGCGAGTCGTTGGTGAAGAGTCCTTCCGAAACCGTCACCCAGGCCTCCGACTCGGTCACGGCGTTGGCACCGAAGTTGCCCAGCTCCGCTCCCCGCTCCGGCACGACGATTCGCTCCGTCGCCCGCAGGACATGCAAGGCCACGGGATCCACGCGGGCCATGAAGAGAGGAGCACGGTGCCGAATGATGTGATCGTTGCCGGCTCCTCGTCGCGTGTAGACGAGGAAGAGTCCTTCACGATGCGTGATCCAGTGCGCCTGGGTGTTGTAGCTGCCCAGTTCCTCACCGTCATCGAACCGCCAGACTTGCGGGTCGCCATACACCAGTCCGTCGTCACCGCTCGCCACATACGCCCGCAGGTCGTTGCGAAGGGTCAGGAAATACTTCCCGCCGAATTTCGCCAGCGAGGGTTCATGGAGGCCGCGCTTGATCGGCAGCCGCAGCAGGGGACCAACGCGGACCACGCGGAGGGTGGTGCCATCAAACCGACACTCCGCCACCGCCACGCTGAAGGGCTCCTTCGCATTGCGTCCCACGTAGAGCGGCACCAGCAACGTCCCGTCCGGCCGCACCAGCCATTGCGAGCAGGCATTGCGGGCGAAATTAAACTCGTCACCGGGAGGCATCTCGAGAACCCGCCAGCGCGTCCAGGTTCCCGAGCGCGGATCGAGGACCGCGTAGACGGTCTGATGCGCGCGCGGCACGTCCTCCAGTTGGGCGCCCTTGGGGCTGTACCGCACCTGCGCACCGAGCGCGATGACGCGGCCGGTCGCCGCATGCCAGCCAGGCGTCACGTCCGCCACGCTCAACGTCACCCCACCCGGCTCCTGCCTCCAGCCCAGCTCGGCTGGCGCAACGGGCCCGGTCCAAGGTCCGCGAGGCGACGAACCGGAAAGCACGTGCAGGCCGGAGTAGTAATCCGAGACCTGCAGATGCTGCTGCAGCGTGATCACCATTGCGGGGGATGCCGGGTCTTCCCCGGGCACCGCCACCGCCCGGGGATGGTACCACAGAAAGCGACCGTCATCGTGCCGCAGCACGGTCTCCCGTTCCACGCGGAAGTCCAACGACACATCCGTCGCCGGCGCTCCGACCGCGAGACGGGCGGAACCCAGCAACGCCGAGAGCCAAAGTGAGCCGAGAAGGAATCGCGGGAGGAACATCGGAAGAAAACCGGTGAGACGCAGGTCGAGGAACCGACGGTGGAGAGGGAGCCGACCGTCTGGAGAACGCCGCCCAGCGTGATCGGGCTCGCGCCGATGGCGATGCGATTGTCGCCGATTGGGCCCTCCGCGTTTCTGGCCGATGAGCCTTCATCGGCACCTCGCGGGGACAAGTCGCCGCCAGCGGTAAGCCGAGCTGACCACGCATTCCGGTTTGTGCCGCGCGTCCCGACGTAGCAGGAAGGATCACCCTCACCCCATGCCCCGCATCTACCAAGAGACTTTTGATCGCGGAACCGGCGGCTGGTGGGGCTTCGCCGGCAATCATCTCGGGCTCCAGCCGCTCGGCTGGCGTCGCGGCTCGGTCACCTCGCGCAGCCCGTGGTGGATCGACTACAACCACGCGCCTCCGGGAGCGGGCTACCTGCACATGCTCTGCTGCCTGAACGTGCGCGGCCCGTTCTCCGATCATCACCGCGAGGTCGCGGGCGAAAACGCCTTCGCCGCCGGTGCGTATCCCCTCGACTTCCGCGAGGCTCAAGTCCGCCTGCGGCTGCGCGGCGAGGTCCGCCTGCGCGGGGCGCAACTCGTGCTGCTGCTGCAGGGCCGCCGCGGGAAGACGATTTCCGGATGGCTGCTCACCGGACAGCCCCTTTCCGTCACGCGGCAGTGGTCGGAGCAGACCCTCGCCGTGACGAGCCAACCGGACCAGTGGACCTGCCTCGGTGCGCGCCACGATCGCGGCGATTACTACGGGCACCTCCCGCTCGAGACGGTGCTCCGCGACGTGAACGTGAATCTGATGCTCGTGCTCTTTCCGCTGACGGTCGCCCCGATGGGGAAGCTTCGCGAAAGTCCGCACCGGCTCCGCGCCGGCCGGGACTATCCCGTGTGGACCTCGGATCTGCCAGAGGGGTACGTGGAGCTCGACACCGTCCGCATCACCTTCCCCCGCGCCCGGGCAGCGACGTCCACTGCCTCACGCTCGGTCGACCATGCGCGTTGATCCTTGCGGACAGAGAGCCGCGAAGACCGTGACGCACCTCCACGACGCGCGGCGCGGCGGCCGAGCGCCTCACTCACGCACTTCGCCGTCTCCACGCCGGAATCCACCTGCCGGCTCGTGATCAGCCGTCCGGCGCTCAGCCGGGCGCGGAGCCGCACGCAGGTCCCATGGCACCGGAGGGCGACTTCCTTCCCGGCCACTGTGGCGGGCCCAAAGTGCCTTTTTCTGTCCCGCGTGATGCCCCACACCTGCTGTGTAGCGTTTGGTGTAAACTCGGTTTCCGATCGGCCGACATTCGCTGTACAATAACAAACCGGTGAGCGACTTGCGCATCACGGGCTTCAAAGTTGGCGTCCCCACGGGGATGGGTGGGCCTTCGGCCCATCGCTGCGCGACCCGCGACGGCGTCGCGGTCCCTTCTCCGGTCGCTCCACTCCCTCCGTCGAACCCCGGGGTTCAACTCCCCGTGCCCTTGATCCCCGCCAACAAAATGACCCGCCGTCGTACGCTACGAGCGGCGGGTCAGAAAGTTGGCGTCCCCACGGGGATTCGAACCCCGGTTCTTACCGTGAAAGGGTAGTGTCCTAACCGGGCTAGACGATGGGGACGCAAAAGAACAGGGGGCAAACGGTAGGCCACCGCCCCCGTCGTGCAAGGCTCTTTTTCCACCTCCAGCGCCTTGGGTCCACCGTCCATCCTCGGCCGGCCGCCGCAGTCCCCTGCCCCACCACTCAAAATCGGCCCGAAGACCTATCTCAACCCGCCCCTTTGTTCGCCACCGCAGCCCTGCCGTCGTTTCGCCTCGCTGCCACGCTCGCCACGAAATTGGCGTTGGAATCCCGCGCTCCGCCGCATGGACTCTCCCCCGTGTCCTTGAGCTCCTCCGCCATCGCCCGCTCCCTGCCAGCCGACGCGGTCACCACGTTCACCCACGTGCCGTTCCCGCACCTCGCCTCGGGCAAGGTGCGCGAAATCTTCGACCTCGGCGACGCGTTGCTGCTGGTCGCGTCCGACCGCCTGTCCGCCTTCGATGTCATTCTCCCCGATGGCATTCCGGGAAAGGGTATCCTGCTCACCCAGCTGAGTCTGTGGTGGTTCGAGCAGACCCGTGATCTGATCGATAATCATTTGTTTCCCGACCAGGCGGGGGAATTCCAGCGGCGCGGGCTCACCGATCGGGACCTGCAGTTGCGCAGCATGATCGTCCGCAAGTTGAAGCCACTCCCGATCGAGTGCGTCGTGCGCGGCTACCTCGCCGGCAGCGGCTGGTCCTCCTACCAGAAATCCAGCCAGGTCTGCGGCCACGCGCTGCCGCCAGGCCTGCGCCAAGCCGACCGTCTGCCCACGCCTCTCTTTACGCCGACCACGAAGGCGCCCAAGGGCCAGCACGACGCCCCGATGACCGATGCCGAGGGCGTGGCACTCCTCGGAGCCGAGCGTTTCCACACGCTCCAGCGTCTCAGCCTCGCCCTCTACCAGCGCGGCCACGATCTCGCCGCCCGCGCGGGGATGATCCTCGCCGACACCAAGTTCGAGTTCGGCACCGACGCATCCGGCAAGGTGTTCCTCATCGACGAGGCGCTCACGCCCGACTCCTCGCGTTACTGGCCCGCCGAGAGCTACGCGCCGGGGAGTTCACCGCCGAGCTACGACAAACAGTTCGTCCGCGACCACCTGCTCGCCCTGAAGTGGGACCAAACTCCTCCCGGTCCACGACTGCCCGCCGAGGTGATCCAGCGCACGCAGGAGAAATACCTCACCGCCGTCGCACGCCTCGTCGACGGCGTCCGTAGCTAAGCGCAGCGGCGACCGCTAGCTCTTCGCCTTCAGGTTCACGGGAACGTGAACCTCCGAGCGTTTCGCGAACCACGGCGTGATCGGTCCGTGCCAATACACCGCATAGGGTTCGCCCGCGATTTCCAAGCCGGGCTGCGTCGCAATCCACGCGAGCAACTCGTCGCGCGTGCGCACGAAGTTTTCCTGGGAATAACCGCCCCGCGCTCCGCGGCTCGCGACGCGTCGCTCCGGGATGCGCACCACTTCCACCGAGCCCGCATTGCCGGTCACCTTCGCCTCCTCGCTCGGCGCCACCCAGAAATACATCGCAGCCTGATCGATCTTCGCCTCCACCGGCGTGGTCATCGCAATGTCCCGCGTGGAGATGTAGCGGAACAGCGGACCAAAGAGCCGGTTCGACTCAGAGAAATAATTCCCCGAACCCGTACTCTTCAACAGCACGCCGGCGGGTAGGACCTTGACCTCGGAAACCCCGGGCTGGGTCGGCGGGAATGCCTCTTGAGCGGCCATGAGAGAGAGGGGTTGAAGGACAAAAACGAGGAGCGCGGATACCCGCAGGAAAGAGAACATACGGAACCCTATCCGAATTACCTCCACGCGCAAGCGACCTCCCCCACGGAAGCACCGACGGGTTCGCGTTTTCCGGAAATCGCGCTAGCGTCCGACGCCGAGCAACCAGCACGCTCAGCGCCCACGCCACATCGCGCCACTTACCTCACGCTTCGTCGCGCCGCTCCCCTCCCTCCTCCTTTTCCATGCAGTCAGAAACCTCTCCGATCCACGTTCTCATTGGCGGCGCCGGCGGCATCGGCTCCGCCGCCGCCCGCCGTCTCGCCCGCTCGGGTGCGCGCCTCGTGCTCGCAGGCCGCCGCGAGGCACCGCTCCAAGCGCTGGCAACCGAGCTCGGTGGGGAGGCCCACGTGCTCGATGCGCGCGACTCCGCGGCGGTCGAGACGCTGTTCGACGATGTGCTCGCGCGGCACGGGCGCATCGATGGCGCAGCGAACTGCGCGGGCTCGATCCTGCTCAAGCCGGCGCACCTAATTTCGGATGCGGAATTCGCCGACACCTTGGCGCAGAATCTCACCACGGCGTTCCACGTGCTGCGCGCGGCCGCCAAGCGGATGATGCGCCAGGAAGGCGGCGGGGCGATCGTCCTCTGCTCGTCGGTCGCCGCGCAACGCGGACTGCTCAACCATGAGGCCATCGCGGCGGCCAAGGCCGGCGTCGAGGGGCTCGCCCTCGCCGCCGCCGCGAGCTACGCGCGCAGCGGCGTGCGCATCAACTGCGTCGCCCCGGGACTCACGCGCACCGATCTCACGCGCGGCATCACGTCAAACGAGGCCATCGCCAAGGCCTCCGCCGCGATGCACCCGCTCGGCCGCATCGGTTCCCCCGATGAGGTGGCCTCCGCAATCTGCTGGCTGCTCGACCGGGAACAGTCGTGGGTTACCGGACAGGTCATCGGCGTCGACGGCGGCCTCGGACGGGTGCAGGCGCGGGGCTGACGCGTTCGGAGCGTGGCGCGTCGCGCGCGAGCGAGCGATTCGGCGCTCGCCTTCTTCGGTCGTGCACTGTATCCAAAGAGTCACGCAGCCGATCGACCTCGTACCCCGCACGGGAGAGTCCGGCCGAGCTTCACCATTCCGCCGATCCGGACTCCATCCGGAAACCCAGCACCGAAACGGTTCGAGCACCCCGCCCCCGCCATGATTGCCAAATTCTCCGTCGATTACATCGCGTTTCCCGAGCACAGCACCCGCGTCTTCACGCACCGCACCGACGATCCGATCGAGCTTGAGGATTTCCTCATGCACCTGCTCACGTCTCGCACGCGGATCCTGCAAATCCGCCACGAGGGCGTGGAGCTCACCCCGCACCAGTCTGATCGCCTGATCAAGGTCGCCGCCGAGCGCATCGCCTCCACCCTCGTGCGCGAAGCGCTGCACCTCGACGCGGCGGCCGTGAAGGACCGCTTCGGATTCGCCGCCTAGGCAACCGGAAGCTGCGTCGCCAACGGGCGGCTGGGCGAGCGGTCGCCCGGGAGCTTTGCGTTTGCCGCGTCTAGGGACGAGGCTAGCGTCGCCGGCGTCGTACCCCACGACGGCCATGCCCTCCCGCCGTTCTACCCGTCCGCAACTCCCCACGCTCGCGTCCGTTTCGTCGGCGTCGGCCCCCCGCGCCTCCGTGCCACCCCCCTCGGCTGAGGGTACGCTGCCCGTCGGCCAGGCCATCGCCAGAGCGCTGCCAGCGACGCCACTCGCAACCGCAACGGTGCGACCAAGGGGATCTGCATCCACCTCCGCGAGGGCGCTCGCGCTGCTCCTGCTCTGGGTCACGGGCTGGATGCCGTCCGCGCACGGCGCCGCCACCGCCGC
>Ga0164293_10001719_pt1 | contig 18413 bp, 38 predicted proteins | sample GEODES118metaG_FD_111487 | JGI IMG/M metagenome (GOLD analysis project Ga0164293, IMG submission 111487) | Eutrophic lake water microbial communities from Lake Mendota, Wisconsin, USA - GEODES118 metaG | ecosystem: Environmental > Aquatic > Freshwater > Lake | place: USA: Lake Mendota...
CGAGTTGTTTGGCGAGATGGCGGGGCATGGATTGGCAGCGAATTAAAAGGTCATGATAAGTGGATTGTTTTTAACAAAGAATTTTCTTGCGAACAGTCTGGAAGCCGCTGGTTTGCTGGTGAAGATGAATTCTACTTTTATCAGTTTGAAAAAAATAAAGATTAAAATATGAAAAATACTAATACCGTTGAGTTAATTGGTTATTATGGCTCAGATGAAACCCATGCATGTTCAGCATGGACATCTACAAGTAGAGAAATTACTGAAGATAAAAAGAAAAGAATTCCAGCCTTATTGGAAATGCTTGCCTCTAATGGGCATCATACTCCATTTGAAAAATCATCCATTCATTTTCTTGTTAAAACAGATATTGCTAGTCATATCCACCTATTAAAGCACCGAATTGGCGTTTCAATTAACGCTGAAAGCGCGCGATATAAAGAATTAAAAGAAGACGAGTATTATACTCCAAGTGATTGGCCATATGAGTGGGTTGATGAGCTTCATAAATATACAAAGAATGGGCTTGAATTATATCATAAATGCATTGATAGTTTAACTTCAAGGTATGGAATTGATAGGAAAAGGGCAAAAGAATCTGCTCGATTTTTTCGACCATACAATACTCAGATAGTTGCCGATGTAATGTTTAACTTTCGCAGTTTTGCCCACTTTTTAAATCTGCGAAACAAACCAGATGCGCAGCTTGAAATTAAAAACATTGCTAAACAAATGTTAAATCAAGTGTCCAAAATCGAAGGCAATCCATTCAAATATACTCTTGAAGCGTTTAAATTAATTAATTGACAATTACGCACAAAAACAATAATATACAAACATTATGGGAATGTACGATTCAATACGGTGTGATTATCCATTACCCCTACCATTAGAGGTTATTGATATTATGCCAGATGCATGCGATAGTGAATTTCAAACCAAAGATTTTGACAATGTATTAGATCTCTATATTCTTAATGAAAATGGCGACCTTCTTTGTAGAAAGCGCGAGTATGAATGGAAAGATGATGATAGTGCCTTCTTGAAGGGGTATATGGAAGTCGTCAAAGAAGAAATTGTTCCATACAATTACCATGGTGTAGTGAATTTTTATTGCTACGAAACCGTTCGCAATAAAGATGGTAATAAGGCAACTGATATCTCAATAGATTATCTGGCCAAATTTACTAATGGTAAACTTGAAAATATAGAGATTTTGTCTTACGAAATAAGCGATGCAACTGAAAGACTAGATAACTTACAAAAGAATATGGCCGAATCTGCTCGCAAAGCAAAGCTATGGTATAATAAATATTTTTTTAATACTAAATTTTATAGATTCATTAAGTGGAAAATTATCATCAAGCCAATTGAATTGCTAAGAAAACTTCTTGATAAAGTTTATTGGCTACTTGTCAGATATATCTAAAAAAATAACATATTATGCCTATTAAAAGTTTAAATTACAAAGATATCCATCTTGTACCTAATTATTCAACGCTTCATTCTCGCAAAGATGCAAATACGAAAGTTAGGGTTGCAAATAACGAATTTGAATTGCCGGTAGTTCCAGCAAATATGGCCTCATGCATTTCTTTTGAGAAGGCTGAATGGCTAGCTCAAAATAAATACTTTTATATTCTTCATCGTTTTTATGAATATGAAGAAATTATAAATTGGATTAGCGAATCAGCAAAGTTCAAATATACTACAGTTCCATATATCTCAATTTCTCTTGGAATTAAAAAGCGTGATATAGAATTTATTCATAAAATTAAAGAATTAAATCTTAAATTAGATTATGTAACAGTTGATGTTGCCCATGGCGATCATGAAGCTGCATTAGAAATGTTGCGCTTCTTGAATATTTATAGGACGAATGATAATCCGAATTTGTTTATTATTGGTGGAAATATTGCTACTGCTGACGCTTATATTCGCATGGCTGGTCTTGTAGATGCGGTAAAAGTTGGTATTGCATGTGGCGCTTCATGCATTACTTATAACAAAACAGGATTTGCTTCCCCAATGTTCTCCAGTATTCAGGAAGTAAAACAAGCCAAAATTGATTTAATTAATGAACGTGGAGTTCGTGCCCCAATGATTATTGGTGATGGTGGAATTTCCTCTAATGGCGATATAGCAAAGGCTATGGTAGCTGGGGCAGATATGGTGATGTGTGGAAGCATGTTCGCCAGATGTATTGATTCTCCAGCCCTTGTCGATCCAACGGACCCAACTAAAAAATTGTATTTTGGCTCGGCGTCTTCATTAAATGGGAACAAAAAAAATATTGAAGGTAAAACTATTTCGATGTCGATGAATGGAATGACATACAAACAAAAACTTGAAGAAATTCAGCAAGACCTATCATCAGCAATTAGTTATGCTGGTGGAAGTGATCTACAAGCATTTCAAAATGTAGAATGGAGACAAATATAATTATGGCAAACGAAGAAAGAATGGAAAAAGAAGTAGAAGTAAACTCTAAATCTCTTGAGGATGCGCTTAGGGGGTGCAAAGCTGATCTTGATACTTGGGAAGTAGAGCGTTACGCTGTAGAGGAAAATACAAAGGGCTATAACTATAAAATTACATTTAAGAGAAAATCGCCCTTACTATGGAATATTGAAGAGCTTAAAAAAGAACTCGCTGAATATGCAAAAAGTCCAGTTAAAGTTCAGCACAAGCACAAAGAGGAAAATCTCCTAATGGAGTTTGGCTTGTTTGATCTTCATTGGGGCAAACTCGCGTGGGATGAAGAATCTGGGCAAAATTATGATATGGATTTAGCAGAAGAGGCTTTAATAAAGTCTATAGATTTTACGCTAAATACTGCTTCAAAATTTCCAATTACAAAAATTGTTTTTCCATTTGGGCAGGATTTTTTCCAAATAGATAACGAGCAGGGAACAACAACTGCTGGAACACAACAAGATACTGATTCGAGATTTAAAAAGATTTTTAAAGAGGGAAGAAGAGTTGTAATTGAAACAATAGAAAAGTTAAAACAGCTTGCTCCAGTAGATGTTGTTGTTGTTCCTGGCAACCATGGAAGGGTTAGCGAATTTATGCTTGGCGAATTATTGCATATAAAATATCAAAATGATAAGCACGTTAATGTCGATAACGGATCAACAGATCGTAAATATTATGTTTATGGCAAAAATTTGATCATGTATACACATGGTGATCAAGAAAAAAACTCTGATTTGCCGCTTATTATGGCGGCAGAAATGCCAAAAGAATGGTCAGAATGCCCAAGCAGATATATTAAATTAGGACATTTCCATCAAGAAATGTTGCGTGAATATTGCGGTGTCAAGGTTGAAATACTTCCATCCTTATCTGCTACTGATGCATGGCATAAGCGTAAAGGCTATGTTAATAATACTAGAGGGGTTATTTCCTCTATATATGATAAAAATCTTGGATTAATTAACAAAATATACTTTAATCTATAGAGTGAACCGTCCGATAACATACGAAGAAAAAAAAGAAATATCACATCTTTTAACTTCTCATCACGGAGTTTTTTATAAATTCTGGGAGCTTGTTCGGCCAGAATTTTCTGATAGAGTTCCAACTGCTTGCGTTGGTATTGACAAGAAAAATAATAATTTAAATTTTAGCATAAATAAAGATTTTTGGGATAAATGCTCCGACAATCAAAAACGTTTTGTTATCGCGCACGAAGCCTATCATTTGATCAATCAGCATGGCGCGCGAGCAAATGGTGAATTTGATGATGCCAAAAATGTTTGCTTGGATATTCCAATCAACGAGGGTCTTGTAAAATATTTCGGTTTTAATAGATCAGAAATAGATCCAGACGATGATTATTGTTGGGTGGATAAGTGGTTTAAAAAAGGCGAAGCAGAATATGGGCGATCATTTGAATACTATTATTCATTACTTAATAAGCAAGGGCGAATCAAGACGGTTAAAATGCCTATTAAATGCAATGATCATAGCAGCTTACCAAATAAAAAATCTGAGAATGAATTTATAAATAGCCTTGTTGAATCTCTTGACCAGCATGAGGCGGAGTCATTAAAAAATATTCTAGATCGCCAAAAAATGAACGAAGGCGAGCCAAATAAGAAAGAAGAAAAAAGAGGTCAACAGGCTGGAACTGGAACTGCTGGAATTATTGCCAAGATAGAAAAGAAACTTGTCAAAAAGAAGCCAAAATGGGAAACAATTATTCGCAAATATGCAAAAAAAATTGTAGAAAAAGAATTTGAAACCAATCATTGGATTATTAAAAATCGCAGACATAATCTTCTTGATAGTTCCTTGATGTTGCCAGCCGATGTTGATATTGATGATCAGAAAAATGACAAAGAAAAGCAAAGCATTTTTTGCTTTCTTGATGTTAGTGGATCATGCTGGGGCTACAAAGAGCGTTTTTATAAAGCATTTAAATCTATCCCTAAAACAATTAGGGTTAGGCTTTTTAGCTTTGATGATATGGCTTATGAGTTGGATAAGCAAAGTGACAGGGTGATTGGCGGCGGCGGAACATCATTTAAATGCATTGAAAACAAAGTGCAGGAAATCATAAAAAGAGAAGGCATTCAATATCCTAGAAATATATTTGTTATTACTGATGGCTATGCCAGTATTTTTTACCCACAACATCCAAATCGCTGGGTTTTTCTTTTAACTACAGATTATAAAGAGTGCGTACCAAACAAGTCAAAAATATTTAAGCTTGAAGACTTTGAATAAATTTGACAAAAATATAAAATAATAAGATAATAAAATATATGAAAGCATTTAAATCGCAAGATTTAATTAAAAAATTAGAGTTTTATTTTGATCATGGAAAAAATGTCTTACTTTCCGGACACAAAGGAGTTGGAAAAACCTCGATCATTACAGAGGTCTTTAATCGAAAAACCACAAAATGGCTTTATTTCTCAGGCTCCACACTCGATCCATTTGTCGATTTTATTGGAGTACCAAAAGAGAAAGTTACAAAAACTGGATCGACTCTTGAGTTTATTAGACCAGAATATATGAATGAAGAAGTTGAGGCTATCTTTATTGATGAATATAACCGTAGCGTTAAAAAAGTTCGCAATGCCATCATGGAGCTTATTCAATTTAAATCCCTCAATGGTAAAAAATTTCCAAATTTAAAAGTTGTATGGGGTGGAGTAAATCCATACAATCCAGATGACGAAGATAACGAAATTTATGATGTTGAGCCGATTGATCCAGCACAAAAAGATCGCTTTCAAGTTCAGATAAATATTCCTTATGCTCTTGACAATGAATATTTTAATAACAAATTTGGCCAAAAGTGGGCAGAGGGCGCAACTGAGTGGTGGAATAATTTGCCAGAAAAAATTAAAAAGCTAGTTAGCCCCCGTAGAATAGACTATGCGTTAGAAGTTTATCAAATTGGTGGCGATATCAATGATGTCTTACCAATAGAGAGCAACCCATCAAAGCTTTTGGCATCTATTAATTTTGGTGGAATTGAAAAAGTTATCACTGATATATTCAAAGCCAAGGATAAAAAAGCTGCTCTTGAATTTTTAGTTAATGAAAACTATTATCAATCTTGCGCCCACCTTCTGGTGCAAAACAAAGATTGGTCAAACTTTTTTGTTCCATTTCTTGATGAGGAAAGGCAATTATCTTTATTTTTTGGTAATAAAAAGTTTCAAGATATTGTTTTTGGAGATGCGATTCATTACAAACCATTGCTTGAAATGGCAGAGCATAACAAGTTATGTGACGACTCACTATTGCGAAAAATACAGCATATACTTAAAAAAATGCGCGGCATTAATCTTGATGATTTTGGCAACACTATTGATAATGGTAATTATTTAACTACAAGTAATCCTAGCTGGGGCACAAATACAAATAATCTAAATGGATTTTTTAATAATTTAAATACAATTTCTGTAGCAGATACATCTGCATACTCATCTGCCCCAATTCAAAATACAACTAAGAGAGCTAAAAAGAAAAAGATCTAATGCTAAAAAAAGATATGAAGTCTTTAAAAAAATGGGCCAAACAATTCTCTGAAAGTGAATGGGAACTATTGTGTGCCGAAAAAGATTTTAATGATATTTTAATGGAAGATGCAGAGCTTGCAATGGATGTGGCAGAAAATGTTTTAAAGAAGAAGCTATCAAAGCCATATTAAATATGAATGACATACCTGAAGATATTGAGTCTGTGGAATATAAAATGATTTTCTTTTTTATGCCAGAAACTATTGTTTTTAACAAAGCACAGAAAGGTGATGATATAGACTTGGTTACTTTAAAATCAATATCCCCATATTTTTATTGGTGTTCAGCGCAGGAATTTACAGATTTTGAGCCAAAATACAGATACCTATTCCAATATCAAATGTATACCGTAGAAGGATCTAAAATTGTTCCTGGCGAGATTTTCCAGAAATGGAGAAAAAATAAAAATAACATTAGAGAAGACCTAATGCAATTTATAGAGGAATGGTCTGACCATAAACGATTGCTAACTTCCCCAGAAAACAAAAAAGAAAATTCCAACGAAAATTTTTATAATAAAACATACAACTTTAAAGATTTTGCAAAATTTGTTGCCAAATCAATTATTAGCCTACAAGATCTTTATATTAAACAGGCATCTATTATAAATTTTGATCTTCTACAAAAAGAATACTGGAAAATGGTTGCTATGAATAAAAATGAAATTTACAATACGGTTCCAGATTTTAAAATTAAAAAAACTCTACCAAATAAAAAGCGCAAATTAAAAAAAGATACTGTTAAAAGAAAAAAACCATTAAAATGAAGCATCAAGATATCCCTTTAATGGAAGATTTTTATATTGGAGAAAATCCAGAAAATTTTCCAAACAATTCGGAAAATAAACAAAGCGATTTTGCAGAGATTTTGCCAGAAAAATATTCGAATAGGTTTCCAGAATATTTTAAAATTTTTTGCAATCCATATATTGCATCTGATGGATCTGTAAAATTCAATATTGAATTAACTGATGAATTTTTAAAGGCTGTAAAGATCCATTATAGTTTAAACGAAATTCCATCAAAAGAAAAGTTATGTGAAATCATAGAGCATGAAGTAAAGAAGTGCCTTAAAGATTTTTAAAAAATATTGACTAAATTTTCAATTCAACTTAGAATATATAAAAATGACTACAATAAACGCATTTAATCTGATCAATAGTGAAGTTGGGGATTTACCATTGACTAACGAAGAGAAGTTAAATTTAGATAGATTAATAGAGCAAGACAAATGCTTTTCCGAAATGGACTTTGTTGACGGAATTAGCGTATGGAAAAGGGGATATGAGGAAATTTGCCAAAACGAAATTGGAGAAAAATCCTACGTTAGATTAAAGTTTAAAGACGAAAAGATACCAGAGCAATTTGGCGGAGTGTCTTTTTTCCATAAAATTGGAGGAATTGACTGGCATATTAGAATCCACAAAGGGGAATGAATTTATGAACACAACAATCGAAAATATGTTTGAAACAGAATTGACAAAAACATACCAGAATGGTTATAATGATGGTTATAATCATGGTATAAATAATATTTATAATCCAAAATCAGAAGATGCTGATTACATGGATGGCTATAGCGATGGCCAAACAGATGCTTCAGAATTAGAATAAATTTATTTCATTACTAATGATAGTTGGTGTAATAGTTTTTAGCATTTTTATACTTTATTGTATAACAAAGAATGATAAAAGAGATTTAAACCAAATTATTGAAGACATAATTAATAAATGAAGTACTATAAATTAATTACGGAAAGCGGAGAAGAATTTTATATTAATAGCAAAAATGACCTATCCGATGAAGAAGTGTTCGAGCAGGCTGTAGAAGAAGGCTTGATAGATGCTTATGGATTTGATGAATGCTCAATAGATGAAGTTTCTGAAGAAGAATACGACGAAAATGCCTGAAAGTGTAATTAATAATACCGTGAAAATAAGTAGTAAAGATTTAGAGCGGTGTGCGATTTGGGCAAGCTCAATATCTATAGATGAACTTGATGGCGCAATATTTTCCGGAATTCAGTTTCAAAAGGGGCTTGGAAAAAGCGAACAAGAGTGCGCCAAATATGTATACAGAAATTTTAAAAAAGAACTTTCTGGAATCGTTTCCTTCAATCAAGAAATGGGCATTGATTTTCAATAAAAAAATCCTCTTGACAATTTTATAAATATATAGCAGAATAATAAAAATGAAAGTACTGACAATCAAAGAAATCAAAAATATCATCGACTTGCTTCCCGATGATGCCCAAGTTCGTATTAACGTAGATGAAGACACTATGTTTCCATTTGGGGCTGGTATCAATAATGACGAAGAAACGGGAAAAAGCTTCCTTGAAATTTTAATCTAATAAAAATATATGAAAAAACGTGGTAGAAAAGTTGGCGCTGTTAGTTTCTGTAAGGTATCTCTTGCCGAGCTAAACAGGATCTTGAAACCTTCTGCGAATGTGGTTGTTTCCCTGCGATATGCAGAAATGATCGGTCTAGATGGATCAAAAATTTCAGCTGATACCGCAACGATCAAAGCTGTTGCCAATCATGTAACCGCTGATGTCAAAGTCGAAAGTTTTGACGAAAAATATGTCCAAAAGAAGAAAGATTCTTCAGAAGATTCTGGCCTCAAGCCAATTATAGAGATTGAGAAATTCTAAAATTTGCTTTGACATTTAGCAAAAAAAATCCCATACTAGGGACATGATCAACCAAGAATACGTAGATAGTTTCTTCCCCGACATCGTGGGACAGAATAAAGTGAAGCGCCAGTTGGCTTTTTACATCAACTCGTTTCAATCAACTCAAATCCTGCCCCATATGCTTGTGATTGGCGGTAAGGGTTCTGGCAAAACTGCGCTTGCAACTCTGGTTGCCAAAAACTTGCGCGTCAAAGAGCTTGGTGGAAAAATCAAGCCCATGATCAAGGTCAACTGCGCCACTGTTCGCAAGCTGGATAATCTCATTGAAAATGTTTTTATTCCTTATGTGCAGGACCATTGCACCCTTTTCTTTGATGAGGCTCACGCTCTCGATCCCATTGCTCAGGAAGCCTTGCTTACCGCATTGAATCCTGACAAGAACATGATTGGCTATATCAATTATAAAGATTACGTTCTGGAATTTCCTTTCAAGAAGATTTCTTTTATCTTTGCAACTACCGATCCTCAAGCGATGAATAATCCGCTAAAAGATCGTTTGCGCTCAATTCAGCTTGAGCCTTATAGTCAAGATGATCTTGCAGATATTATTAAGATTAATCTTAGTGATATTGATATTCAAGACGAAGCTCTCAGCGAAGCTGCTAAAACTTGTCGTGGTAATCCTCGCGCCAGTGTTCGCATGGCTCAAGAAAATATCATGCAGTATTGTGCTGCCGCTAAAATCAGCGATTTTGATATGGATGCTTGGGGCAAGATGAGTGAATTGCTTGGCATCAACCCGCTCGGCGTTGGAGAGGGTGAACTCCAAATCATGAGGGCGCTTGATGGTTACGAGGGTCGCTCACTGACCGCACTCTCAGCCGCTACTGGTCTTGAAAAGTCTGCCATTCAGAATGAGTATGAAACATACCTTTTGAGACTTGGACTTATCGAGATTGCGGCCAAGGGTCGTCGCCTTACTACAAAAGGTAATGAATACTTGAAGAAAATGCAAGATTTAGAAAAATAATGCTTGCATTTAGTGAAAAAAGTCTTTAATATATAAACATAATGAAAACAGTACAACTGCAAAACCTAAACGAGGGAGATCGTTTTGAGATCCCATCAATCAAAGATACTATGAAGAATCTCGTTGTTCTTCGTAATAGTCAATGCTCGGTGCTTGTTCGTGGCGAAAAGCGTGAAACACCTAATGATTCGTGGTCACCTTTCCGCTATTCTCTTGCGCCAACTACAAATGTAGTTTATACTGGTCGTAGCAATTTTAAAATCCAAGATGGTCAAATGGTAGAAATTATGAACACACAAGAAGAAACCGTAAAGGTAAAAGGGCAAAGGGGGCGCCCTAAGAAGTCCCTAGATCTCAAACTGCCTGAAGGCGAGTGGACTGTTACTGATGTCGCTACGCTCAATGGTTGTGAGAAGTATGATGTGACTAACTACATCAAGAAGTATATCAACTCGCGTATTCGTGAGGTTGGAACCCGCAAGGGTCTTGGAAAAGGCAAGCCTAGCAAGGTTTACCGTATTTCCTAATTCACAATGGGGGTCGTAAGACCCCCTATTTTTTCTCTTTCCCAATATGGCGAAGTGGTGTAATGGCAGCCACAACGGACTTAAAATCCGTTGGTCGAAAGACCGTGTGGGTTCGAGTCCCACCTTCGCTACCAATTTAAAAACATTTATATGAAATACCAAGTCAGACGTTGTGAAAAATATACAGCTTACCTAGCTGGTCCAGTTACACATCTTGATCCAGAAGATTTTCGAAATCACGAAAATTATCCATATGAAGGAAACTCGGAAGAAGATTTTCTCAACTACATTAAAGTTTTCGATCTTGATGATATTGATGGGCTCTCTGATGAAACTATTGAAGCATTGTCGGTATTAGGTAGTGAAGCCGAATTGGAAGAATATTCTAATTCTGCTCATAAATTTTGCGATTACTGGTTTGAAATTGGAGAGGAAGATGAGGAATATAGAAAAACTGGTGGATTCAATGCCAGACATTATAGCGACCAACTATGAAAAAACTAACTTGGAAAAAGAAAAAATACGATGATTTTGCTTTTTGGATGGCCGAAATAAAATCGGTTGGTTGGCAGTTTTCTATTGAAGAAGTAGATAAAGCGAAATACCAAGCATTCATTTATTATGGAACTGGAGACGACCAACCAATCCTTCCATACGGAACATACTTGACAAGCCTAAAAGAAGCTCAAAAAGTTTGCAACGATTGGTTGCACAGCACAATTATTGGACTGAATAAATGGATTTAAAATGAAAAAAAATAATACATACTATACTAAACTAACTTTCAAAGGTCGCCATTTTGATGTGGGTATTCGTCCTGTTGGTAGCGATGGTTACGATATCGAAGTCAGAGTTAAAGGGGCGCTCAGTGGCGATGATTTCCAAGCCCTGCGCCAATACCTAGACAGCGAAGGCTATCTTGAAGCGGCCAGAGACTATTTTAGCGGAGAGGAGACATATGCTTGAGTATATAAAACAAATGGCACTGGCTTTTTTGACTAGCGTATCAATCATTATTATTTTTTCGTTTATCGTTGCTGTTCCAGTTTTTATGCTATGGAATGCTGTCATTCCGCAAATTTTTGGACTTCCACAAATTGGTTGGATTGATGCTGCTTTTCTGTATATGCTTTTTGGAATTCTTTTTTCCTCAACTGGTAGGCAGTAATGCAACAGAATAAAACAAGATATTTAATTCGTTTTCGTGCTTTTAATCGTGACGATAAAACGCTTTATACATGGGATATGTATGAGGGGTATCCGCTTAAAGGAATCAATGCTACGGCCCCGCAAGAGCATACTGGCGTAACTGATAAAAATTTAAAAGACGTTTATGTTGGAGATATTCTCCATTATAATGGGGAAAATTATCTTGTTCGTTTTCGTTATGGTAGCTATATGTTATGGAAACTTGAGAATATTTCAACGCTAAAATTTATTTGGTTTCATACTGTCTTTGATAAGCTTGGAGAGATGGAAGTCATTGGAAATACTTTTGAAAATGCAGAATACTTAGTTTCCTGTCTAAACAAGCAAAATGAATTTGAAATGGGCTTGACAGATAAATAAAAACCTATTAATATTCCTACATGAACAAAAGTCATTATACCAAAGATGGTCGCCATCCCGAAGATGTTATTTACAAGGAGCGCGAGTTTATCCGTGAGATTAATAATATTGTTGATAATAAATTTAATAAGCTTGTAAAAGACCTTCGTCTTGATGAGGCTGGTGCAGATTGGTTACTTGACTATATCTTTAATTGCGACGATAATACCATTTCATTTGACGAATTTTTGGCTGAAGCTGGCCTTGAGTACAATGATTTTGTAAAATCAGAAGTTCGCTCTTGGTGGTATCATAATGAGTAAAAAATTACCATACGATTTAACCGAAGAGGAAATAAAAGAATTACGTAAAAGAAAAAAAGAAATAAGCGATTACGTTATGAAAGAATTTGAAAAAGAAAAGCATTTGAAATCTGGCGAGCCACATGTTTTCAAGATGACTCTTGATGATGGATGGGCAAAATATGAATATGACCTGACCCTAACTGAAAATTGGTGTATGTTCGATATTCAAAATGAAATGCGCCAAATTATGGAAAAGTACGGTGGAACTATTTCTGCTGGACAAATTTGTGGTGCTGGATATAAAGAGAATGAAAAAGAGAATGAAAAAGAGAACGATTAAATTTCGTTTCTGGTGTCCTGCTGGAAAAGCTTTTGTTCATGATTATCGCTATGATGGTCTTGTAGATGAGCTTTTTGATGGAAGTGATTATGATACTCTCGTTCCTCAACAATTCACAGGACTCATTGACAAGAATGGCGTAGAGGTTTACGAAGGCGACCTTATTAATTTTTCTTGTGATTATACTGTAGATCTTAGTGATAGGGACATAATCGAATATAAAAATTGTGAAGTTTATTACGATGAGCGTCTTGCTGGGTTCTACTTTGGTAAAGATGGTCACCAAATACTTGATAAAATAATGGAAGAAAGTATTGAGGTAGTTGGAAATATCAATGAAAATTAACTATAAAATTAAAGAAGTTCTTCCTAATATCTTTGCGGTTATCGTCAAAGATAAGTATGATCGTGCCATGCTTTTCTGCCGAGCGCAAGAATATTATGAGAGTCCAAGCCAAAAATTTCGTGGCAAAAACTTTTCAATTTGGAACTACATGAAGTGGTATCACGAACAGAACGATTGGGGCTTTAGTTATGGCGCTGATTGGTCTGGATTCAATATCCCACTTAAAACTATTCGTGATTGTTACAATAAACTAACAAAACCAGAAAGTCCTTACGATAAGGTAATGGACCAAATCTTGGCAAAGCTAAAGCACGAAAGTAAAGATGCTTATGTTATTGGTGCAAAAGATACCAGTGGTGATACATTTAAACATGAGGTATGCCATGCACTCTATCATACCAATAAAAACTATAAAAAACAAATGGACACATATACTCATGGATTACCGAAAAAATATTATAACACTTTTAAAGATAATGTTTTGAAGATGGGTTATGCCCAAAAAGTCGTTGATGATGAAATCCAAGCATATTTGCAATATGGGTACCAAGAGGCACAGTTTGGGAAAGGTGTTGACATTGACGTAAGAAAAGAGTATAGTCAAATTTATAAAGAAGCAGCAAAAACATATGAGCTTCACACAAAGAGATATACTGGTTTGCGCAAGTAAGCGTAGATATTTTACCGCTAGAGAAGCGCGGCAAAAGAATATTTCGCCATATAAATGCAAAATTTGCTTTTGTTGGCATCGTTCTACTAAAAGAAAATTACATCGAGAACACCCATTAAAAGATCAATACAGAAAATTAAGAATGTATATTTAAAATGAAAGGTCTATTCTATCAGCCAGTTCGTGTTGAAGCCAAGAATCATGAGATTCTTTTTTGGGGCTGTCTGCATTATAGGCACAATCCAAAGTGGGAAGTTCCCATCTGGAAGCGGCGCGGCTACGAATCTTCCGCCGAACACGACGAAGGTATTGTTCGTAACTGGAATAGTAAAGCAACAGAAAAAACTGTTGGCTTTCTTCTTGGTGATATTATGTTCGGTTATGGCGGCGAAGAAGAATTCGTTAAGCTAATGAATCGTCTTAATTTTTGGCGCGTGTTTGTTATGAGTGGGAACCATCAGAGCGGTTGGAAACAAACATTTGAAAGCGTTAAAGATAATACCCTTTATCTGAATGGGTATAAAAAAGAAGTTATTTTTGTACCAAATTATCTAGAGGCTTATGTTAATGGACAGCCGATTGTCGCTAGTCATTATGCGCTCGCGGCGTGGAACGGTCAAGGTAAAGGCAGCTACATGATCCATAGTCACTCTCATGGTAATCTTTACGGGACTGAACTTGGTAATGTTCTATACAAAGCCAAAATTATGGATGTTGGGGTAGAATGTTGCCCTTTCCCAATTTCTTTCGGAGAAATCAAATCAAAATTTGATAAACTTGATCCAATTGCTTTTGACCATCATAACAGTGAAACAAAGAATCCTTTTTAATTATTTTTTGAGACCAATTCACACCATTGGATAAATTCTTTCATTGACAATTTATTTTTCATCATATTAATTGTCTTATGAACCCATTGAACATTATCTTCAGTATAGCCTTTATTAGAATCAATTCTATCTAAAGATGCAGTTCCATCAGAAAATTTTCCAAAAATACTGCTAAAACATATTGGAACATTTGTAATCGCACATTTTTTATTTTGTTTTAAAAACAAATCCCATAAAAATTCTACATTTATGTCAAAATCTTTACAAATTCTTTTTCTTTTGTTTGTTCCGCCATTAGCAGTTCTTTTAATATGTGAGAAAAATTTTCCAGATATTTCACCGCATCCAGTAAAGAACGGAGATTTTTCTCCTTTTAAGTACTTTAAACAACCGCAAGATTTTGTTTTGCCCGATTTTAAACCAGAAAGTCTATGAACCACGGTATTGCCACAATCGCACTTGCATAATACCCATTTATGATATTTAGCCAATTTATCTTTAGTATCTTTTGGGGGAGAAGTATACTTTAAAACTGTTAATTTATTAAATTTTTTATTTATATATAACTCTTTGCTACCATCTGTTTTTGCGTGTTCTAGGATCATGCATATACTTACACATGGAATACACTTTTTTCCCTTGACAAAAAAATTAAATTAATATATCCTACTCTTGTTTAATGAATAAAACACTCTTACAAACACATATTGATTTGCTCAACGAATGTCGTAGGCAGAATAAAATGCTTGAAAAATTAATTGAATTAAATATGAATGATCTGCATGATATTGCCGATCAGCGCGACTGGTATTTTGAAGAATATCAGAAAATGAAAGCGCGCAACGAAGAATTTAAAAAATTAATTGAAAAGAAATGGTATAAAGAATAATATATATTTATGAAAACTAAATTCAAACTAAAAAACAGCAACTATTATCTAACTATTAAACCTCATTATTGTGGTGCAGAAGCCGAAGGAAGAGATTTAAAAGATGGAAAACTTTGGAGACTTCCTATGGTTATTTGGGATATCATCTGCTACGAATTTAAATTGGGTAGATGGTCTGATAAAACAGCAAAAGTATAATAATATGAATGAAAATTTTCCAATAATAATTGTAATGGCTGGCCTTATTTTTCTTTTTGGATTTGTGGCTGGAGGCGCACTAAATGGATCACAATGGCAATCGCAAGCTGTAAAGGCTGGAGTCGCTGAATGGGTAGCAGATGCAAATGGTGATGCTAAATTTCAATTTAAGACAAAATGAAATCAAATATTGACATTGTAAAAGACTTTTCCAAACTTCAAGCAGATGTAAATAGCTTGTCAAAGTCTAATATTGCTTTGGTGAATAAAGTATATAAACTTCAAGAAGAAAGAGATCAGCTAAAAGAGCAATTAGAAAGTCATGGTCCAGAAGGTCACAATTGTACTAACTTGCAGGTATTTACAATTAGAACAAAATTAGATAGCTGGCGCAAATGTGCTGAAGAATTAGCAGAAGCTTTAAAAGAACTCAATACAGACTTTAGGATTCAGAGTGATGGGTCATACTCTAAAGAAAGGACTGCCCTAGAAAACTTTGAAAAATTAAAAGAAAATGACCTTTAAAGAATACAAAAATCTATTTAAAGTTGAATGGGAATTTCATAAAAGAAACCCTGAAATGTTCTTTGTTTGGGGTGCTATTTTAATTTCTTGGATTTATTTACTTGTAAAATGGTTAAAAGGGAGTTAACATTAATACAATGATCACAATACCTTCAATTGCTATTGTTATTCCAATATCCATAGTGTTCTTGGTGGTCTCGGCTTATTTGCTACGGGAATCGAATAAAGGCACTTATGAATCTTTTGTTCTTTTAATTTTAAGTTTTATATCATTCTTAGGAATGATTTTAACTTGGGCAATTTACTTTAGTGTGCTATACTTTTTATCATGAAAATATTTAACAGAATCAAATCTTTTAAAACAAGACTAGAAAAAAGCTTTGCCTTCCCTCAAAGATGGCTTGGTCTGAGTTCTAGGCTTGATCAAAAATTCTTTGCTAAAAAACCTTCAGAGTTTAACTTTTATTGGTATGAGAGAAATGCTAATAGATTGATTGCTATAGCAAAAAAGAAAGGATATTTAAAATGAGAGCCTTAACATATTTGATCTATATTATCTTCTGGGAGTCTTTAGTTCTGGGAGGCTCTATTTACCTTTATGGTTGGCAGGGATGGTCTGGGTGGTGGGTGGTATTAGGTATCTTTCTGTCAATGTCAGCTTATGGTCCATGGAGATGGAGAGAACTATTTGAAAGGGATGAATACAATGAGTCCATTGGTTGAAATAAGAGTTAGAGACTATTGCCCATCAAAGCAAACAGACCTTTGGGCTTGTCATAGAATGACTGAAGATGATCTCTTTATGCTTCAGGATAATAAATTTGCTATTGGTGAAGTTTATCGAAAACTCAAAAACGATATTGAGGCTATGAAAGAGCAAAATAAAAAAGAAGTGCTTGATAGTATTATGACTAAAGCAAAAAAGTATTGGGAAGAGTTTGGAGATGATTTCCTTCTATCTCAAGGAGTACCTAAATTATGACTAAAGAACAACTAGAACTATTACTCAAGTATATTGACATGAGAGCAGAACACGCATGTCACTTCATCGACATGCATTATACAGATGAAGAACTAAATCTCAGACAAGATCTAAAATGGACATTACAAGATGAAAAAGAAATCTAAAGAACTTAAATTCAGAGTTTGGAATCCAACATATCAAGAAATGTTGTACCCATCAAGTCCAACTAAAAATGGAGATTATGAAGAAAAAATCTATTTACAATTAGATGGTCAATTAATTGGAGATTTTAAACATACAGGAATTATAAATTGTTCAGAACATTATGTTATTCAACAATTCACAGGAATGCTTGACAAAAATGGCAAAGAGATTTATGAGGGTGACATAATACAAAGATCTTTTAGTAAAATTCCCTATAAAGTTCCTTTGGTGTGTGAATGGTCTAATGAAGAAGCATCATATATACTCAAAGATACAAATGGGAATGATTATGTTTATTTGTCAGATTTTATTGAAAGCGTTGAAATTATAGGTAATATATTTGAAAATGAAATCTAAAAAGCCAAAATGTGATTGTGCTGATGTTATAGGTCGCAATCAAGTATGCAATATTTGTCAAGATGTAAAAGAGTATCATCATGAAGGATATCTAAAACTAACAGAATATCCTCCGATCTCTTGGGAACTTTATCCTTTCTGTAATGACAACTACCTTACTATAAGATTACCCAAAGCACCTAACATCTTTTATAGATGGATGATGACTTTGTTCTTTGGATTTAGATGGAAGAGGATAAAATAATATGAGCCAAGACACTTTCGTTTTCGTGCGACCGAATTACATTGTTACTGGAGATACTGTGACTGTTGGTAAGCATTATTGCGTCACAGGCAGCGTATTCGCTGGTTTGCGTTGGGTTCGCAAGGCGGTTGGGGGCAAACTCAATAGCGGTGGAGTATACTATCAAGACACACTTCAGCAGGGGGTGCGATGCCTTGAATGTGGAAAGCCGCATTGGACTGATGTGCCGATTGTGCAGGAAGAAGACGAGGAATGACAATTAATTTAATTCTTGCATTGTCCTTAAAGTTCCGATATATTTAGAACAATGAAAGCCAACCTCGTAAAACAAATTCATACCTTTTACTTTGAAGTCAAAAAGGGTAAAAGAGAATTTCACGTTACTCTTTATACAAACCAAAAAGGTATCTTTGGTGATTGGGTTATTGTTGCTCTCGACGACAAAGGAGTAAGCCCTAAGACTGAAGACTCAATTATTGAATACCTCAATGAGAATTGGATGACCTGGGTTTCGTAGTTGACATTTATTAAAAGTTCTGATATCATTAGAACAATGAATAGACAAACAATTTTTGAGGGAAATCTGGTGATTGGCTCGACGGAGCCTTTGGGTTCGATTCCCTAAATGGTAATGGCGGTTCGAATCCACCCCCTCAAAAAACTTCTTGACCTTTCCAACAAAAACATTTAACCTATAAACACTATTAAAAAATAACAACTAACCCACCACAAATTAGCACCAAATTAGCACTATGAA
>Ga0164293_10001720_pt1 | contig 18411 bp, 11 predicted proteins | sample GEODES118metaG_FD_111487 | JGI IMG/M metagenome (GOLD analysis project Ga0164293, IMG submission 111487) | Eutrophic lake water microbial communities from Lake Mendota, Wisconsin, USA - GEODES118 metaG | ecosystem: Environmental > Aquatic > Freshwater > Lake | place: USA: Lake Mendota...
CACGCTCGGCCCGGGAGAGCAGATCCTCGCGGACCGCCGGATCGACCGGGTTGTAGAGCTGGAACCAGAACTTTCCGCCGGTGATTCCTCCGATCGTCTCCAGGCTGGCGGTCGTGCAGGTGCTGAGGATGAAGGGGAGCCGCCGGACCGTCGCCGCACGGGCAAGCGCCTCGCATGCCCCGGGCCAGATCAGCCCCTGGAGCCCCACCGGGGAGATCCCGAACGGGGCCCCCCAGGTCTGTCCGAAGAGCTCGGTGTCGAGCGACACCGGGCCACGGTCACGGAGGTAGAAGGGGCGAAGCTCGACGTCGCGGAGTTCGGAAGTGTTCCGGGAGAGATTGACCTGCTCGTTGCAGCCACCGTCGAGGAAGTCGAACACGAAACCGGGGATCCGCCGCCGCGCGGCCTGCCGGAGATCGTCGACGGAGGGGTAACGATGGTCGAACGGGGCGGCCATGCGGTCGCGGTTCCCTGGGTGGACGCCCGGTCAGGGGGGGGTGACGGAGACGTGAACGGGGGCGCTTGCGAAGGTGTGCTTCATGACGAAATTGATCGTCGCATGCACCGTCACCGGGACGAGTTGCCGCTCGACCGGCGGGGCGTCGGCCGCGGCCGTGAGCATGATGTGCCCGGCCGACTCGCCTGCGGTGAGTAGCGTCTTGCTCCGGGCGACATCGACCGTGACCCCCTTCGGAAGTGGGTTGCCGTAGGGTGTCTCGAGGTGCTGGAGCATCATGTCGAGCGTGATGTTGCCCTTGTAGTCGGGGGCACGCTCGACGGTGATGTCGAGCCGTTGCGATCCGCCGGGGGCGAGACGCACCTCGGTGGCGCTGACCGTGATCGCCCGCACGTCCATCGGCTTGGCGACCGAGACGGTGTGGAGATCGACCGGATAGTGCCCCCGCCCGCCCCCCGGCATGTAAACCTCCTGGAGCGGCTCGGCGAGAACGCGAACCGACGTCGCCGTGCCGTCGGGGGCGGTCACCGTGGCGCTCCCGGAGATCGACACGTTGGCCCACCCGATCGGAGCGTCGGCCGCGGCCTCGAGCCAGATGCAGCCGTCGTTTCCGGTGGTGAGAATCCTCCCGGGGATCGCCTTCACGCCCGCAGGCAGCCCCACGATCTCGAGGTCGATGTCGCCGGTGAATCCCCCCCGACGCTGGCCGCGAACATAGATCGGCGCTGCCATCCCCGGCGCGAGGAGCGTCTTGTCGGTATCGGCCTCGAGGACGAAACCGGGCTTCGAGGGGGCGATGTGGAGGGCATAGGGGAACCCGCTCCCGCCCCGTCCGTGGAGATCGCGGATCTCGACCACGCATTCGCCATCGGCCGGGGCAGTCCAGCGCTCGACGAAGGGATCGGCGGAGAGGACGCGCCGGTAGGTGGCGTCGTCTGCCTCGGTGAGGGGCGTGCCGTCGGTCTTCGTGATCCGCAGCCTGGCGTCGAGATTCGATCCGAGTCGGCGGGCATGGATCTCGAGCGTGAACGCCTCTCCGGCCTTGGCTTGGAAGCTGTAGCGGTCGACTTGCCCTGGGGCATCGATCTCGCCGCAGACCACCGACGGCACGCCGATCGGGTGCGGAGACGAGGCAGCGGGGAGGACCGTGCCGTCGGCTCCCAGAGCCACGGCCGGCGGAGCGGCCGGCTCGAGGTGCAACGGCCCTGGTGTGACGAGCACGCCGACGCCGTCGAGCGGACGGCCATCGAGTGCCGGGGCGATGCGGAAAACGCCCGGAGGGGCGTCGGCAGGGATCACGACCGGCACGGGGCCGGCGGGCGTGGGGCCAGGCGTGAACAGCCGCAGCGACAGCGTCGTACCGGGCAGCGCCGCGAGCGGATGAACCGACGTCACGAACGGCCTGTTCACCGCCTCGATCGAATAGGTCCAGTCGCCGTTGCCCTGGTAGCGGACATCGCGCACCTCGAGGAGGTACTCCCCCGGCTCGAGGGCGTCGACGGCGAGGAGAGGATCGCCGGCGAGGACGTTGTCGCTCGAGGCGATGGCGAGGCCTTGGACGCTGCGGAGGGTGAGCAGCGGATCGACCCGGCTTTGCATGTCATGGAGGCGATTTTGCAGTCGCTGCGATACCATATGGAAAACCCACGGGCCGGGCGTATCGACGCGGATCTTCCAGACGTCGACATCTTCCCCCTTCTCGATCGCCCCGCAGAGCGTCGCCGGAAGCGTGACAGCCTGCGCTTTCGCGGCGGTGTCGTTGTCGGGGTTCTCGGCCACCACGGGGCTGCGGGTGACGACGAGCTGGCCGACGGTGCTCGCGCCGTGCGGCGTGATCACGCGGAAGTCGCGGATTCCGGGAACGGCATCGGCGTCGCAGCTGATCCGGAGCCGCGTCTTCGACGCCGCGACGTCGTTCTTCTCCCGATCCTCCGGCTTCTCGGTGTCGGGAGGCACCACCTCGGCACGGACGCCTCCCCCCGACACGACCACAGCCGAGGCTCCGGCGAGGTTGTAGCGGGCGGAGAGTTCGTGCTCGCTCGTCCCTCCGACGACGGCAGCCGTCGGCGAAAGGCTCATGAGCATCGGGTAGCTGTTGCTCGTCTGGCCCGAAGCCAGCCCCGCGAGGAGGATCGCCGGAAGCGCGAGGATCGGCGGCACGCGGAACGACATCGGGTCACCGGACGAACAGGAAGTGCTTGGAATTGATCAGCCCCCAGAGGAGATCCTGGAGCCCCTCGGCAGGCGATGGCGAGGCGGCGATGATTTCCGCCGCGTCGGCCGCCTCCGCCGGGGTCGGCGGCCTGGAAAGGCTCGCCAGGTAGATCTCCTCGACGCACCCAGGGACGGGCGTGCCCGCAGCGAGGAGCTTGGCGACCCGCCCCGCACCGTCTGCGACCTTCGTCGCGACGATGTCACCGTTGAGCGTGTGGAGGGCCTGGGCGAGGTTCTCGTCGGGAGTTCGCTCGCACTCGCAGACACTCGCCCGCTTCGGCTTCCCGAACGTCACGAGGAACGGGTTCGTCGTGGCGGCGGCGGCGTCGGGAAGCTCGATCGCCCGCGTGCCGAGTGGGAGATTCGGAAACTTCGTCCGCACCCCGGTGGCATCGTCGATGCTGTCGAGAAGCGCCTCGGCCCCGAGACGCTTGACGCGGTAGTGGCTGTAAAAACGCTCGTCGGCGGCGTTGGCGGCATCGGGCTGTGAATCGAGTTGATAGAGCCGTGAGGTCATGATGAACCGCATCAGGCGGCGGACGTCGAATCCACCGGCACGGAACTCCGCCACGAGGAGGTCCATCATCTCGGGATTCGACGGGGGATTCGTCGAGCGGATATCGTCGATCGGCTCGACGAGCCCGCGGCCGAGGAGGTAAGCGACGTAGCGGTTGACGATGTTGCGGGAGAACCAGGCGTTGTCCGGCGCGGTGAGCCAGGTGGCGAGGGCGATCCGTCGATCATCACCGCCTTCGACCCCTTCCCCCTCGAGGGGCGTCGGTTTCATGACCGCACCGGTCCTCGGGTGCGAAACCTCGCCCGATTGGTTGACGACGACGATCGTCTCGCCACCGAAGATTCCGAACTCAGCGCTGCTTTTCGAGGCGACGCGGGCGAAGAAGGCCGCGAAGCCGTAGTAATCAGCCTGCGAGAGCCGCTCGTAGGGGTGATGGTGGCATTTGGCGCACTGCAGCCTGGTGCCGAGGAACAGCTGCGCCGTCGACTCCGCGAGGTCAGTGGGGGAGTTGGCGATCCGGAAGTAATTGGCCGGACCGCTCGAGAAGATCGATCCCTTGGCCGTGACGAGTTCCGTGACGAACCGATCCATCGGCATGTTCGTGCGGAAGCTCTCCCGCAGCCAGTTGTGGAGGGCCCACATCCCGCTCTCGCCGAGGACGGCGGAGTTGTTGCGGATCAGGTCGGCCCACTTCAGGCTCCACCATGCGGCGTATCGATCGACATGCCGATCGCGCGCCGGGTCACCGCTGAGGCCGAGGAGTTCGTCGACGAGTCGCTCCCGTTTGTCAGGGGCGGTCGAGGCGTGGAACGCCCGAGCCTCCTCCACCGTCGGCAGTCCGCCGACGCTGTCGAGAAACGCGCGGCGGAGAAACGTGGCGTCGTCGCAGATTCCCGCCGGCGTGAGACCGATCTCGGCGAACTTCCGCGCCGCCACGACATCGAGGGGATGGGGGCTCGTCCAGCCGGCGAGGTTCGCTGCCCCATCGGCGAAGGGAACGACGAACGTCGTGATCGTCGCCTCACCGCCGAAGCGGGCCATCACAGCCCCTTGCCCCTTGCCGACGGTCGTCGCTCGCCCGTCGGGCGTCACCGTCACCACCCCTTCGTCGAGGCAATCGAACCGCGTCCAGGCAGTGACGTCGCGCCGCGAACCGTCGGCGTAGTCGGCGACGACGCGGATCTGTTGCGTCGCCCCCGGAGCGGCGACACGCTTCGCCGGCTCGACGGTGACGCGCGTGACTTCGACCGGGCTGGGGGAGGGGCCCGGCGTGCCGGCGGCGATCCAGGTGGCGAGGAGCCGATAATCGGCCGAGTCCTCGGTCAGCCGCGGGCCACCGCCGTGGGGAATCCGATTGGTCGCCTTTGCGAGGAGGAGGCTCCCGGCAGGATTGGTCTGGCAGACCCGCCGGCCGCGGGAGGCCAGGGCGATAGCGCTGAAGTCGAGTTGGGGATCGAACGCCATCACCGAGAGGACGAACCCACCCTTGCCGTACTGGCTCGCGTGGCAGGCACCGGCATTGCAACCGGCCCGGGTGATGACAGGAAGGATGTCCCGGTCGAAGTCGGCCCGAGGAGAATCGACCACACCGCTGACGACGACGCCGATGCTCGCTTGACTTCCGGCGGCGACCACACGGATCTCGGTGGCACCGTTCCCCACCGCCGACACCACGCCGGCGGGCGACACGGTCGCCACCGTCGGATCGGCGGAGTGGTAAGAGGCCGCGTGCGTCAGATCATCGGCCCATTCAGGCCCGCATCCCTCGGGAGCAGCGGCGCGAACCAGGATTTGGCAGCGTTCGAAACGGCCGTCGAGCGTCACCATTTCCGGGGATACGGTCAGTCCGTCCGCGTTCGCCGCGGCTGGAAGCCAGCCGCAGGTGAGGACGATCGCTACGAGGACACGGCCTGCGAGGGCGTGGCGTGGAGCCCGCCGGCAGCGTCGATTCAGATCCATTGCCGCACCGGTTCCCCTTCGAGCAGTCGGATCGGCCGGCCATCGGCGGCGGTGACGGTGAGATCGAGCGGCAGCCCGAGTTTGTGGTAGATCGTGGCGACGACGTTCTCGGTGAACGTCTCGTGCGTCTTCGGCACTCCCCCCTCGGCATCGGTCTCGCCGAGGACGAGGCCCCCCGGCACGCCCGCTCCGGCCATGACGACGAATCCGGCGCTCGCCCAGTGGTCTCGGCCGATGGCCGGATTGATCTTCGGCGTGCGGCCGAAGTCGGTCATCCAGACGACGAGCGTCTTGTCGAGGAGGCCCTGGTTCTCCAGATCGATGAGGAGAGCCGGGATCGCCTGATCGATCGCCGGCATCCGCCCTTTGAGGCCGTTGAAGCAGTCGGTGTGGTGGTCCCAACCGGGATCGCTGACCGTCACGAAGCGGACGCCCGACTGCACGAGCCTGCGGGCGAGGAGGAGCCGTTGCCCGAACGATGTCCGGCCGTAGTCGTCGCGGAGGGCCGCGGGCTCGGTGGCGATGTCGAAAGCCTTCTTCGTCTCGGGCGCCGTGATCATCGTGAAGGCGGTCTTGTAGTGTTCGTCGAGGGCATCGAAGGCGGCGGGCTGGCGGTCGGCGGCCTGCTGGAGGCGGTCGATGCGGGCGAGGACCGCGCGGCGCCGGTCGATCCGCGACATCGCCATGTCGAGCGGCGGGGTGATGTCGCGGACGGAGAACTTCTCGGTGTTGGCCTCGGTATGGATCTCGAACGGTCCGTGCGCCAAACCGAGGATCCCCGGCATACCGCCGTTGTTGGTGCGATCGACGTGGGCGCCGAGCTGGATGAAAGGGGGGAGGGGGGACTTGAAGCCGTGCTGGTGGGAGACGACCGATCCGACGCACGGATAGACGACCGTCGGGTTGACGTTGCGGCCCGACATGCACCAGTGGTCCGCGACGCCGTGCCCGGCGTTGCGGGGATTCCAGCTGCGGAGCAGCGAATAGCGGCCGAGTTCCCTGGCCATCCGCCCACAGAGTTCGGTGAAGAACACCCCGGGCACCGCGGTGGAGATCGTGGCCAGCGGGCCGCGGACCCCGTCGGATGCCTGCGGCTTGGGGTCGAAGGTGTCGTGGTGGCTCGTTCCCCCCTGCGTCCAGATGAAGATGCAGGAGACGTCAGCGCTTGCATGGCCCGAATTGGCCAGAGCCCGGGCGGGGGAGAGGGCGGCGGCCACGGAGAGCCCGCCGAGGCCCGTTCCGAGCGCCCCACCGGCGAGAAAACCGCGGCGATCGACGCGCGGACCGAATGCACCGTCTGTCATGGACGCCTCCCCTGAATGGACCGGCGGTCACGGGGGCGTCGGGCCGAAGCCGGCCGCCCCAAGTGCCCCGCGAAATCCGGGCATGCTATCCCACCATGGTGATCGGCAGCAAGCGAGCCCGGACGTCACCCAAGAGCGCAACACGCGTGCCAGGAACGATTTGCGTCGATGAGGCCGGCACTGCGCGGGCCCTCGGGATTCACCGACGGCGACCGGGAGCGATGTCGCGGAGGTCGTCGAGGGCATCGCCCCCTTCACGCTGCAAGGCGATCATCCACCGGCCGTGCTGGCCGGGCAGGGCCCACAGCCCCCACATCCGTCCTTCGCCGTCGTGCTGCCCCTCGTAGCGGACCGAATGGCGGCCAAGGTAATCCTTCTCGATCGATACCCGGCCGTCGGCGGTGAGCAGGCCGTGGAGCGTGAACGGCCCGATGATGTCGGTGCCGAGGCCGTCCACCGCCCCACCGTCGACGGTGAGGTGGAGCGATTCCATCCGCTGCCGGCCATGGAAGACCTGTTCCCACCAGCCTTCGCAGGGGATCATCCGCCGGTTCGTGGCCATGGTGTTCCTTCTGCCGGGGTGCAAGTCAGCGCGTCCCGAGCCGCACGCTCCGCCCCGATTCCGCCGCCGCGTAGGCGGCGAACACCGTCTCGAGGACGCGCAACGACGCGACGCCGTCGATCGGGGCCGGGCCACCGCCGGCGGCGGCGACGACCGCCGCGTGGACGAAAGCTCCGTACGCATCGTGCGCGGCCGCGGTTCGCACCGGTTCGCCTGCCGGGGAGCCACCGTCGGCGTGGACGCGGAACTGCATCCCCCCGCTGTCGTCGATCGCCAGCCATCCGCGCGTCCCCCAGATCCGCAGGTGGGACTGGTGGCCGGTGTCGAGCCAATAGGCGCTCGTCAACGTGCCGAGCGATCCCCCGGCGAAGCGGAAGGCGAGCACGGCCGAATCCTCGATCGCCACCGGCTCCCCGCCGACGTTGGCGGTGAATCCGGCCACTTCCTCGATCGCATTGCCCGTCAGATGCATCGCCAGATCGAGCCAGTGGATGCCGAGCCAGGCGAGGTGCCCGCCGGCCGAGCGCGTCCGATCGGCGAACCAGCTCGTTTGGTAGGCGGGACGGGTGAGCCGCGTCCGGTCCTGGACGAGGTGCATCTCCACCCCGACGACCCGGCCGACCTCCCCGGCATCGATGCGCCGTTTCGCCTCGACGACTTCCGGGTTGAGCCGGTTGGCGAGTGCCAGCATGAACAACAGCCCCCGATCCCCGGCCGCACGGACCGGCAGGGCGATCTCGTCCACGGTCAGGCAGGCAGGCTTCTCGGCGAGGACGTGACACCCGCTTTCGAGCGCCAAGCGGATCATCTCAGGGGCGAGTCGGGCTTCCATGCTGACAAGCGCCATCCCAGGCCGCTCCGCCGCGAGGATCGCCGCCGGGTCCTTTCCGGCAACGCGGAGTTTCGCCCCGAGAATCCCCCGCGCCTCCTCGAAGGAAGCGCCGTCACGGTCGACGACCACCACCGCCGCGACGGCAGGCGAGTCGGCGAGGGCGCGCAAATAGGCCGTCAGGTGGGCGCCGCCGGACTGGGTGATCACGGCCACCGTCATCCCGGTGGCTGCTGCAGCACAAGCGCCTCCTGCCGACATGAGCGCCGTCCCCGCAGCCGAGACGACGAACGCCCGCCGCCCGGCATCGATCCGATCAGGACCGCAGTTCCCAACCCCGCTCATACGTTCGCTCCCAGAGGGCGGCGGCCTCGGCATCGCCGAGGATGTGGCCGTTGGTCGGATCGCACGCGAGCGTCCGTCCGCTGCGTTGGGCGATGTTGCCAAGCAGGCACAGAAGCGTGCTCGGCCAGGCGGTCTCGATCCCGGCATGGAGGGCCGGCGGGGTGTCGGCACGGATGCACCCGAGGAAGTCGACGAGATGCTCGACGTCGCCGCGCGTCCCCTCCTTCGATTCGACGACCGCATTCTTCGCATCGAGAAGGGTGAACGAGCCGCCGTCGGTGATTTTCAGCGATCCCGTCTCGCCGTGGAACGTGACGAAATCGTCCTCTCCCTGACGGTTGCAGCTCCGTCCCTCCCAGGTGATCAGCTTGCGGTCCGGGAATCGGAACGACACCACCTGCGTGTCGGGGGTCTCCTGATCGTCCTCGAAGGCGAAGCGACCGCCGGAGGACGTGACCCTCTCCGGGAAGTCGACGCCGAGACCCCATCGACAGAGGTCGATCGTGTGGACGCCGTTGTTCCCGAACTCTCCGTTGCCCCAATGCCAGAACCAGTGCCAGTTGTAGTGTACCCGGTTGTCGATCCATTCGCGTCGCGGGGCGGGGCCCTGCCACAGCTCCCAATCGATGTTCCCAGGCACCGCAGCCGGCTTGCCGCGTCCGATCGACGGCCGCGCGCTGGCATAGCAGGCTCGGGCCGCGTAGACCCTGCCGATGGCACCGGCGTGAAGGAGGCCGATCGCCTCGATGATCCCCGCGCCGCTGCGCCGCTGGGTGCCTACCTGGACACAGCGGCCGTGCTTCCGGGCCGCCGCGATCATCACCTCCCCTTCGGCCGGGGTGTGACAGCAGGGCTTCTCGACATAGACATGCTTGCCCGCCTCGAGACCGCGGACGGTGGCGGTCGCATGCCAATGGTTCGGGGCGGCACAGACGAGGACGTCGACGGCGTCGTCGTCGAGGATCCGCCGGAAATCTCCGGTGACGCGCGGCTCGCGCGCCCCCGCTGCGACCAGCTCGCGGACAGCCTGCCCGGTCCTCTCGGTATCGACGTCGCACACCCAGGCGACCTCGACGCCCGGCTGGGCGGCGAACTGCAGCGCGAGGCCGCGGCCACGCGATAGCCCCATCACGCCCACGGCGATCCGCGGCGAAGGGGCTTCCTCCGCACCGGGGGGGCTCGCCGAAGCGGCGTGCGCCGATCGAATCGCGCCGGCACCGCCCACGAGCGCGTGTCCGAGGAACCGCCGCCGGCCGAGTCGTCTGCGCGCCATCGTGTTGCTCCCCGAGTTCCCCGAACCACACCCACTATTCACCGGATGCCGAGGCGGCGGCAAGGGCGCCGATCACGACGGGGCGACCGGCCCGCCGGGCGAGACGGGTTCGAGGAGATCGGCTACGACGCCGCTGCCCGCTTCGGCCCTCCGACCGGAGACGCTGCCGGCGGAGCGGAGAAAGAGCGTCGTGAGGTCGTCCCACAGCGAGTACGCGACCGGCGTGAGGAGGAGCGTGAGGAGCAGCGAGAGCACCTGCCCGCCGAGGATCACCTTCGCCATCCCCGCCCGCGACGCCGCCCCCGGTCCCTCCCCGAGCGCCATCGGGATCATCGCCGCCACGAGCATCACCGTCGTCATCAGGATCGGCCGGAGGCGGACGGCGTTGGCCTCGAGGATCGCCCGGTCGCGTGGCACCCCCCGGCTCCGCAGGACGTTCGTGTAGTCGACCTGGAGGATGCCGTTCTTCTTGACGATCCCGAACAGCATGAACAGCCCGAACATCGCGTAGATGTCGAGATTCGTCCGCAGGAGGATGAGCGAGAGGATCGCGAACGGGATCGTCAGCGGCAGCGCGAGGAGGATCGTGATCGGGTGGACGAGGCTCTCGAACTGCGCCGCGAGGATCATGTACATGAACAGGAAGGCCAGCGCGAAAGCGATCACGAAGTTCGCCATCGTGTCGTTGAGGTTCTTGGCCTGCCCGATGAACTCCCAGCGGTAGTCGGCCGGCAGGTCGAGCGACCGGACGTGGGCGGCGAGCGCGTCGACCCCCTCGCCGAGGGCCATGCCTTCGAGGTTCGCCGACACCACCACCTGCCGCTGCCGGGAGAACCGCTCGATGGTGCTCGGCCCCTGGGCCTCCTCGAAGTCGGCGACGTTGCCGAGCTCGACCACCCCGATGCCGGGCTTGGACGAGGGAACGGTGAGTCGCCCGATGTCGTCGGAATCGTCGCGGAATCCACGGTCGGCACGGAGCCACACGTCGTACTGCTGGTCGGCCTCCTTGTAGGTCGTCACCGGAAAGCCGCCGACGAGGACGTTGGTCGTCGCCGAGATCGACTGGACCGACACGCCGAGTTCGCTGGCCCGCTCCCTGTTGGGAACGATTCGCATCTCCGGCTTGCGGAAGGCGAGGCTCGTATCGACGTCGACGTACTGCCTCTGCGAACGCATCCAGTCGGTGATCGCCTGGGAATACTGCCGGAGCTTCTCCATGTCGGGGCCGCGGAGGTTGAGGTCGATCATCACCTGGCGGAATCCCGAGGCGGAGATCGCCGCCACGTCCTGCACGGCGGCCCGCAGATCGGGGTAGTCGACGAGGATCTTCCGGGCCTCCTGCATCGAGTCGAATTGGCTGAAGTCGCGGTCACCGAGCTCGACGAGCCGGCAGTAGATTCCGGCCCGCGTCACCTCCCCCTGACCGCGGGCGGTGCGGCCGCTCGTGTCACCGATCGTCGTGAACGTCTTGGTGACCCCGCGAACCGTGCGGAGCCGCCGCTCGACCTCGCCGAGCACCTCGTCAGCCCGCTCGAGCGAAGTCCCCTCGGGGAGCGTCACAACCACCTCGAACTCGCTGGTGTCGTCGCGGGGAACGAAGTCCTTGCCGACGATCCGCATGAGTGTCGGCGTGGAGGCGAAGACGGCCACGGAGAGGAGGACGATCAGCCAGCGGTGCCGCAGCGAGAACCGCAGGCTCGCCATGTAAAGCCCCTCCACCGCCCGCCACACCGCTCCCCCCTTGGTGGCGACGTGTCCGTCCTCCGCCTTGAGAAACCGCGAGCAGAGCGCGGGGGTCATCGTGAACGAGATCATCATGCTCATGAGGATCGAGAACGCGACGACGTAGCCGAAGGAGACGAAGAACCTCCCCACCCGGCCCCCCATGAAAATCACCGGGATGAAGATCACGAGGAGCGAGAAGGTCGTGGCGACGACCGCCAGCGCGATCTCCGCGGTGGCCGACGACGCGGCCTCCTTGGCCGACAGTCCGTACTCCTCCATGTGGCGGAAGATGTTCTCGTGGACGACGACGGCATCGTCGACGACGATCCCGATCGCCAGAATCAGCCCGAGCATGGTGATGTTGTTGATCGTGAAGCCGCACGCGTCCATGAACGCGAACGTGGCGATCATCGACGTGGGAATCGAAAGCGTGGCGATGAGGGTGGTGCGCCAGTCACGCATGAACAGGAGGATCGTGAGGCTGACGAGGACCGCCGCGAGGAGGAGGTGCACCTTCACCTCGTGGATCGAGTTCTCGATGAACCGTGACTGGTCGCGGATCACCTGCACCTCGACGTCGACGGGGAGCGTCGCCCGAATCTCGTCGAGCCGGTGCTTGACCGCCTCGACCACTGCCACGGTGTTGGTGCCCGACTGCTTCTGGACGATGAGGCTGACGGCCAGATCGCCCGGGCCCCCCGCCGACGCGTCGGTCCACAGCCGGCTCAGGCCACGCGGCTCCTCGATCGAGTCGGTGACGGTGCCGATGTCCTGGATGCGGATCGGATGACCCTGCCGGTTGGCGACGATCAATTGGGCGAAGTCGGCCGGTTCCCGGATCCGCCCCATCGTCCGCAGAACGACCTCCTTCGGCCCTTGGTCGATGCGGCCGCCTGGTTGCTCCTGATTCTCCCGGATGATCGCCTGGCGGACATCCTCGATCGTGAGACTGTCGTACTTCTGGAGGCGGTCGGTATCGATCGAGATCTGGATCGCGCGCTGCCTGCCCCCCACGAGGATCACCGCACCGACGCCGGGAAGGCTTTCGAGATCCTCCTTGATCCGTTTTCGTGCGATCTCGGTGATTTCACGGGCGTCTCGGCGGCCGGAGATCGCCAGGGTGAGCACCGGTGCGGCATCGAGGGCGAACTTGTCGATGATCGGGGCGTCGGTCCCTTCCGGGAGCTGACCGAGGATCGTCCGCACCTTGGCGTCGACCTCCTGGGCGGCGACGGCGCCGTTCTTCTCGAGGACGAACTCGATCGCCACCTGCGACATCCCCTCCTTCGTCGTGGAGCGGAGCTGCTCGATCCCGGCGACCGTGTTGACGATCTCCTCGATCGGCTTGGTCACGCCCGTCTCCATCTCCTCGACACTCGCGCCGCGGAGCGTCGTCGTCACCGTGACGAGCGGAAGATCGACGTTCGGAAAGAGATCGACACCGAGGCGCGGGTAGGCCGCAAGCCCCAGGACGATCGGCGCGGTGACGAGCATCGCCGTGAACACCGGCCTGCGGATGCAGACGTCCCAGATCGTCATGGGGTCGCCGCCGTGGGGGCTGGCCCGCGGACACGGACGGGGGCGCCGTCGGAGAGGTTCGCCAGACCCGACGTGATCACCTCGGCGCCGGCATCGACGCCGGATGGGATCTCGATCCAGCGGCGGACCGAGCCCGAGGCGTCCTCGACGTCGAGGCGGACCCCCGGCTCGACGGTCAGGGCGACTGCATGACCATCGGCAGCGACGAACAGCTTCGTGACGCCGGCGAACCGCACGAGCGACTCCTCCGGCACGGTCACCGCATCGGCGTTGCGGTCGAGGAGGATCGATGCCTTGGCGAAGGCTCCGGGCTTGAGGCGGTGGTCGGGATTGGGGACCTGGACCTCGACGTCGAACGTCCGGCTGGCGGTGTCGATCGTCGGGTGGACCCGGACGACATGCCCGGTGACCGGCACCCCGGGGAGACTCTCGATGGCGAGGTCGACCTCCTGCCCGGGGACGATGCTCGCCGCATGGCGCTCGGGCACCGCGGCCTTGAGCTTGAGGACATCCTCGACGACGAGCCGGAACAGCACTCCCGGTGGCATCGAGCGGACGACCTCCCCCTCGGTGATGTAACGGGCGGCGACGGTGTAGGTGCGGGGTGTGGTGACGGTGTTTTCGGCGGCATCCTCGCCCGGCCTGCGGAACGTGCGGACCTCGATCGACGGGGCGACGACACGCGTGTCGCCGAGCCGCTTGCGCGAGGTCTCGAGGACCGCCTCGCGGTGGCGGACGGCCGCGAGCGCCTGCTCGGCCTCGATGAGACGCTGCTTGCGATCGAGCCGGGCGGTGTCGAGGGCGAGCTCGGCCTTCTCGATCTCGTCCTTCGTGATCGCGTTGCGCTCCTCGAGCCCACGGTAGCGTTCGAGGGTGTCGGCGGCGCTCCGCTCGACGAGTCCGGCCCGCTCCACCGAAGGGAGACGGGTGAGGTCGAACGACGGATCGGGAACGGTTGAGAGCCCCAGGGATGCCAGTTCGAGTTCGAGCGCACGTTCCACCTCCTGCACCGACAGCAGAAAGTCGGTATCGTCGATCTCGAGGAGCGTGTCCCCCGGCGCGACGGTGTCGCCGACGTCCCGGGCGATCCGGACGACGCGGCCGTCGACGAGCGGCGAGACTTCGATCTCCTCGAAGCCGTGGAGCGTGCCGACGGTCCGCACCCGGCGTTCCACCGCTCGCGGGGTGGCCGCAGCCACGGTGACGACGACCGGATCGGGCCCCTTGTCGGGTGTGACGGTGGGTTCTCCCGAGGATTCCGTGGCGGCGGGCCTGTCGGGGTCGGTCAGTTTCACGCCCCCGAAGCGGACGGCAGCGAAGCACGCCGCTCCAGTGAGAGCGCCCAAAACCAGCCATCGAAGGCCGCGGCCACGCTCCGCCGGAAGCCGGTTCGTGGACGTGCCGATCGCTGGGATCGCTCTCGGCCCGGGCGTGGTCACTGGACAAAGCTCCGAGGTTTTCTCACTGAACGCTTCTCATTCGAGCGTACGGGCTCGGCGGAGCGTGGGGCAAGCCCGAACGGCCCGCTGCTCGCCGCGTGTTGTCGGGGGAGGAGTCGGCGTCGTATGGTGTCCCCACGAGATTCACCATCGGAGCCAAGACGATGCATGAGCAGCTGACGACGGCCGGTCCGGTCCGTGGGCGGGGCGCGATCGCGTGGCTCGGTTTTGTACTCGCTGCCGACATGCTCGTCGCGGGGACGCGCCTTCCCGCCGCCGAACTGCGGGCCGGGGCGGCCACGGTGAGCGTCACCCCCGATCGCCCCGTGGCCCTGTGGGGACAGATGCACACACGCGTCTCTGCCGGTGTCGCAAGCCCCGTCACGGCCACCGTACTGGTGCTCGAATCCCACAATGGGGGGCGATCGCTCGGCACGACGACGTTCGTCGCCGCCGACGTCGTCGCCATTCCCGACGACGCCCTGGAGGCGATCCGTACGAAGGTCGCGGCCCGGCTCCCCGATTTCCCCGTCGATCGGATCGTCGCCAGCGCTACCCATACCCACACCGCCCCGGTGCTCGTCGGAGGGGTGTACGACATCCCCGCCGCCGGGGTCATGCAGCCCGACGAGTACGTCGAGTTCTTCGCCGAGCGGATCGCTGCCGCGATCGAAGAGGCCGCGAAGGGCCGTGAGCCCTGCACGATCGGTTGGGGAATGGGGCATGCCGTCGTCGCCGCCAACCGGCGGAGCGTCTACGCCGACAACAGCGCCGTGATGTACGGCGCCACCGACCCGGCGAACTTTCGCATGATCGAGGGCTACGAGGACCACGCCGTCGACGCCCTGTTCGTGTGGAAGGGGGACGGCACGCTGTTGGCCACGGCGATCGACGTCGCCTGCCCGGCCCAGGAGGTCGAGGGCAACGGTCAGGTGGATGCCGACTTCTGGCATCCTGTCCGCGAGTCGCTGCGGAAGGAGCATGGCGAAGGCCTCCATGTCCTCGCCTGGACCGGCGCCGCGGGCGATCAGTCGCCCCATCTGATGTTCCGCAAGGCCGCCGAGGAACGGATGCGCCGCCTTCGCGGCCTTTCCCGCCTCGACGAGATCGCCCGCAGGATCGTGGCCGGATGGAAGGAGGCACTCGCCGGCGCCGAGCAGGAAAAGCTGGCTGAAGTTCCCCTCGAGCACCGCGTCGAACGGGTGGAGCTGCCACGGCGAACCGTATCGGAGCGGGAGGCGGACCTTGCCCGGGAGAAGATCCGCGAGCTCTCCACCGACAAGGGAAACCAGACCCTCCTCTGGTGGCACGGTGGCGTCGTGCAGCGATACCAGCGGCAGCAGTCGGGGGACGAGACCCCGTTCACCACGGAGGTGCACGTGATCCGGATCGGGGATGTCGCCGTCGCCACCAATCAGTTCGAGTTGTTCACCGACTTCGGCGTGGCGATGAAGGCCCGCAGCCCGGCGCTGCAGACGTTCGTCATCCAACTCGCCGGCCCGGGAACCTATCTCCCCAGTGCCCGGGCCGCCCGCGGCGGGGGCTACAGTGCCATCCCCGAAAGCAACGAGGTCGGGCCGGAGGCGGGGCAGGTCCTCGTCGACCACACGGTCGGGCGGATCAGCGAACTGTTTGCCCCCTCTGGCCAGGCCCCCCCGGCGGCTCGCTGAGCGAAGGGGCGATTTGCCCGCGGAGCCCCGAGGGGCGTAGAGTTTCGCCGTTCGCCCACGCCCGCAATCCTGTCATGGAGGACACGATGTCGCCTACGCCCGACGTTTCGCTGCGCACCGACGAGCTCTCGGCCACGGGGCTTTCGACCGACCGAGCCGATTCGGACAGCCTCTCCTCGAACCGCTCCCTGCCGCTCGATCGCCTCTCGCCGCTGGCGGCGGTGGCGGCGTGGCTCGCCTCCCACCCCGCGCCGGACGTCGCCGCAGCGCTCGCCGCGGTGATCCGTGGCGACAGCCGCATCGAATTGCGACCGGACGAGATCGTCGGCGTGATCGACGACGCCCGCGCCGAGGGGCTCGATCCCGAGCATGCGTTCGAGCGTCTCATCCTCCAGGGGGAATGGCTGTCGCTCAATCGGATGGCCCGGATCCGCCCTCGTTGAGCGACGGTGGCGGAGCCATGCCTGCCGCTCTCTGTGGGGCTGGCTCGATCATGCGGCCCGGACGGCGCGGGGCGGTGAACGCCGGCCGTGACACCGCTCCGGGAAGACTCACCTCCGGGCAGCGCCCTGGCGGAGGACGAGCACCCGGTCGCCCATGACTTCCCCGAGCGTCTCGATCTCGCCATCGGGCCAACGGACCTCGACGTCGTCGACCCTATGGGCGGTGCCGAGTCCGAAGTGGAGCTTCGTGCCGTGGTGTCCCTGATACCCCCGACCGGCATGGACCGCGGCGACCTGGACGCGGTTCCCGACGGTCACCCTGACCCTGGCACCGACGGCGTCGCGGTTGGCCGTGCTGCCGATGAGCCGCACCTCGAGCCAGCCGTGTGGTGGATCGGAAAGCTTTTCGCTCGCGTTGCGGAGCACCGTCGGCCGGTCACGCCAATTTGCGATGACGACGTCGAGCCGGCCGTCGTCATCGAGGTCACCGACGGCGACACCCCGGCTGCAGGCCACGACGGCGAGGCCGGAGCCGGCGGTCGACGAGACGTTCTCGAACCGTCCTCCACCGACGTTGCGGAGGAGGACGTTCGCCACCGCGAGCCGCGTCGCCGGCCACCAGCGTTCCACCCCTTCGTTGAAGTCGCCGGTGGCCACGAACAGGTCGGGGAGCCCGTCATCGTCGAAATCGGCGAAGGCGTTGCCCCATTTGATGTGCGGTACGAGCCCATCGGCGACCCGGGCGGCATAGGTGGCGTCGTCGAACGTGCCCCCGGTGTTGCGGTAGAGGGTGGGGTGTTCGCTCGAGAACGTCGTGGTGTGGAGGTCGAGCCGGCCGTCGCCGTCGTAGTCGGCCGCGTCGATCCCCATGTTCCCCTGCGGGCGGCCATCGCCATCGAACGCGATCCCGGCCTCGACCCCTCTCTCGACGAAAGCCCCGCGGCCGTCGTTCTCGAGGAGGAAATTGGCCGTGGCGTCGTTCATCACGAACACGTCGTCGTCGCCGTCGTCGTCATGGTCGGCGGCGATCACGCCCATTGCCCGGCCGCGGATGTCGGCGATGCCGGATGCGGCGGTCGCGTCGGTGAAGGTGCCGTCGCCGCGGTTGCGATGGAGGGTGATCCGGGCCGCGTCGTGGTCGAGGGGGCTTGGAAACGTCGGCACGCCCTCGATCGTGCGCTCGGGCGCGCTGACGGGATCGAAGACGACGTACCCCGGTGCGACGATGTCGAGGCCGCCATCCCGATCGGCATCGACCAACACCGGACCGGCGCCGATCTCGCCGGCGCCTTCGACTCCGGTAGCGGCCGTCGCGTCCTCGAACGTCCCGTCGCCACGGTTGCGGAGGAGCAGATTTGGGCCGGCGCGGGTGATGAACAGATCGGCATCGCCGTCGGCGTCGTAGTCGCCGACGGCGACCCCCATCGCCAGCCCCTCGTGCGCGATCCCTGCCGGCCCGGTAACGTCGCGAAATCGGAATCCCCCTTCGTTGCGGTAAAGACGGCTCGTGTGACGCCGTGGCTCGACGTCGGCGATCGCCATTTCCCCGCCGAGGAGCAGGAGATCCTCGCGACCGTCGAGGTCGTAGTCGAACAGCGCCAAGGCCCCCGACACAGCTTCGGGGAGGAAGCGTCGGCCGGGGGAACCGCTGTCATGGACAAAATCGATCCCGGTCTTGTCGGTGACGTCCTCGAGGAGGATGCCCTTCGATCCCGCCACAACGCCGCGATCCTCGGCCGGTGCCGACCCGTTCACCGTCGTCGCTGCGATCGCCGCGGGGTCTGCTGGAGCGGATGCGGGAGGCGGAGAGCGGTTGCAGCCTGCGAGGAACGTGGTGACGAGGCACGCCACGACGCCCATGCGACGCGCGACCGCCGGGCTCGTCATCGACCACCCCCGAGTTGCCTCAGCGTGTTGCGGTAGCGCGGATCGTCAGGGGCGAGTTCGCAGGCGCGCTCGAGCGACCGGATCGCCTCGTCGCGCCGGTCAGCGCGGAGGAGCATGTCGGCGAGGGTGTAGTGATGGAGGGCAGTGGGCTCGAGGTCGACGGCGCGGCGGGCGTGCTCGAGGGCACGTGCGGGATCGCGCGGCGCCACGATACGGGCCAGAAGCGCGAACGCCCCTGCATGCTCCGG
>Ga0164293_10001721_pt1 | contig 18410 bp, 12 predicted proteins | sample GEODES118metaG_FD_111487 | JGI IMG/M metagenome (GOLD analysis project Ga0164293, IMG submission 111487) | Eutrophic lake water microbial communities from Lake Mendota, Wisconsin, USA - GEODES118 metaG | ecosystem: Environmental > Aquatic > Freshwater > Lake | place: USA: Lake Mendota...
CACCCAGGTCCGCCCGGCGTATGAGGACCCGCTGGCGCGATTGTCCGCGGGGGTGCGACGGCCGGTCGGGGCGCCGGTCGACCCCGCCGACGACTTGGAGTCCGACACCGCTCACGCTCGCGCGGCCCTGCTCGACCGACTTGAGCAGTCGACCGGCGAGCCGGCCGCGTGGGTGCTGCCACTGCACCGGCGCGAGGACGACGCCAGCTGGGCCAGCGCGGATTGGCGGCTTCGTCGAGGCCGCATCGTGTTGCTCGAGGGCGAATCACCGGCCGGTCTGCGGTTGCCGCTGGACTCGATCAGTTGGCACCCGCCGCGCGCGACGATCCCCGCCGATCCGCTGGAAGTCACCGACGACGCGTATTGGGGTGACATCGATCAGGCTTACGCCGACGTTGAGGACGCCGACACGGCGCCGATCACCGCGTTGGTCGCCGAGGTGCGGGACGGGTTTCTGTATGTGTTCCTGCCGCCGACCGACGCGCTGGAGCATTTCGTCGACCTGATCGCCCGGGTCGAGGCCGCGGTCGCCGCAGTGGGCACTGCGGTCGTGGTGGAGGGGTACGGGCCGCCGCCGGATGGCCGGCTGCAGTCGATGTCGATCACCCCGGACCCCGGCGTCATCGAGGTCAACGTCATGCCGGCCGCCAGCTTCGCCGAGCAGAGCGAGCAACTGCAGGTCCTCTATGAGAAGGCGCGACTGGCCAGATTGTCCACCGAGGCTTTCGATCTCGACGGCACCCACGGCGGCACCGGCGGCGGCAATCACATCACCCTGGGCGGGATCACCCCCGCTGATTCGCCGTTGCTGCGCAGGCCCGACCTGCTGGTGTCGCTGCTCACCTACTGGCAGCGCCACCCCGCGTTGTCGTATCTCTTCGCGGGCCGTTTCATCGGAACCACCTCGCAGGCGCCGCGGGTGGACGAGGGACGCGCCGAGGCGCTCTATGAGTTGGAGATCGCCTTCGCTGAGATCGCACGGCTGGCTGATCGCGAGGGTGGGAACTCTGCAAGCATGTGGATCGCCGACCGGGCGTTGCGGCACCTGCTCACCGACATCACCGGCAACACCCACCGCGCCGAGTTCTGCATCGACAAGCTCTATAGCCCGGACGGCCCCCGCGGCAGGCTGGGACTGCTGGAACTGCGCGGCTTCGAGATGCCGCCGCACTACCAGATGGCCATGGTGCAGTCCCTGCTGGTGCGGTCGCTGGTGGCGCTGTTCTGGGACCAGCCGCTGCGCGCCCCGCTCATCCGGCACGGACTGAACCTGCACGGTCGATACCTGCTGCCGCACTTCGTGATCCATGACATCGCCGAGGTCGCTGCCGAGCTGCGTTCGCACGGTATCGGTTTCGACACCAGCTGGTTGGACCCCTTCACCGAGTTCCGTTTCCCCCGGATCGGGACGGCGGTGTTCGACCGCGTGGAGATCGAACTGCGCGGTGCGATCGAGCCCTGGTACACCCTTGGCGAAGAGTCGACCTCCACGGGCATGGCCCGCTACGTCGACTCCTCGGTGGAGCGTCTGCAGGTCCGCACCATCGGCGCCGACCGCCAGCGGCACCTGCTGACCTGCAACGGCCACCCCATTCCGATGTTGGCCACCGACAACCCCGACGTCCTGGTCGGTGGAGTGCGCTACCGGGCCTGGCAGCCGCCCAGCGCACTGCACCCCAGCATCACCGTCGACACCCCACTGCGCTTCGAACTGATCGACCTGTCCGCCGGCTTCTCCCGTGGCGGCTGCACCTACCACGTCGCCCATCCCGGCGGTCGGGCCTACGACGACCCGCCCGTCAACGCCGTGGCAGCCGAATCGCGGCGCGGCAGCCGGTTCGAGGCCCACGGCTTCACACCGGGGCATATCGACCTCGCCGATCTGCGGGAGAAGCAGGCGCGGCAGTCCACCGATGTCGGCGCGCCTGGCATTCTGGATCTGCGCCGGGTGCGTACGGTGCTGCACTGACCGCCCTGCGCGGCCAGCACCGATGAGAGACCGGGCAGGAGGTGGGTGAGGTGTCACTGTCGTTCACCGGCACCGACCCGGATCGGCTGCTCGAGGGCTACCGTGCCGCCCGCGCGCAGGAACCCCTGTTCGACCTGCGCATCAGCGGCCCGCCGGTCAGGGCGTTCGGCGCCACCGGTTACGACGAGTTCATCGACGGCGCCGGCGACGTCCGGCCGGCCTGGCGGGAAGTCGCGGACCTGGTCGGCGAACGTGGTCGCGACGGCATGGAGCGGCTGAACGAGGTTCTTCGCGGACTGGTCGACGACGACGGAATCACCTATATCGAGATCGACCGGCACGGCGAGGCGGTCACCGACAGCCACGGCATGGCCATGCCCGGACCATGGCATCTGGACGGCATCCCGTTGGTGGTGTCGGCCTCGGACTGGCAGACCCTGGAAGCCGGGGTGGTGCAACGCTCCCGCCTGCTCGACGCCGTTGTGCGCGACCTCTACGGCGAGCAGCGCTCGCTCACCAGCGGCATCCTGCCCCCCCAAGTGCTGTACGGCCATCCCGGCTACATCCGGGCAATCCGCGGCCTGCATGACCCCGGCGACAACCACCTGTTCATGCTGGGCTGCGACGTGAGCCGCGCCGCCGACGGGCGTTTTCGGGTCAACGGCGACTGGACGCAGGCGCCGTCGGGTGCCGGGTACGCGCTGGCCGATCGCAGGGTGGTGGCGCAAGCCGTTCCCGAGCTTTACGAGCGGATCCGCCCCAGAACCGCGTCACCGTTCGCCCAGGCGCTGCGACTGGCGCTGATCGACGCCGCACCGGAGGCCGCCGAGGATCCGGTTGTGGTGGTCCTGAGCCCCGGTATCCATTCCGAAACCGCCTTCGACCAGGCCTATTTGGCAACTGTGCTGGGTTTTCCGCTGGTCGAAAGCGCCGACCTCGTCGTGCGGGACGGCAAGTTGTGGATGCGGTCGCTGGGAACCCTCAAGCGCGTCGATGTGGTGCTGCGCCGCGTCGACGCCGAATACGTCGATCCGCTCGATCTTCGCCCCGACTCGCGTCTGGGGGTTGCCGGCCTGGTGGAGGCGCAACGGCGCGGCACGGTGACCGTGGTCAACAGCCTGGGCAGCGGAATCCTGGAAAGCGCTGGGCTGCAACGGTTCCTGCCGGAATTGTCAGAGTTGCTACTGGGCGAGAAGCCTCTGCTGGACTCTCCGGGCTCTTACTGGGCCGGTGACGACACCGAACGTGCCCACATCCTGGCCCGGCTGTCCTCGCTGCTGATCAAGTCGACCGTCGAAGCCCGCACCGTCGTGGGTCCGGCATTGTCGGCGGCCCAGCGCACCGAATTGGCCGCCCGCATCGAATCGGCACCCTGGCAGTGGGTGGGGCAGGAACTGCCGCAGTTCTCCACCGCGCCCACCGACCACTACCCGGGTGCGCTCTCGGCGGCCAGCGTAGGGCTTCGGTTGTTCACGGTGGCCCAGCGCGGCGGGTACGCCCCGATGATGGGCGGACTGGGTTACGTACTGGCGCCGGGTCCGGGTGCTTTCCAGCTGAAAACCGCTGCCGCCAAGGATATTTGGGTTCGCCCGCCGACGCGTGCGTCGGCCGATCACACGGTGGCCGTGCCATCGCCGAGGCTTCCCAGCGGCACCCAGTTCATCACCTCGCCGCGGGTGCTGTCGGATTTGTTCTGGATCGGCCGCTACGGCGAGCGGACCGAGGGGCTGGCACGGCTGCTCATCGTCACCCGCGAGCGCTACCACGAATACCGAAGCCGGCTCGATGTCGAAGGCAGCGAGTGCCTGCCGGTGTTGCTGGCCGCGCTTGGCCGAATGACCGGCGACGACCCCGAAGCAGGCGGACCGGATCGCGACCTTGTCGACGAAGCCCCGAACACGCTGTGGTCGCTGACCGCCGACCGGTCGTATCCGGGGTCACTGGCCCACTCGGTGGAAGGTCTCGGGCTTGCCGCGCGGGCCGTGCGCGACCAGATGTCCAACGACACCTGGATGGTGCTCGGTGCAGTGGAACGCACTCTCGCCGTTGCACCGGAGCCACCGCGCGTCGGCCACTCGGCGCTGCCACCCGCAGACGACACCGCACTGTCGGCCGCCCAGCAGCGGACGCTGGCCGGCATGCTCGCCCTCTCGGGGATGGCCGCCGAGTCCATGGTGCGCGACGCCGGCTGGACGGTGATGGACATGGGTAAGCGGATCGAGCGGGGGCTGGCGCTGACCGCGCTGCTGCGCGCCACGCTGACCCGCAGACGCAGTCCGGGCGTCGAACAGACCATCACCGATTCGGTCCTGGTGGCCTGTGAATGCTCGGTGATCTACCGGCGCCGCAACCTGGGCCAGGCCAGCGTCGCCGCGGTGGCCGATCTGCTGCTCTTTGACGGCGCAAATCCGCGTTCCCTTGTCTACCAACTGGATCGACTACGTTCGGACCTGCGGTCGCTACCGGGCGCGTCGGGCTCATCGCGGCCGGAGCGGCTGGTTGAAGACATCAGCGTTCGGCTGCGCCGACTGGATCCCGAAGAACTCGAACACGCCGACACAGCGGGTCTGCGGGTGGAGTTCGACGCCCTGCTGCGCGGGATGCACAGTGCGCTGCGTGAGCTCTCCGACGTGATCACCCGCACCCAGCTTTCGCTGCCCGGGGACATGCAGCCACTCTGGGGGCCCAGTCAACGGCGGGTCCTGCCGTGATAGTCACCGCCGCGGCAGCCACCCGCCGCTACCGGGTCGTTCACCGCACCGAGTACCGCTATTCCGACGTGGTCACCAGCTCCTACGGCCGCGCTCATTTGACGCCCCGCGACGGCACCCGGCAACGATGTCTGGACTTCACCCTCGACGTCGACCCGCAGCCTGCGGACCGATCGACCAGTCGGGACGGGTACGGAAACATCAGTTCCTACTTCCACGTCACCGAGCGGCACCGGGCCCTGGCGGTGGTGGGAACGTCAATCGTTGAGGTGGATCCGCCTGCTGCGCAGCTGTACAACTCCGGCGCCGCCGCCGCGCCCTGGGAGTCGTCCCGGCCGTACGGGCCGGACGGGGTGCTGGCATGCGACTTCGCGATGGATTTGCGGCCGCCCGAGATCACCGACTCGGTGCGCGACTATGCCGCGCCGAGCTTCGCGCCGGGCCGTCCGCTGATTGAGGTGATCCGCGACCTCAACGCCCGCATCTTCGCCGACTTCACCTACCGCTCCGGTTCCACCACCGTGTCCACCAAGGTGTCGGAGGTTCTGAAGGCGCGCGAGGGGGTCTGCCAGGACTTTGCCCGGTTGGCCATCGCGTGCCTGCGGGCCAACGGATTGGCGGCGAGTTACGTGTCGGGCTACCTCGCCACGGACCCTCCCCCCGGAAAGCAGCGGATGCTGGGCGTCGATGCGACCCACGCCTGGGCGGCGGTGCGCGGCCCGGACAACCATTGGCTGCAGTTTGACCCGACGAACGATCAGCTGGTCGATGAGCGCTACGTGACGGTGGGGTGGGGGCGGGACTACGCCGACGTACCGCCGCTGCGGGGGATCATCTACACCGACTCCGAGTACAGCGTGATCGACGTATCCGTGGACGTCTCCCCGTTCGACGGTGCCGTCCCGAATGCGTGACTTCACCTGTCCCAACTGTGGCCAGCACCTCACCTTCGAGAACTCGGTGTGCCTGTCCTGCGGCAGCGCCGTCGGGTTCTCGCCCGACGACATGGCGTTTCTGGTGATCACCCAGCCGGGAGAAGGTGGGCACGCCGGAGCCGTCGATGCTCAGGACTATCAGCTGTGCGCGAATCTTCATGTGGCCAAATGCAATTGGCTGGTGCAGGTGCGACCCGTCCGGCAGTTATGTGCCTCCTGCGCGCTGACCCGCACCCGGCCGTCGGATGTCGATCAGCATGGACTGCTGGCGTTCGCCGAGGCTGAAGCGGCTAAGCGACGGCTGATCGCTGAGTTGCGCGAATTGCATCTGCCGGTGGTCACCCGGCAGCAGGATCCCGAATACGGGTTGGCGTTCGACCTGCTGTCCAGCGCCACCGAGCAGGTGGTCACCGGTCATGACAACGGCGTCATCACCGTCGACCTCGCCGAAGGCGACGACATTCATCGGGAGCAGCTGCGGGTGGCGATGGACGAGCCGTACCGCACGCTGCTCGGCCACTTCCGCCACGAGATCGGCCACTACTACTACTACCGTCTGGTGGCGGGGTTCCCCGAGCGACTCGAGGCGTTCCGGCGTCTGTTCGGTGACCCCGACGCGGACTATCGGGCGGCGGTGGACCGGCACTACAGCCAGGGTGCCCGCGCCGGTTGGCAGCAGAGCTACGTCTCCTCCTACGCCACGATGCATCCGGCGGAGAACTGGGCTGAAACGTTCGCGCACTACCTGCACATCCGCAGCACACTGGACACCGCGGCGGCCTTCGCCCTGGCCCCGGCGACCGCCACCTATCAACGCAGAGTGCTGGGACCCAGTGGTTTCGACACCATCATCGACATGTGGCTGCCGCTGGCGTGGTCGCTGAACATGGTGAACCGGTCGATGGGGAAGAAGGATCTGTATCCCTTCGTGTTGCCGGTACCGGTGCTGGACAGGATGCGCCTCGTTCACACGGTGCTCGACCAGACCGCCGCCGACCAGCCCGCGTAACACCGCGCTGTCAGTAGCCAGGCCACCCGACCGGCGGCGCCGCGCCCGCACTCCCATACGGTTGGTGGATGAGCGTTCTTGCGGCGGGCACCGGGATCGGGTCCTGGCCGGGCACCTCACCCCGGCATGCCGCCGAGGTCGTTGTCGGAGAACTGGCTGATCTGCCGTACCTGCCCGAACTACCCGCCCGCGGTCTGGGTGCGGACATGATCGGCCGGGCCGGGGCGCTGCTGGTCGACATCTCCATCGACACCGTGACGCGCGGATACCGGATCGCGAGCCGGCCCAGTTCGGTCAGCCGACGGGCCACCAGCATGCTCGAGGAGGATCTCGACGCCTTCGAGGAAGCCTGGGAGAAGGCGGCCGGAGCCGGCAGCGGACGCCCGGTCAAGGTGCAGGCACCCGGCCCGATAACGCTTGCCGCGCAACTGGAGTTGGCCAATGGGCACCGCGCCATCACCGACCCCGGAGCGGTGCGTGATCTGACCGCCTCGCTGGCCGAGGGCATGGCCGTGCACCGCGCTGCGTTGGCCCGCCGCCTCGGCACCGAAGTGGTGGTGCAGTTCGACGAGCCACTGCTGCCCGCAGCGCTGGCCGGCCGGCTCACCGGCGTGACGGCGCTGAATCCGGTGCATCCGGTCGACGAGGTCCTCGCCATCGGTTTGCTCGACGAGTGTGTCCGGGCGGTAGGAGGTGAGGTGCTGTTGCACAGTTGCGCCGCCGAAATTCCGTGGACGCTGCTGCAGCGCAGCGCAATCGGCGCCGTCTCGGTCGATGTCGCGACCCTGGACGCCGAAGGGCTCGACGGACTGGGCGCGTTCGTCGACTCCGGGCGCGTCGTGGTGCTGGGTCTGCTGCCGGCGGTGCTCACCGAAGGGCCTCCATCCCTGGATGAACTGGTCGCTGCCGCGGCTGCGGTGACCGACCGGCTGGGGTTCCCGCGGTCGGTGCTGGGCAGCCGGATCGGCATCAGCCCCACCTGCGGGCTGGCCGGTGCCACCGAAGCCTGGGCTCGGGCGGCCACCGCGTTGACCCAGCGTGCCGCGAGGGCGATTCGGTGAGGACCCGGCGGCCGTCTGATCGGCCCGTCTGATCGGCCCAGCCGATCGCCGAGGCCTGCGCCGCGAACTAGGCTGGAATGACAACACCGCTGCGGCACCCTGCAACCCTGAGGTGACACCATGCCTGCTCCGTCAGCTGAGGCGTTCGAGCGCCTGCGTTCCCTGGTGGCGATCGAGGACGCTGCCGAAAGGCCCACCCGCACGATCGACGAGGTCTTCACCGGACGCCCGCTGGCCACGATTCCGGTCGGCACCGCCGCCGACGTGGCGAGCGCCTTCGACAAGGCCCGCGCGGCCCAGAAAGACTGGGTGCAACGTCCGGTCGCCGAGCGTGTCGCGATCATCCGTCGCTACCTCGACCTGGTGGTCGAGCACCGCGATTTCTTGATGGACCTGCTGCAGGCCGAGGCGGGCAAGGCGCGGTGGGCCGCCCAGGAGGAGGTCATCGACCTCGCCGCCAACGCCAACTACTACGCCGCGGTCTCCGAGGACATGCTCAAGACCCGCCGGGTGCCCTCACTGCTGCCCGGCATCGGCAAGACCACCGTCGGCTACCAGCCCAAGGGCGTCGTCGGCGTCATCTCGCCGTGGAACTACCCGATGACCCTGACCGCCTCCGATGCCGTGCCGGCCCTGATCGCCGGCAACGCGGTGGTGCTCAAACCGGACAGCCAGACTCCCTACAGCGCACTGGCCTGCGCCGAGTTGCTGTATCGGGCCGGCTTGCCGAAGGCGATCTACGCGATCGTCCCCGGACCCGGGTCGGTAGTCGGCACGGCGATCATCGAGCATTGCGACTACCTGATGTTCACCGGATCCTCGGCGACCGGCAGCCACCTCGCCGAGCAGTGCGGCCGGAGGCTGATCGGGTTCTCCGCCGAACTCGGCGGGAAGAACCCGATGATCGTCACCCGGGGTGTCAACATCGGCAAGGCCGCCACCGCGGCGGTGCGGGCCTGCTTCTCCAACGCCGGGCAACTGTGCATCTCGATCGAGCGGATCTACGTCGAGCAATCCGTTGCCGAGGAGTTCACTCGCAAGTTCGGCGACGCCGTGTGCACGATGACGCTGGGCACCGCCTACGACTTCTCCGCCGACATGGGCAGCCTGATCTCCGAAGGCCAGCTGAAATTCGTCTCAGACCATGTCGAGGACGCAAAAGCGAAGGGCGCCAAGGTCATTGCGGGCGGTAAAGCCCGCCCCGACATCGGGCCGCTGTTCTACGAACCCACCGTATTGACCGGTGTGACCGCCGACATGCAGTGCGCCGGAAATGAGACCTTCGGGCCGGTCGTGTCGATCTACCCGGTCGCCGACGTCGAGGAGGCCGTCGCCCGGGCCAACGACACCGACTACGGTCTCAACGCCAGTGTCTGGGCCGGCTCGGATGCCGAGGGGGAGAAGATCGCCGCCCGACTGCACTGCGGCACGGTCAACGTCAACGAGGGCTACGCCATGACGTGGGGGAGTCTGCGTGCCCCGATGGGCGGAATGGGCATCTCCGGTCTCGGCCGCCGGCACGGTGCGGAGGGACTGCTGAAGTACACCGAGGTTCAGACCATCGCCACCGCGCGGGTGATGAACCTCGATCCGCCGTTCGGCATTCCGCAGGAACTGTGGCAGAAGTCGCTGTTCCCGTTGGTCCGAACCATGATGCGGCTGCCCGGGCGTAACTAGAGTCCGCGGCGTCGTCGTCAGTCCGAACGGTTAGCCTGCCAGGGTGGCACCTGAGCACCCGGACACCGACCCGATCGCGCCGGATGTCCGCCGCCGCTGGCAGGAACTCGCCGAAGAAGTACGCGAGCATCAGTTCCGCTACTACATCAAAGACGCGCCGGTCATCTCCGATGCCGACTTCGACGCTCTGTTCAACGAACTGGGAGCCCTCGAGCAGCGTTATCCCGAACTGCGGGTGCCGGATTCGCCCACCCAGCTGGTCGGGGGGGCCGGTTTCGCCACCGAGTTCAGCGCCGCCGAGCATCTGGAACGCATGCTCAGCCTCGACGACGTGTTCAACGCCGAGGAACTGGCGGCCTGGTCGGTCCGGGTGGAGAACGAGATCGGGCCGGACCCGCACTATCTGTGCGAACTCAAAGTCGACGGGGTCGCCATCGCCCTGGTCTACCGCAACGGCAAGCTGGAACGCGCCGCCACCCGCGGCGACGGCCGGGTCGGCGAGGACGTCACCCTCAACGCCCGCGCCATCAACGACATCCCGCAAACCCTCACGCCGTCAAGCGATTTCCCGGTGCCCGCGGTTCTGGAGGTGCGCGGTGAGGTGTTCTTCATGCTCGCCGACTTTGAGAACCTCAACGCCAGCCTGGTGGCCGACGGCAAGCCGCCGTTCGCCAATCCGCGTAACAGCGCCGCCGGATCGCTGCGGCAGAAGAACCCGGGAGTTACCGCCCGCCGGCCACTACGGATGGTGTGCCACGGCGTCGGGTACACCGAGTACTCCGGGGGCTTTTCCCCGACCACCCTGCAAGACGCCTTCGCTGCGCTGAAAGCCTGGGGTCTGCCGGTATCCGACCACACCTCCCGGGTGCAGGGCCTGGCCGCGGTGCACGAGCGCATCGACCACTGGGGACAACGACGCCACCAGATCGAGCACGAGATCGACGGTGTGGTGGTCAAACTCGACGAACTGGCCCAGCAGCGCCGCCTGGGGGCCACCTCCCGCGCGCCGCGTTGGGCGGTGGCCTACAAGTACCCGCCCGAGGAGGCGCAGACCAGGCTGCGCGACATCCGGGTCAACGTCGGCCGCACCGGCCGGGTGACACCGTTCGCGTTCATGGATCCGGTGCGCGTCGCCGGCTCCACGGTCGGGCTGGCCACTTTGCACAACGCCTCGGAAGTCAAACGCAAAGGGGTGCTCATCGGCGACACCGTGATGATCCGCAAGGCCGGCGACGTGATCCCGGAAGTGCTCGGCCCCGTCGTCGACCTGCGTGACGGAACCGAACGGGAATTCGTCATGCCCAGCCATTGCCCGGAGTGCGGCACCCTGCTCGCCCCGGCCAAGGAAGGCGACGTCGACATCCGCTGTCCCAACGCGCGATCCTGCCCGGCGCAGTTGCGGGAGAGGGTGTTTCACATCGCCGGGCGCGGCGCGCTGGACATCGAGGGCCTGGGCTACGAGGCGGCCGTGGCGCTGCTGAAGGCCGGTGTCATCACCGACGAGGGTGACCTGTTCTCCCTGACCGCCGACGACCTGATGACGGCGGATTTCTTCAAGACCACCAAAGGCGTGCTGTCGGCAAACGGCGCCCGGCTGCTGAAGAACCTGCAGCAGGCTAGGGACCGGCCGCTGTGGCGGATCCTGGTGGCGCTGTCCATCCGCCATGTCGGCCCGACCGCGGCGCGCGCCCTGGCGATGGCGTTCGGCAGCCTGGAGGCCGTCATGGCGGCCACCGAGGAACAGTTGGCCGATGTCGAAGGGGTGGGGCCCACCATCGCGGCGGCGCTACGCGAATGGTTCGACGTGGACTGGCATCGGGCCATCGTGGAAAAGTGGCGTGCCGCCGGGGTGCGGATGGCCGACGAGCGCGACACCGGCATCGAGGCCACCTGCGCCGGCCTGACGATCGTGGTGACCGGTTCGTTGACCGGGTTTTCCCGGGATGAGGCCAGGGAGGCGATCATCGCCCGCGGCGGCAAGGCCGCCGGATCGGTGTCGAAGAAGACCTCGTTCGTGGTGGCCGGCGACGCGCCCGGCTCCAAGTACGACAAGGCCGTCGAACTCGGGGTTGCGATCCTCGACGAGGACGGCTTCCGTGCGCTGCTGCGCAACGGGCCGCCCCTGGGTGGGCCAGATGGCGGGGGCCTGCCGGTCAGCGCAGAAGGGTAGCCACGATCCCGGCCAGATACCCCAGCCGCGCCACCTCCGAGGGCCGGAACTGCGGACCGCCGGGGCGCCCGAGCACGATCGCGATACCCGGATCACCCAGTGGGGCGGCGGCCAGCGTGGTGTCCATATCCCGCCATAGCTGGGGCACCCACTGCTCGGTGGCATCCAGTGCGGCGGCGCGGCTCAAGGGCAGCCACGGAGTGTCCGCGGCCTGGGTCTCCGGGGCGCCGGGGCTGCCGACGATGCGGCGCGATCCGGCCTCGGCCAGTTCGACCACCGTGCACCAGCCCACCCGCAGGATCCGCGGAGCCTCATCGACGAGCACCTGCAGCTTCGCCGGTGCACTTGCAGCGGCCGCCACGTGGTCGATCAATTCCAGCTCGCGGTGGGCCTCCAGCAGCCCGGTGTGCGGGCGGATGGATTCCACCCGCACGCCGTTGAGCGCTTCGGCCGCGGTGATCAGTGTGTCGGGCATCGCCCCAGCCGGCAGGCCCACCACGAGGTCATCGACGACCCAGTCCGATTCCGGGCCGGATCCGCGCTCGACGACGTCCAGGGACAGGATGTCCGCACCCGCCGAGCCCAGCGCCACCGCCAGTGACCCCAGGCTGCCGGGCCGGTCCTCGAGCTGAACCCGCAGCAGATAGGAACGCACCCGCCAACTGTTCCACAGGCCGCGAGGTCGGGCATGTCGGGCTGTTGGCGCTTACCATCGCTGCACGCGGCTGTTGGCGCGCCCACCCCGGGCTAGGCTTACCTCCCGTGTCCCACGAGTCCCCCGCGATCTCCCGCGACGAGGTGGCGCGGCTGGCCAAGCTGGCCCGTCTCGCGCTGACCGACGACGAACTCATGAGCTTCGCAGGCCAGCTCGACGCGATCCTGGGTTACGTCAGCCAAATTCAGGCCGTCGACGTCACCGACGTTGCGCCCACCGGCAACCCCCTGCGCAACGTCAACGTCACCCGCGCCGACGTCGTGCAGACCAGCCTGACCCAACAGCAGGCTCTGGCCGCGGCGCCGTCGGCCGACGACGGCCGCTTCGCCGTCCCGCAGATCCTGGGGGAGGAGGCGTGAGTACCCCGGCGAACGATGTCATCCGGATGGACGCCGCCGCCCTGGGCGCGGCCATCGCGGCCGGCGAGTTGTCCTCGGTCGAGCTCACCCGGGCCTGCCTCGATCAGATCGCCGCCACCGATGATCGCTACCACGCCTTCCTGCACGTGGCCGGCGATCAGGCGCTGGCCGCCGCGGCCGCGGTCGACGCCGCGGTGGGCGCCGGTGATGACCTGCCGTCGCCGCTGGCCGGGGTCCCACTGGCCCTCAAAGACGTCTTCACCACCACCGACATGCCGACCACCTGCGGGTCAAAGATCCTGCAGGGCTGGATGTCTCCCTACGACGCGACGGTGACCGCCCGCATCCGGGACGCCGGTATTCCGATCCTCGGCAAGACCAACATGGACGAGTTCGCCATGGGCTCGTCCACCGAGAACTCGGCCTACGGCCCGACCCGAAACCCATGGGACACCGAACGGGTCCCGGGGGGTTCCGGTGGCGGCAGCGCCGCCGCCCTGGCCGCCTTCCAGGCCCCGCTTGCCATCGGCTCGGATACCGGCGGGTCGATCCGCCAGCCGGCCGCCCTGACGGCCACCGTCGGGGTCAAGCCCACCTACGGCACGGTGTCGCGCTACGGGCTGGTGGCGTGTGCGTCGTCGCTGGATCAGGGCGGGCCGTGCGCGCGGACCGTGCTCGACACCGCCCTGCTGCACACCGTCATCGCCGGCTACGACCCGCACGACTCCACCTCGCTGGAAAACCCCATTCCCGACGTCGTCGGGGCGGCTATCGCCGGGGCGTCCGGCAATCTCACCGGAGTGCGGGTCGGTGTGGTCAAGCAGTTGCGCAGCGGCGAGGGCTATCAGGCCGGGGTGCTGGCGTCGTTCAACGACGCGGTGGCGCAACTGGCCGCGCTCGGTGCCGAGGTCCGGGAGGTGGACTGCCCCAACCTCAATCACTCCCTGTCGGCGTACTACCTGATTCTGCCGTCGGAGGTATCGAGCAACCTGGCCCGCTTCGACGCCATGCGCTACGGGCTGAGGGTCGGCGACGACGGCAGCCACAGCGCCGAGGAGGTGATGGCTCTGACCCGGGCGGCCGGCTTCGGCCCGGAAGTCAAGCGGCGCATCATGATCGGCACCTACGCCCTGTCGGCCGGCTATTACGACGCTTACTACAACCAGGCGCAGAAGGTCCGCACGCTGATCGCCCGCGATCTGGATGCGGCCTACGCCGACGTAGACGTGTTGGTGTCACCGGCGACCCCGACGACGGCGTTCCGGCTCGGCGAGAAGGTCGACGATCCGCTGGCGATGTACCTGTTCGACCTGTGCACGCTGCCGCTGAATCTGGCCGGGCACTGCGGGATGTCGGTGCCCGCCGGGCTCTCACCGGACGACAACCTGCCGGTCGGCCTGCAGATCATGGCCCCGGCACTGGCCGATGACCGGCTCTACCGGGTCGGCGCGGCCTACGAGGCGGCCCGCGGGCCCCTGCCGACGGCCGTTTAGCCCGGCGCCGGCCTCAGCGCAGCACGGCGTTCGCCGCCGCCTCGCCACTGGTGTAGGCGCCGTGAACCGTGGCGGCATGCTCGCTCGAGCAGGCCTCGCCGGCGAAGAAGCGGCGGCCCTCGGGCGCCGCGAGCGCATCGCGGTCCGCCAGCGAAGCGCCGACGCCGATGAACGAGTAGCTACCGAGGGAAAAGGGATCGACCGACCACGCTGAGCGGAGCAGTCCGGTCGGCGGGGGAAACCCCGGGAACGCGGGTTCCAACGCGCTCGATGCGCTCGCGATCACCTCGGGGTCGGTCATGGTTTCCACGGCGCGGGCGAACTTCCCGGCGTTGAACATCATCAGCGCGGGCACGTCGACCAGGCCGGTGAGACTCAAGGACTCCACCCACTGACCGCGGCGCGATGCGGCGGGGACGATATCGATCAGTTCCGCGTCGGCCGGCCAGAATTCGGACTCGAAGCGCAGGCATGTCTTCGACAGCGCGCCCATCCCGAGCCTGCCGATGGCCGTCGACTTCGAATCCGAAAGGGGTGGCAGAAACTGGACCGATCCAGCCTTGAGGACACCGAGTGGCACGGTGACGATCACCGCGTTCGCGTCGAATCTGCCCTGCGAGGTGACGACGACCGCACCATCGCCGGAGGTGTCGACGCTCACGACGACGTGGCCGAGGCGCACGTCGAGTCCGCTCGCCACAGCCTCTACGACCTTGTCGTAGCCCCCGGGCAGGAGCGCGTCGCCGCCGCCTTCCCGGCCGCCGTCGTCGAAATTGCTGGCCGAAAGCTCGACCACGTCGGCCGCGTACTCGTGCTCGATCGACGCGGTGATGCCCATCTCGACGTTGAGTAGCTCCGACGGGTCGAGATCTGCGGCGCCGATGGCGCGGTCGAGCGCGGCCCGAAGTGGTTCGTCGGTGTCGGGGGAGCCCTCGCGGCCCGCCTCGACCAAGTCGGCCACCTGTGCCTCAATCCCGTCGAGTGCATCGTCGGGAAGTCGCTCACCGTCGGCGCCGTACATTATGGATTCGTAGGCGGTGGCCTGGGTTTCGATTCCCTTGGCCGCGGCCAGCGTGGCGATCGGATTGTTCTTCGTCCCGTGAATCCAGGATGCACCGAGTTCCACCGGAACTCCCCAGGATCGATCGGTGTGGATTCGTCCGCCAAGGCGATCTCGCGCCTCGAGCACGATGACGCGGCGGCCGTTTGCGGCCAGCACCTCGGCGGCGCGCAATCCCGCTATTCCGGCGCCGATGACGAGCACGTCCGCTTTCCGCTCGGAGGACGTCGGTGCGGAGTTGGGTGCCGAGTTGAGTGCCGAGTTCGGTGTCGAGTTCGGTGTCGGGGCACCCTGCGGCTTCGACCCGGATGCACCGCAGGCGGTGAGGAAGCCCGCCGGCAACACGAGGGCCAGTCGAACGAAGTCGCGACGCGGGACGGAGATCACTCGACCGAGATTATCGGAGCGCGCCCCGTTTGGGCTGGATGCGCTTGACTGGCTACCGAAGTGCTCCGCACCACTGCACGAGGCGGTTAGATAGGGCCCATGCGAATCGGAGTTCTCACCGGCGGTGGCGACTGCCCCGGCCTCAACGCCGTCATCCGTGCGGTCGTGAGTACCTGCGACACCCGCTACGGATCCTCGGTCGTCGGCTTCCTCGACGGCTGGAACGGCCTGCTGGAGAATCGGCGCGTCCAACTCGTCAACGACGACCGCAATGCCCGCCTGCTGGCCAAGGGCGGCACCATGCTGGGCACTGCGCGGACCAACCCGGAGCGGCTGCGGGCCGGCATCGGGGAGATCAAACAGACCTTGGAGGACAACGGGATCGATGTCCTGATCCCGATCGGCGGAGAGGGCACGCTGACCGCCGCGCACTGGCTGACCGAGGAGGGCGTGCCGGTCGTCGGGGTGCCCAAGACCATCGACAACGACATCAGTTGCACCGACGTGACTTTCGGTCACGACACCGCGCTGATGATCGCGACCGAGGCCATCGACCGGTTGCACAGCACCGCGGAGTCTCACCAGCGCGTCATGCTCGTCGAGGTGATGGGCCGCCACGCGGGCTGGATCGCGCTGAACTCCGGGCTGGCCTCCGGTGCCCACATGACGCTGATCCCCGAGCAACCCTTCGACGTCGAAGAGGTCTGCCGGCTGGTCAAGCAGCGCTTCCAGCGCGGGATGTCGCACTTCATCTGCGTGATCGCCGAGGGCGCCAAGCCCGCCGAGGGTTCGATGGAGATGCGCCACGGCGGGGTCGATGAGTTCGGCCACGAGAAGTTCACCGGGGTGGCCCAGCAGTTGGCCAACGAAGTTGAGAAGCGCATCCGCAAGGAGGTGCGGGTCACCGTGCTGGGCCATATCCAGCGGGGTGGCACCCCGACGGCCTACGACCGGGTGCTGGCCACCCGATTCGGGGTCAACGCCGCCGACGCCGCGCATGCCGGCGAGTACGGGATGATGGTGTCCCTGCGTGGGGAGAACATCGGCCGGGTGCCGCTGGCCGATGCGGTGCGTGAACTCAAAGTGGTGCCGCAGAGCCGCTACGACGACGCCGCGGCCTTCTTCGGCTGACGCGTACTTCGCATTCTTCCGCGCGAGCAGACGCAAACTCGCACAGTTTGGGGCTTTTTCATGCGAGTTTGCGTCTGCTCGGCGGGTGGCAGGACGCGCCCCAACTAGGATCTGGGCCATGACTGGGCCTGTGACAAAAGCCGCGAATGCCGAACTACTCGACTACGACGATGTCGTGGCGCGGTACGACCCGGTGCTTGGCCTGGAGGTCCACGTCGAGTTGTCCACGGCCACCAAGATGTTCTGCGCCTGCGCGACCGCCTTCGGCGCCGAACCGAACACCCAGGTCTGCCCGGTGTGCCTGGGTCTGCCCGGTGCTCTGCCGACGCTGAACGAGGACGCGGTGGAGTCGGCGATCCGCATCGGCCTGGCGCTGAACTGCGAGATCGCCTCCTGGTGCCGGTTCGCCCGGAAGAACTACTTCTATCCCGACCAGCCGAAGAACTACCAGATCTCGCAGTACGACGAGCCGATCGCGTTCAACGGCCACCTCGATGTCCCCCTCGAGGACGGCACTGTTTTCCGGGTCGACATCGAGCGTGCGCATATGGAGGAAGACACCGGCAAGCTGACCCACATCGGCAGCGACACCGGCCGCATTCACGGCGCCACCACCTCGCTGCTGGACGTCAACCGGGCCGGGGTGCCGCTGATCGAGATCGTCACCAAGCCGATCGAAGGTGCCGGCGAGCGCGCGCCCGAAGTGGCCCGCGCCTATGTCACCGCACTGCGGGATCTGTTGCGCGCCTTGGGAGTTTCCGATGTCCGAATGGACCAGGGCTCGTTGCGTTGCGACGCCAACGTATCGCTGCGGCCGCATGGTCAGGCGGAGTTCGGCACCCGCACCGAAACCAAGAACGTCAACTCGCTCAAGAGCGTCGAGGTGGCGGTCCGCTACGAGATGCGCCGGCAGGCCGCGATACTGACGGCCGGCGGCTCGATTCACCAGGAGACCCGGCACTTTCACGAGGACGGCCACACCTCACCGGGCCGTACCAAGGAGACCGCCGAGGACTACCGCTACTTCCCCGAACCCGACCTGGAACCGGTGGCGCCCAGTGCAGAAGTAGTCGAGCGTCTGCGCGGCACCATCCCGGAGCTTCCGTGGTTGTCGCGCAAGCGGATTCAGGACGAATGGGGTGTCTCCGACGAGGTGATGCGCGACCTGGTCAACGCCGGTGCGGTGGATCTCGTCGCGGCGACGGTGGTCAAGGGCGCCTCCAGCGAACAGGCCCGCGCGTGGTGGGGCAACTTCCTGGTGCAGAAGGCCAACGAGTCCGGTGTGGAACTCGACGCGCTGGCCATCACCCCCGCCCAGGTCGCCGCCGTCATCACACTCGTCGATGAGGGCAAGCTGTCCAACAAGCTGGCCCGCCAGGTGGTCGAAGGGGTGCTGGCCGGCGAGGGGGAACCCGAGCAGGTGATGGCCGGGCGGGGCCTGGCACTGGTTCGGGACGACTCACTGATCCAGGCTGCGGTGGACGAGGCGCTGGCCGCCAGTCCCGATGTCGCCGAGAAGATCCGCGGCGGCAAGATTCAGGCGGCCGGTGCGATCGTCGGCGCGGTGATGAAGGCCACCAAGGGTCAGGCCGACGCCGCGCGGGTGCGTGAATTGGTGCTGGCCGCCTGCGGCCAGAGCGGGTAGGTCAGGCGCTCAGCCGCTGCGAACCCAGCAGCATCCGGCGGCACCCGTGCACCGACAGCGCCTCGGAGGCCTGCTGCCCGGACAACAC
>Ga0164293_10001722_pt1 | contig 18406 bp, 15 predicted proteins | sample GEODES118metaG_FD_111487 | JGI IMG/M metagenome (GOLD analysis project Ga0164293, IMG submission 111487) | Eutrophic lake water microbial communities from Lake Mendota, Wisconsin, USA - GEODES118 metaG | ecosystem: Environmental > Aquatic > Freshwater > Lake | place: USA: Lake Mendota...
ACTTGCTCTTTGCTGATGTTCACTTGCGTTTTTAAGATGAAGAACTTCACTTTTTCTGTGCAAGGCGGCGTGGTGAGTGAGCCGTCGTAGTGGAAGAAATCTAGTTCTTTGGGCAGCAAGTTGGCTGGATTGAACATCACACCGTCAGGCACAACTTCGGGGCCTTCATTTTTGGGAGCGTGCGTCCATAAGGTTTTGATGCCTGCATTTTCGTTGCCCTCCCGCAGCATCACGCCCAACACAGCCAGTTCGCCTTCCATGTTTTTGTGCACGAAGTGAACTACCATTGCAGATGGTTTGCCATCGATGTGCTCTTCGCTAGGGCGATGAAAGTGAAACTGCACCAAGTCGTAAGGCTTGCTGTCAATTCTAATTTTGGAACCTTTGGGTACATTCACTTGAATGGTGTGACCGTTGTTCACTATTTTCAATTGGCCTTGTTTGTAATCGGGGGCAACGCTGTAGCGAACCTTTTGGAAGGGTCCTTTGATATTCAAAGGTGCCTGCGACTTGCCTCTGCCGCAAGTTGGGAATTCTTTGCCCCAGTTTTCTGGGCCCATAGCGCCTTCATATTCCCAGTGGGTAGCATGTACATCGGCAGACCCGTGTGTATTCTTGTTTTCTAAACTTTTATCATTTTTTTTTTCGTCTTTGCCAGAGGCTCCTTTTAAATCTGCTTTATCTATTGGAACTTCTTTGGTGCCAGACTTACTATCAACTTTACCAATAGTAGCCTCTGGTTGGCATTCCGACATGACCTTCACTTTTTCGCCAGCAGCCGCCAATGCATTTTGAGCGGCACAAATCACTTTTTGTTGGCTTTTCCAATCGGTCATATCTAATGTCTTATGGAACGCTTCTAGGGTTGCAGGATCTTTATTTCCTTTTGTCAATAAGCGAACACCAGCTAAGCCAAGCTGTCTTTCAGCCGAGAGTTTTTTCTCTTTGGCGTAGATTGATTCAAGGTCTTTGAGTACAACTCCAGTTGAAAAAGCTGCCTTGACAGCGTCAAGCTCCTGCTGGCTAGACTTGAGTGGTGTAATTTGAGATTGTGCAGCAGACAATTCTTCCTGTGCTGCTAATTCAGATTTTGAAACTTGTTCTATTTTGTCTGTTAGCTCAGTAATCTGTTGATTTGCTGATTGGCCTGCGCTCCATTGCTTCCAGCCAAAAAACCCAGACCCTGCAGTTGTGAGAAAGAGGAAGATGATTGCAAGGGTTCTTTTCATGGTATTTCCTGAAAGTCTTTTTGTATATGTCCTCGTTCATATTCGGCACAAGAAGCTGAAACTTGAGTTATCGCAAACTGTATCGAATTTTATCTATCGGCTCGAAAACTAATTCCTCGACCATCAGCAGCTGTGGCAACCCATTCAATTCGTTCTGTTTTTCCAATGATTGGGCTTGTCGTGACATATGCCACACCATTCAGGCGCTCATTTTTTAAAAAGCATTGAGTGGCGTTTGGTATTTGGGCTTTCACAATGAAAAGGTTTACCTTGCTTGGAGAGGGTATAAAGCTTGCCTGAGAAAGCTGGCATTCCAAATCAAAAAGTTGACTTGCGCTAACCTCTCCGCTTGGCGTAATGGTGATCCTGTAGTCGTCTGAGGAGCCCTTGCCGTAGGAAAGTCGCCCTGTCCAGTTACCTGCTATTGAGCTGATAAGTGCTGGCGTTTCAAACTTGAAAGTGCTTTCTGGTAAAAGCTTCGGGTTTAGGGTAAGCACCTTGGCTCCGACCGAGTTGGCAGGAAAATTGATTGTTGTAGTAAAGCTAGTATTGCTATCGGCTGATAAGTTGGCGATCCCACTTCTTAAAATTCCGGAGGTATTTTGATGAACCAAATTACTAGAACTAGCCGTGACCAATCCCAATTCAGAAAGAGTGCCTGAAAAAATATCTGGATCATAATTGTTATATTGCAAGGCATAAAAAAGTACTTGAGAGTTTGATCCTTCCATTGAATTGATCAAAATGCTTATAAATTTTTCATCTTTATCATTGAAAACGCCTGTTGATATAGAGTTTTTCAATGCTAAATTATTTGTATTTGTATTTGAAGTTGGAGAAACATTTGAACTACTGTTGTCGCCGCAACTGGTTAAAGTTGCTAGCAATACTGCCGATAATGCGCACACTAGTAAAAAAGATTGAACTCGACTTCTTGTTTTGAAGAGTAATGTGGCATTCAATTTGAGCATAGTGAGAGTAATTGAACCAAATAAAGTGGAGCCATGATGGAAAAAATGTTGAACAAGCGCTTGATCCTAAGCTATCTAGTGACAATCAGTATGTGCACTGCCACTTGTGTACTTGCGGACTGGGTCAAAGTAGACTCATATGAAGCAGGAACTTACTATATCAACACCGATGACATTAAAAAAGCTGGCTATATGCGGTCATTTTGGAGTGTTTTGGATTACAAATTGCCCCAAAAAACCAGTCGCGGTTTAGCCTATCAGTCAACCAGAACTCACATGGAAGTGGAGTGTCGCCAAAAAACTGTCCATTTCCTTTCCTTTTCCATGCACAGCGGACCTATGTTAACGGGTCAAGTCATTGATACGCAAGGAATCATGCGCGATTGGCAGTCAATTCCTCCAGATACCCCGCTGGAAAAGCTACACCGATTGGTTTGTGCCAGATGAATCAGAGCGGAAATCGGTTTCCATAAACCCACCCCATTTGAAGCCAATGCCAATAATTTTGGTTGAATGCCCAAGTCAAGTTGTGCACTTCTGTCTCATCGGGAAAAACATCTTGTGTCAGGTGATCTAGCCAAGGACTTAGAGCATTCATTTGCATCAACCAAGATTGAATTTCAGTGTCTTTTTTTATAAAGCCTTTTGTATGAAACGGATCAATGATTGATTGTCCGGTGGGCGATCGTTCAATGGATCCAGACATTCGATCATGCAGGCTACCCCAAGTTCTTCCTTGTAAATCAGATTTTATTTTTTTCAACTTCTTTTCCGTAGCATCCAAGCTGCTATATGTAAACCTCAGTTGTCCCAACACATTGTCGAAGAATATAAGCGCGTTGGGGTGCTGGACTAAGAGCTGCGGCAGCACAGCCAAAGCGTCTTGAGTATGACAAGAAAGTTTGATGCCCCTTTCGTGCAGTATCTTTCCATGATTCCATTTAAACAAACTAGCAGCCAGTGGATCGATGTCGAAAGTATTTATTTCTTTAAATTGACACAGCCATTGATTTGACATCATCCAACCAGCACTTGCACCGATTAAAAGCAATTTGTCATATTTTTGAAGGGCCTGCTCATTGACTAGCCATTTTGAAATTAATTGAACTGAAGGTGACCACAACTGCCTAGATCGCCAAGCTTGCCAGTGCCAAACTAATCCACCTGAAAGTAGTTTGCGACCGGTGTCCATGTTTTAAAATTAAGTTTCAGTTTTTAAATTGAATTGCATCACACCCAAAGAATCCATGTGTCTTTGTTCTTTCTGGTTCAGATTCTTTTGCACAGCGAGTGCATTTTGATCAGCTAGGGTTCGCATTTTAATTCGTTCACGTTCGGCTTCAAGCAATCGTTCTTTATAAGAATCCAAGAGATTCTGAGTATGCTGAATATCAGTCGAAACGCGTTGCATCAATGTTAACAACTGAGTCATGAATTGGCGTTGATTCATCGCCTCACGCATACCTTGAGTTTCAATTTGTGAGTTATTGAGCTTCAATCTGTAATCGTCATACATCGCTTGCACACGTTGGCGGCTTCGCTCTAAACTTTCAAGCCTCTGACGAGCCTGGCCTATCTCTGCTTGCAAAGCGTTAATTTTTTCTTCAGCCTTATTGGCTAGCAAAGACCAGCAAGGGCGTATTGCGATGGAAGAATTCATGTCATGTACCGCTCATAAGGTGTCTGATGGTGTCTCGTGCACTTGACTCATCTTGGCCGTCGTGCATGTCTTGGCGCAAAAATTGATCCATGAAATCACGAAGTCGAATAGCTTCATCTAAGCTCGGATTGCTTCCCACTTCGTAAGCGCCCACCTGTATCAAATCCACATTCTGTTGATAAAGAGACCAAAGCCGTCGGAATTTATTGGCAATTTTTAAATCATCGGGCGATAAAAGTGTTTGCATCACACGAGAAATAGAACCATTGAGGTCAATGGCCGGATAGTGTGCGGCATCGGCCAATTTGCGAGAAAGCATCACTTGGCCATCTAGTGAAGCGCGAGCGATATCAACAATCGGATCGTTAGAGTCGTCACCTTCCGCCAATACTGTGTAGATGGCCGTAATGGAGCCATGACCGTGGCGTCCTACGCCTGCGCGTTCAATTAAATTTGGAAGAAGGGCGAACACTGAAGGCGGATAACCCTTTGCCGTTGGGGGTTCACCAATGGCCAATCCAATTTCACGTTGCGCATGCGCAACTCGTGTGAGACTGTCAACCAACATCAAAACATTCAAACCTTGATCTCTGAAATATTCGGCAACGACATGAGTCATATGAGCCGCTTTTAACCTAAGCACTGGGGAAACATTAGCCGGTGCTGCAATCACCACAGATTTGGCGAGCCCTTCTTCCCCCAAAGATTCCTGAATGAAGGCCTGAACTTCACGGCCGCGCTCCCCGATAAGCCCGATTACTACCACATCGGCTTTAGTGAAACGTGTCATCATGCCAAGCAAAACACTCTTGCCAACGCCAGAGCCCGCAACTAAACCAATCCGTTGACCACGCCCTAAGGTCAATAAGCCATTGATTGCTTTGACGCCTACATCCAGAATACTGTTGATGGGACCACGTTCCATTGGATTAATGGGGAGTCCCAGCAGGCTGAGTCGGGTTTTGCAATCAGGCTTGGGTTTGCCATCCAATGGCTCGCCTCTTCCATCAATCACTCGCCCGAGGAGCTCAGGTCCCAAACAAGCACTGCCTAAATGAGAAGCTATTCGGACAGACGCACCTGGGCTAATTCCAACAGGCTCAGTTAAAGGCATTAAATACAAGGTCTTGTCGTTGAAGCCAACAACCTCAGCTTCAATGATCTGACCGTCTTGTCCAATGACTTCACAATTTGCACCGATCGGTGCCATGATGCCACGAGCCTCCATTCTGAGTCCGACCAAACGGACCAAAGTGCCACACCTCTCAGGACTTGAGGATTTGGTATGCGCTATTGTTCTAGCAACTTCAAGTGCAAAATCAGTCATTGTCGTTTTGAGTTTTTTCACTGAAGTTAATTAGATCGTCCAGAATCTCTGGATCTCTCCCTGGATCGCTCAAGGGTTGATTCAGGGGTGGGCTATTTCTGGGCAAAGCGTCTTCAATGTTTGAAGTTGCATTAAATCGAGCACTCAAGCGACCTGGCTGAAATGCAGATTGTGTTTGCCAAGGTGAAGGCTCTAGCAGCAAACTCTGAGCCAAAGATTCAAGTCGATTTTCTACAAAATCAGACACAACAGAATCATCGGCTCTGACTCTGACGCTTCCGGGAAGTAAATGATCATCAGCGACCAATCTCCATGAAGTTTTCTCTTCGTCTGTGATTGGACTGCGGCTTTGAAGCAAGGACAGGTCTGCGGGATTTAACTCTACAGTCAGACTCACGTTATGGCCAAGGTCTAAGGTTTCGACCGCGCGCTCAATCAAACTTTGAATGCTATTTGAACTTAAACTCAATTCGGCTAATGTGAGTTGTTCCGCCAAGTGGAGTGCCAAACGCTTGAGTGGTTCATGCAGCTGATCGGGTTTCTGGATGATCGCATTGGCAGATTTTGAAATTTCAGCCAATAAGGACGTGAGGTGGAGATTGATTTTTTCTGTCTCTTCGGCTTGAGTTTTTAGTTCGGCAACATGTTGCTCTTGCTCAGCTTTTTCAAATTCTTCTTTTTGAACTCGCTTGCCCTCCAAAAATCCATTTTGAAATGCGTCGTTCTTGATAGATTCAAGAAAAGTACTGTCTATTTTTTGTAATGACTCACCTGCTTGATGGGCAACTTCTTGAGCATCTGCAATCTGAGACGACTCGTCTGTGTCAAGTAACTTAGCAGATTTAGCTAATCCAAAAGATTGGCTATGTTTGGAACCTAACAATTGATTTTCGTCAGCCGTCCATGCCTCAAACAAAGCCCGCTTTGAACTTTGAAGAGAACTCTTTTGAAAACCATCAGGATGTATTTCAATAGGTTGAAGCTTAGGCAGGGGTTGCCAGACTGGCTTAGACTTCAAATTAGGATTGGGGTTAGACAAAGTCTTCTCCTCCACCCAAAACCAATTCACCAGAGTCCGACAATTTTCTTGCAATACGCATTACTTGCTTCTGTGCATCTTCTACATCGGCAATTCGCATCAGACCCTTGGCATCCATGTCATCTTTGAACATACCTCGGGCACGCTCTGACATATTGCCAAAGAACTTGGCTTTTACATCTTCGCTGGCACCTTTCAAAGCGATCATGAGCAGATCTGGATCTGCATTTCTCATCAATACCTGAATGCCCTTGTTTTCGACGCCCACTAAATTTTCAAAGGTGAACATGTTGTCTTGAATTTTCAGCATCAAATCAGGGTCAATTTTTTCAAGACCCTTCATGACAGAGGCTTCAAGCGCCGTTTTCGTAGAGTTCATAATTTGGGCGGCAGCTTTGATACCTCCGAAACTCGAAGATTTAGCGCTAGAGTTATTGGAGAATTGCTTTTTCATAATCGCCTCTAGCTCGATCATGGCTGTTGGCTGAACAGTTTCTAGACTTGCAACCCTTTGAATAATTTCTGCTCGAGTAGTTTCCGGCAAATAACCTAATACATCCGCCGCCACTTGATTTTCTAGAACTGACAAAATAATTGCAGTAACTTGAGGGTGCTCTGTGCGAATCATATCGGCGATAGAGCGTGCATCCATCCACTGCAAAATGTCCAAGCCCTTGCTACTTTGACCCGGTAAGATTCTGCCTAAAACAGAGGCAGCCTTATCCTCGCCCAATGCGCGCTTGAAAACCTTTTCAACATAATCCGTTGTCCCTAATCCCAAACTAGATTGCTTTTTGATGGTGGCTACAAAGTCATCCAGAATAACGTTCACTGCTTCTTGTGATACATCACTGACAGTGACCATGGCGCCACCTAAAGATTGAACTTCTTTAGGATTCAAGAACTTAATAATTTCGGAGGCTTGTTGCTCTCCAAGTAAAAGCATTAGTACGGCAGCACGTTGAGTGCCAGTCATGATGCTCAATTCATTCCTTAATTTGTCTGCGGCAGCAGCTTCCGCTTCTGCCGTTGAGAGATCTTTTTCGGCCATGGTTTATCCTTAAGACGCTTTAATCATGTTCTTCAGAACGCTGGCAACGCGCGCTGAGTCTTCTGCAACAATCATCCGAACCAACGCGACCTTGTCGTCATAAGTGTTGGCGGTGTCCAACATCTCCATTGAAATACTCGATTTCTTGGGTTTCAATTTGGCCTTAATCTCTTCCAGAGTTTCTCCCTCGCCCAGCTGGATCGAATTCATATCTTCTGGCGATAATTCTCCATCTGACAACAAAAGTGGTGCAGCTAGCGCTTCTTGTTCAGCTTGTATCTCTTCTGGCGTTTTGAGTAGACCCAACATGCGCATCACGGTTGGACGAATGACTAGCATCAAAAAAGCCAGGAACATCAAGCCCAATACAGCGCTCTTGATGTTGCTGATCATTGACTCGTCCTTGTACCATGGTGTACTCAAGTCGTAAATCTTTTCAGGTTCAAATTTGGCCTGAACAACCGTGACCACGTCGCCACGGGCTTCGTTATATCCCACAACGCCACGCACCAGGCTTTGCATGTTTTGGATTTCCTCATCGGTATATGGAGTGGCTTTTCCTTCGATCACTTCGCCTTTGTCGTTCTTGGTGCTTACGGGCGCACGTTCATTGATCACGACGGCCACACTCAGTCTTTCCACGGTGCCAGTCGCGCCTTTCACATGCCTAACTGATCGATCGATTTCGTAGTTTCGAGTGCTTCGAGCTGTAATGGTTGAACGATCAGCCGAATTGGCATTGGCGTTCGAGTTTGCCGCTGTATTTGTGGTGGTCGTAGGTGATGCTGGTGCAGTATTTGAAAGTGAACCTGGAATACCACCAGCGTCTTTGGCAGAATTGCGATCTTCGCTGGAAGCCTCAGACCGAGTTTTTGGACCTTTTTCTTTGGTGTCAAAATCTTCTGTGGTGGTTTCCGTTTGAGTGAAATCCAAACTCATGTTGACTTGAGATCTGACATTTGAATCACCTACGATAGGCGACAAAATTTGAGTCACACGCTGCCGATAAACTTCTTCCATTTTTTGTTTGTGTTGCGATTGGGCAGCGGTTAAACCCAAGGAAGCCTCACCTGTAGATTCAGTGATCAATTTGCCATGGTTATCTACAACAGTGACATTTTCTGTTGTCATCAGGGGTACGCTTGAAGAGACTAAGTGAATCAAGGCTTGCACTTGCGTTTGTGTAATTGCTCTGCCAGGAAAGGGTGTCACCACAATAGAGGCTTTAGGGGGTGTTCGGTCTCTCACAAAAACAGATTGCTTAGGCATAGCCAAATGCACTCTTGCTGTCTGAATCGAATCGATCTGAGTAATGGTCTTCGCCAATTCTTGTTCCATGGCAGCAACATATCGCACTTGCTCCATGAATTGGCTAGTGGTCATTGCAGACTGATCTTTGAGTGACTCAATTCCCATTGCGCCATTTTTAGGTATTCCTTTTGATGCCAAAAAGATTCGGGCTTCATGGTATTTGTTGGCTGGAATAGTGATTTGTCCCGATGAGGTATCGACAACAGGTTTAAATTCAGCGGCCTTCAAGGTTTCAAATGCAGTTTGTTGATCAGCTTCTGACATACTGATACTGAGAGGACGATAGGCTGGGGTGTTAATCCAAGCGTAGCTCAGTCCAAATAGCAATATGGCCAATGCAATCAGAATTAAAGGCATTGATTTCTTGACACTTGGTTGCTGCAAAATCTGTTGAAAATTTGCGAGTGGACCCGTGGCATTGCCGAACGGCGTCACTGAACTCAATCCAGCTTCATTTTTGCCTGCCATCTGATTACCCGTTGAGGTGGTCATCGCAGTGCTTGAACTTGTTTGATTGCCAGTTGTCGCAAATCCAGGTTGAAAAGTAGCGGTCGTGGTAGCCATATTCAGATTCTTTCGATCAATTCAATGTGAGTGCGATTTGCTTAAACTGGCATGTTCAAGATGTCTTCATAAGCTTTTAGTACTTTATTGCGCACTTGCAATGTCGCTTCAAAAGCCAATGATGATTTCTGCATGCTTAAAACCACGTCTGTCAGTGGAACGCCTTCGCCGCGTTCGTATGAATCTGCCGTGTTTCTTGATTTGACTTGCAACTCATTAACCTTATCCACAGACTGTCGAATCATGTCGGAAAAGCCCGGCGCACTGTTTGTGCTTCCTACTTTGTTACCTGCTTCTTCTAAGCCACCTGCAGCTTGAGCTTGATAGGCTTTGAGGGTTTGCAACATTGATTGAATGTTGCTTTGTGAATTGATTTTCTCGATCATATTGTTTGCCTCAAGACGCTATAGCCATTTCAGGCAGTTCATTTTTAAGTTTGGCCAATTTGTAACGCAAAGTACGAGGGCTGATGCCTAATTTGTTGGCTGCTTCAATGCGAGTGCCGGTAGTTTGAATAGCGGCCAAGATAAGCTGTTGCTCATTTGACTTGACTGCCGTTTGAAGAGAGGGAGTAAACTCGGACAGAATTTGTGCGCCTTTGTTTGCGTCTAAAACGGGCGCTTCTGATGTCTGCAACAATGCCTCGTCAAATTTGATATCTACAAAACTGCACTCATCAAACATCAAGTGATGAGATTCAATGTGTTGGTTGGTGCACAGCACCACTGCTCGCTGTACAACATTTTCCAGCTCTCTAACGTTGCCAGGCCATTTGTAAGCTATCAGTCTTTGTTGTGCTTCTTCACTCAATGTATAAGAAACTGAGTTGTGGGTATGGCGCATCAATAAACTTGCCACCAAAGGCAAAATATCACCAGGACGATCACAGAGCGCAGGCACTTTCAGTTTGAAGGTGCTGATTCGAAAATACAAATCTTCTCTGAACTCTTTTTGTGTAATGGCTGCTTTTAAGTCTTTGTTGGTTGCTGCCACCACGCGAACATCCAAGGAAATGGGTCGTTCTGAGCCTAGGCGCGTCAATTGACGTTCTTGCAGAACGCGCAATAACTTGGCTTGTAAATGCAAAGGCATTTCACCAATCTCATCTAAGAAAAGAGTACCTCCATGTGCCTGTTCAAACAGGCCTTTGAACTCTTTGTGAGCGCCAGTGAATGCGCCTTTTTCGTGGCCAAATAGCATGTCATCGATAAGGTGTTCAGGCAGTGCAGCGCAATTTAAGGCAATAAAAGGGCCCCTGGCACGGTTTGAAGATTCGTGTAACACCCGCGCTAAGATTTCTTTCCCGGCGCCAGTCGGCCCCTCAAGAAGAGCGGTCACATTGGCTTGTGCAACGCGTTGCGTTAACGCAAGCAAATGTTGGCTAATGGGGTCAACAAAGACAACGCTTTTTTGCCTGTTGCTTGTCGGGTTGTGAAACTTGTTGCTAGCTTGAGCCTGCGCCGTTTGATAGGCAACGGCTACTGCCGATGCTTCAAGCATGGCATCAACACCATCTAAAGCTGATCGCCATGCGTGGGCTGACCATTCGTCATCGACCATTGCGTGTGCAGCGCCCATTCGCATAGATTGCACAGCAGTTTCTATATCGTGTGAGGCCACTCTGCAAATGATGGGCAACGCAATGCCCATTTGAGTCATTACATCTTGTACTTCTTGAAGATCGTTTTGATTTGCAGTCTGGCGGATCACCAAGGCAAATGCCAAGCCTTCTGACAAGCCTTGTTTCAACTCTGACAAATTAGAAATGCAAGCGACTTTCAATCCATAAGATGCCAACTTTTCGTGGGTATGCTCATCCAATGCGTGAACATTGTCCAGCCACAAAACTGTTTGCGCGTATTGAATAGGGCTCATTGCTGTCTGTACCTCATTGCATATGAATGCAACTTGATTAGCAATGGTCGTGCCATTAATTTTTTGAATTCTTTGGTACTCACAAAGCCTTGCTTTTGTCGAATAACCGACAGCAATATCGACTTACTCTTTTAGTTACCAAAAAATTGAGCACGAGAAAAACCCGCGAGATCCCAATGAGGATATCGCGGGCGAAATTTTGAATTAAATTAACCTTGAAGCAGTTTCAATACGGTTTGTTGACTGGTATTGGCCTGAGCTAGAACTGCTGTGGCCGCTTGCTGCATGATCTGAGTGCGAGCCAATTCTGTAGATGCCGCAGCATAGTCGGCATCTTGAATTTGACTCCGGGAGGCTTCTGTGTTCATTGATACATTGGTCAGGTTGTCAATGACATGCTCCAAGCGATTCATCACAGCGCCCATAAGAGAGCGTGTATCGCTCACCTTGTCAAGTGCCGTTGAGATGGCTGTGATGGCAGAGTTTGCGCCTGTAAGCGTGTCAATTTTTAAAGCCGCTGCGTCGGATGTGACGCCATCGGTAATGTTGCCAGTTTTGCCAAAGTTCGGAATTTCAATTGAAATAACCTGATCGACGGCCGCACCAACCTGAAAATCAAGTTTTAACTTTGTGACGCCACCCGCGCCATTCAACACTTTCAGACCATTCCATTCATGTGTTCCAGCGATGCGGATAATTTCGCTTTTAAGTTGCTGAAACTCAGTGTTTAGAAAACCGCGTTGTTCATCAGAGTATGTTGAATTGGCAGCTTGAACAGCCAATTCGCTCATACGTTGAAGCATATTGGTAATACCGTTTGTTGCACCCTCTGCGGTCTGAATCATAGAGATAGCATCGCCAGCATTGCGAATTGCTTGGTTCATGCTCTTGACTTGCTGATTCATGCGAGAAGCAATGGCCAATCCTGCGGCGTCGTCCTTGGCACCATTGATGCGCTTACCGGTTGATAACTGCTCCATGGCAACTGCCCCCTCTCGACCTGAAATTTTCAGTGCCGACTGGGTATAAAGAGCTTTGGTATTTGTATTTATAACTGTCATGAATTTCTCCTAGGGGCAAAGACTTGCCGGTGGCAAAAATGTGCCGGTAAGTTGGTTGATTTCAATGGGTTTGATTTGTTACAGCCATGGTCAAGCTGGAAAGTGCCAATGTTTCTTTTTCTTGCTGAAGAGTTGCGTTGTCTGGCCAGCGCCTGAGCGCTGAATCAAGAACCTTGTGTGCTTGGTCTATATCGAGATTGCAAGCCCAGGCACGGGCCAACATCTGGCAAGTCATGGGCTGAACACTGTCTTGTTGAATTGCAACCAAATCTTGAAGCAATTCAATGGCCAATAACCAGTCTTCACGAGTCATGGCGAGTAAACCTGAAATTGCCAAAATGTCTTCGTTTTGGGGATGCAAACTCAAGCCAGCTTCGGCCAGTGCTTGAGCTAAATTTGGATTGTTTTGAGCAAGCAGCCACTGAATGCCCAATCGAAAATCAGCTGGAGTGAACCTCGACACCTCCTTGGCCACCTCTTGTGGACTAGAGAAATGTCCTACAGACAATTGCTGTAATGTTCTTTGAAAATCAATGTGCATGACTGCTCCATAATTGTTGGTTAATTGACACCCTTAGTTAAGAGTTGCCGTTTTCCAACTGGTCAAGCAATATCAATGCCAATCAATTCTGGCCACACTCACTGCGATCCGATCGATTACTTCGATTTAGTAAGCGCTATCCGTATGCAAACTTTTTAATTAAATCTATCTTGGTGCCAAACTCTTAGAAAAGCAATTAAATTTTTGACGGCTTATCTAATTGCTATTGGCGTCGCCGTCTAACTTTGTCCATTTGACAGTTTGTAAAAGGCGAGCAAGTTCAACAGTGCTTTTGACATCCATCTTGTCGTAGATCGCCGCTCTTCGCAATTCAATTGTACGAACGGAATTGTTCATCAATTCAGCAACTTGCTTGTTAGACATGCCTTCATACAAATACTCCAAAACTTCCCGTTCTTTGCCCGTCAGAGAATCAAATTTTTTATGAAATTCATTCTTTTGTAGTAATAAATTTCTTCTTCTTATTGATTCTTGGAAGTAATCAGTTAAACGTTGTAATAAGGTTTCTGCTGGAAATGGTTTTTGTATGAAGTCAAAAGCGCCTTCTTTTAAGACCTTGAGGACCAACGGAACATCGCCATGTCCAGTCATAAAAATAACTGGCATTGGCAAATCAGGAAAATTGGCATTCAGCTTGTCAAAGACTTCCAAACCATTCATGTTCGGCATCCGAACGTCAAGAAAGATGCATCCCGGACCTTCCAAAATTTTTGCATCGTTGTTGATAGCTTCCATAAAATCGAAGCCATCTCCAAAAAGGATGCACTTTATTTTTTCAACATCGAGCAAAAAATCGATACTTTTTGACATCCCTGTATCATCGTCAATCAAGATGACATAGGGAGATGAACTATTTGGCGACGTGACTTGCAGCATGGCGTCTCTCAATTTCGTTGCGAGTAATTGGCAGTGTCAAGGTAAATTGAGCACCGCCTGAGGGCTTGTTAGTCCAACTGATTGATCCGCCGTTGTGCTCGGCAATTGACAGGCTAAAGCCTAAGCCTATTCCTAAGCCATCTGGTTTGGTTGAGAAGAATGGGCGGAAAAGTTGAGCGCTATTTTCTGAAGAAATACCAGTTCCTGTATCGTCAAAAACAATTTCAATTTGCTTTGGATTGCTATTATTTCTAACAGATATTTTTAAAACTTTTTCAGATAAATGCTCACTGTCCATTGATTCAAAACCATTTTTTGCCAAGTTGAGTATGACTTGCTGCAACAGGCCAGGATCACAGTAAACGCTGGCATTGGGATCGCAATGAATTTGCAATTTTGAATTATTTTTTTTGGCTTGTATTTCAAGTAATGGCATTAATTCAAATAATAATTTAGCTAAATTAATGGTTGTCGGTTTATGCTCACCTTTACTAACAAATGATCTAATACTTTTGATAACATTTGAACTTCTAGCGGCTTCTAAGCGTATTTGATTTAATCCTTCAAAAACTTGAATGGATATTCCATTTTGCTGACGAAGTAACTTTTCACATGCAAATGCGAAATTCTCAATTGCACCCAAGGGTTGATTTAATTCGTGAGCTATCGCTGTTGACATTTCCCCTAAAATGGCTATTTTTGATTCTGTTTCAAAATGCAATTGGAGCTCTTGTATCCTTTGTTTGTTTATGTTCCGAATGAAAATACTACGCAACCATAAAGCTAAAAATAAACCTGTTAGCCCGCCAAAGATAGTGAATATAAAACGAATCCCTTTTAGAGCTGGTGGTAAAAGTTTCGAACGAGAAGCTTGTATATTAAAAAGAAGTCCAAGTCTTTCAATGGGTTGATTGATAATGACCCACTCTGAGGTGCCAATGTCAGTATTAATATTATTTATATCAAGTAAGATTTTGAATTGTTTGTAATTCAAATTTGAATTTGGATCTAATTTTTCAACTGAAAGATTCAGTAAATCGGAAAGCGAGAGTTTAATACACAAGCTAAAAAGTTCATTTCGTCTGACCGGTGATACTAAAGTAACAGTGTCTGAATTGTTATCCGTTTGTAAGACAGGGGAATAAATCGGCCTGCCGGTCATTAAAGCCGATTCTAATAACGTAATCACTCCTGGTCCTGCATTTTTTAAAAACGACTGTCCAGTAGCATATTCCGGTAAATAAATTTGGCCATTCCTGGTAAGCAACTCTACCGACTGCACAAATGGAAAATCTTGGTGAAATGCTCTTTTAAAATCAGCTAGAGCTGCTGGTTTTGTTAGACTTGCAGTACTTTCTGCGGCTGCATGACTTTCTACTTGGGCCAGCTCTTCAATAATGATTGAAATTAGTCGCTTAACCTGATTCTGCATTTCTGAGGTTTCAGAGGACACCCAATTAAAATTAAATCCCAACCAAGCTGCACCACTACCGAGCATGAATGCAACAGTTACCAATATAGATGAAATAAGGTTTCGCACCTTTACTTTGTCAAAAGCCATGACAAGATCCATTTAAGGACTCTTTGTGATTAATACACCGGCCTCTTCAATAAGTGATCCGAATTGCTCGAGTGCAAGTCGCTCTAAAGAATCCATTTGAGATTCATTTGCCCGCAGGAGCCGGTTTGAGAATCCAGGTTTGATGCAACCCTCTGTTTCTTTTGAAATCAAGGCTCTGTAAATTGAATACCTAGATTTGTAACTCTTTTGATAAAGGTCTAAACCGGCTGACAGGGTTTGCAAGCCAGTAGACAAATCCTCTACAAATTGACAAGAGTTCGACCTCAAGAAGGAAAGGGAGATCGCTGAGCATGTTTTGGATTTCGACTGCTGAACTTTGTCTGCTTGCATCACCAGAGCGTTTTGTAGAGCGGTTATGCGCTTATCCAAATTTGACTGAAGTTGATCAACTTGATCAAGTAACGCATTGTTCGATGCACTAATTTGGCTCTGACTAGTTGTGGGAGGGCAAAATTTCGAAAGGCGATCGTAACCCCTACGTACTTCTGACAGAACCGTAGATTGCTGCGAATTTAGCAAAGTAGACTTATTTAGTACTTTTACACTAAAAGACTTATAGGTCTCTTCTCTTTCGTTAAATAACGAAGCGTTATTTGTACTGGTTGAGTTTTGAGCCAAAACGGACAAGCTACTCAAGCATCCAATTGCTAAATGAATGAAAAATCTCAATTTGGCATAGGTCATGAGTGGATGTATTGTAGGCGAATCATTTTCTCAGTTAAAACAAATAAAAAGCGGAAAAGTAGTTTTTTGTTGTTTTGCTTTGAAAAATCTGATAAATTTGCGGAAACTACCTAAGTAAACACCGGATCTCATTATGGGAACTCATCATAAATCGCGAAGTCGATCACAACTTCGTCCAGTTGCATCTCCTTTGCTTGGGCCGTTGCCAGCCATTGTTTCGGCTCGTCAATTTTGGTCCATCGTACTCGTATCCTTGTTACTTGGATCTGTGGGCACAGCTGTTGCCAACGATGATTCTCATGATGGCGATTTACCTAAAGATAGCGATCAAAAGCCCGAACAACAAGACAACAGCGGACAAGCAATCAGCGTTGATGCTGAAAGCGCAGAGGGTCAATCAAATAACAATCAGACAAACAATTCGGAGATCAGTTTAGGAACAATTTACGCCTCTGCACCATTGTCGACCGCATCTGAACCGGTTGCACTATCCGATGAAAACCTGGCGGCAATGGTTCGTCAATGGTTGGGATTAAAGCAATTAGATCAATCGACACAACCGGTTGTATCAAAAATCGAATCTGCACCAGCAGGTGAGACGGCCAAATCAGAGAGCGTTGAAGAAGCTCGACAGGCATTTCGAAATTTGTTCAATGAGGAAATTCAACGCCAAGGCGGTGTGCAGTTGTCAGAAGTTGACGCTATTGAGAAAACAAAAACAGATTTTGATTTCAACCCAGCTTATTTACTGGGTCTTTTGGGATTTGGCGGCGGCGGCGGCGGCGCAGCGGCGGCCCCGGTCTTAGCTCTTTTATCAGGTAACGTTGTCAAAGGCTATCTTCAAGGTGCAGTTGTATGGCGTGATGGCAATGGCGATGGCAAGTTCAATTGGAATGACGCGAACGCAAACGGTATCGTTGATGCCAATGAAGTGACTGGAGATTTCTTTGCGCTGACAGACAGTCAAGGACGATTTACAAACCTTGGTGGTTCAGGCGCAATTCATGTTTTTGGCGGTGTTGATCTTTATGGCACTGGGTTGGCGTTCAATGGCGTTTTGTCAGCGCCTGATGCCAGTTCAAATGCCGTTGTGACACCATTAACGACAATTGTTCAGGCGATGTCATTGCCCGGTGAGAGTGCAACGGATGCTGCAACTCGCGTCATTAGTTTGTTGGGTTTGGATCAAAATGCATCTCTGGGTATAAAAGCTTCAGATTTGTTGACAGTAGATCCGATCTCACTTGCTTTGACGGGCGGGGCTGACAGTGTGAAGGCTTTGACAATTTATGGCAAAGCCGCGCAAGTCGCCAATTTGTTGGTTGCAGGAACTGCTGCCGTTCAAAAGGCATACGCCAACGCTGGAATTCCTGTGTCAACGCAGTCGCAGTTGCAAGCTGCAGACTTGGTTTTAAAATCAATTGCAACCACAATTAAAAATCAGGCTACACCTGTAGAGTTGTCTGGCGCTTTAGGTCAAAGCTTTGTTCAAAACGTTTTAGATGTTGTCCAAACCAATCTTGGCAACACTGCAAATCTAAGTTCTGCCGTCAGTGCAACGGAGCTTGCAACCGCAGTGTCCAATGTGAACGATAAGTTCAATGATCTTGCCTTGAATGCCAGCACTGCAAAACAGTCATTGACTGCATTGGTGCAAACGGAATATTTGGTTCAAAACGATATTTCCAGTGCTATTCAAAATCAAACTCTGAATGTTGCAAACTACACTGCAGATGCCATTAACCTTCGCATGGATCAGGTTAGTAGTGTGGTCGGTTCAATTGCTGCACCGTCGGCGGGCCAGCGCGCAGCCCCTACAGCAATCAGTATTACAGACATTCAGACTTCAAATACCAGCCCAATTGCCTATCTGAATGCTGACTACGTTAACGCACATTCAAGCGGCGTCACACTCAAGGTAAATCTAAGCAGTGATGTTCAAGTAGGCGATAAAGTCCGTGTGTTTGTCAACTCAGTGGGTACTGTTGACCTCACTTTGGTGGCGGCTGATGTGAGCGCTAAGCAGGTTAATTTGGTGGTTCCCGTGTCTGCCTTTGCGACGACTTTGGATCAGGGAAAATCCTTTCAAATTACTGCGCTTATAGAGACCGCCAGTGGTCAGAAAGGCGTGGAGTCGAAAATTCTGCCAGTGAGAGCCGATACGTTGGTCCAAAACCCAACCATCGTTTTAAATTCGTCAGACAGCGGAATTGCAAACGACGGCATTACCAATGTGTCCCCGGAATTCAGCCTTGGCAATGTTGAAAGTTTGGCTACAACAAAGTTTCAAATTTTCCAAGTCCAAGGTGGTAATGAGCTTTTGCTTGGTAATTTGAGCCAAATCTACTCGCCCAGTTCAACTGTAACGTTGAAGAGCTTGCTTCAATCCATGAACAAGAGTTTGAGCGATGGCGAGTACAAGGTGGTTGTCACCCAGACAGATTTGGCCGGTAATGTTTCAAGTCCTAGAACGCTTCAAGTTACATATGACACCGCCGCGCCTTTTGTCACGCTAGACACAAGCGCTGCGAGTTTGAACGTCGCCACAGGCACGCAGTTGACGCGTGCGGTCACGATTGGACAGGCCAGCACCAGCACGGTGAAGGTGTTGGAT
>Ga0164293_10001723_pt1 | contig 18401 bp, 12 predicted proteins | sample GEODES118metaG_FD_111487 | JGI IMG/M metagenome (GOLD analysis project Ga0164293, IMG submission 111487) | Eutrophic lake water microbial communities from Lake Mendota, Wisconsin, USA - GEODES118 metaG | ecosystem: Environmental > Aquatic > Freshwater > Lake | place: USA: Lake Mendota...
CGCTGGGCGACCGTCACGCCGCGCGCGTGTCGGCCAGCCTGCTGCACGCGTGCGGCCACGCCGAACTGGTGGCGAAGGATCCAGAAGCCTTCGTGGCGCTCGCCAAGACACTCGCGACCGACCACGCGCGCCTGTCCGCGCTGCGCAGCCACCTGCGGGGCGAACTCCGCACCTCACCGCTTTGCGACGCCCCCGCCTACGCCGCTCGCTTCCACAACGCCATCCGCGAGTGCTGGAAGCAGTGGTGCGCAAGCCAGGCCTGAGGCATCATCCTTCTCCGAGTTTGCGCGCGCGAATCGCGCATCATGAACCCGGAGGGCGGCGGCGCGATCCGATGAGGCCCAAGCCCGGATTTGAACGCGCGCGAAGCGCGCGTCATGAATCCTGAGTGCGGCGGCGCGAAGCGCTGCCGCACGCTCGCGTGGCCAAGGGCCACGCGAGACACCCCGACGAAGTGCGGAAACGAAAGACCCCGGCGCAAGCCGGGGTCTTTCAGTTTCCAAACGGAGTCGGGGTGACAGGATTTGAACCTGCGACCTCTTGGTCCCGAACCAAGCGCTCTAGCCAAGCTGAGCTACACCCCGCGGGACGGACAAGTCTAGCGCAAATCAGCTCCCGCCGCATTCCTATCCTTGCCCGCATGAGCACGAAGGCCTTCGCCGCCCAATCCGCCACATCCCCGCTCGCTCCAGCCACGATCAAGCGCAGGGACCCGCTGCCATCCGATGTCGAGATCGACATCCTGTTCTGCGGCGTCTGCCACAGCGACCTGCACATGGCGCGGAACGAATGGGGTGGCGCCGTGTACCCGGTGGTGCCGGGACACGAGATCCTGGGGCGCGTCACCCGGGTCGGCGCGAAGGTCACGCGATTCAAGGTCGGCGATCTCGCGGCCGTCGGCTGCATGGTCGACAGCTGCCGCACCTGCCCAAGTTGCAGGAACGGAACGGAGCAGTTCTGCGCCAGCGGCGCCACCTTCACCTACAACGCGCCGGACAAGCATCTTGGCGGCATGACCTTCGGCGGGTACTCCGAGCGCGTCGTGTGCGACGAGGCCTTCACGCTGCGCGTGCCCACGAACCTCGATCCCGCGGCGGCAGCGCCTCTCCTCTGTGCGGGCATCACCACGTTCAGCCCGCTGAAGCGCCATGGCGCCGGCCCCGGCAAGAAGGTCGGCATCGTCGGGCTCGGTGGCCTTGGCCACATGGGCGTGAAGTTCTCGCGTGCGCTTGGCGCCCACACGGTGGTGTTCACGACCTCGCCCGGCAAGGCGGCGGAGGCGGCACGCCTTGGGGCTCACGAGGTGGTGCTCTCCACCGACGCGGCTGCCATGACGCGGCAGGCCATGAGCCTGGACCTGATCGTGGACACGGTCTCGGCGCCACACGCCCTCGACCCCTATCTGGCGCTTCTGAAGCTGGACGGAACCATGGTTCTCGTCGGCGCCCCGCCCACCCCGCAGCAGGTCAGCTCGTTCAGCCTGTTCATGCCACGACGCAACCTGACCGGATCGCTCATCGGCGGCATTGCCGAGACCCAGCAGATGCTCGACTTCTGCGGACAGCACGGCATCGTCTGCGACATCGAGCGCATCCACGTCCAGCAGATCAACGAGGCATGGGAGCGCCTGATGAAGGGCGACGTGAAGTACCGATTCGTGATTGACATGGCCAGCCTGAAGGGCTGAGCCGGGCCCGGGACAGGCGCGTTCCCGGACCAGCCGAAAGCTGCGAAGTCGGGGTCGATTCCACGATCGAGGGTGGTATGTTTTGGCTTCCGCTCCCCCGCGAAAGGGGCTTTGCCGCAGCGCCCCCCGCAGGGCTTCAACCGAGGAACCAGCCATGGACCACGCCTACACCCCCACCCAGCGCGAACAGGACTTCCTTGCCAAGGTCGAGGACACCCGCCACGAACGGGACATCATCAACGGTCTCGATCCGTTCTTCAGCGAGAAGGTGCCGGCCGACATGCTGGGGCTGTACACCTCGCAGGAACTGGTGCAGCTGCGCGTGCTCAAGGGCACCGAACGCGACCTCGAGAAGCGCATGCCGGTGAAGGTCACGCGCCACTACTTCGATCTGGCCAAGCAGAGCGCCCCCTTGCGCCGCCTGGTGAAGGCCGATCCGGCCGAGACGCTCGACCTCGCGGGCAGCGAGGACCCCGGCTTCCAGATGGACTACAGCCCCGTCGAGGGCATGCTGCACAAGTACGAGATGGGCCTGCTCTACGTGATCAGCACCTGCTCGGCGCACTGCCGCTTCTGCTACCGCGAGGAGCTGATCGCCCGCAAGGAAGTGAAGCGCCAGGACGGCACCGTGGCCAAGAAGGGCCTTGCCTCGATTCCCGAGGTGGTGGCCTACATCAAGCGCTTCAACGCGGAAGTGGCGGCCAACGGCGGCCGTCACCCGGTGTGCGGCCGCGAGAAGCTGCGCGAGATCCTGATGTCGGGCGGCGACCCGATGGTGCTTCAGAACACCAAGATCGCCGCGTGGCTGGCCGCGCTGGCCGAGGCTGGCGTGGAGTCGATCCGCATCGGCACCAAGGAGATGGCCTTCTATCCGCAGCGCTTCGATGAGGCGTTCGTGGCGATGCTCGACAACTTCCACAAGACCTACCCCGAGGTGGGCCTGCACATCGTGGTGCACTTCGAGCACCCCGACGAGTTCCTGGCCAAGGACGCGGGCGGCGAGTACCTGCGCAACGGTCAGGGCTTCCTGCAGTGGGTGCCCGCGACGGGTGCTGCCATGCGTCGCCTGGCGGGCCGCGGCTGGCTGAGCGTGGAGAACCAGTCGCCCATCATCAAGGGCATCAACGACGATCCCGACGCGCTCCGCATCCTGCAGCGCGAGTTCAAGCGCGCCGGCGGCGAAAACCACTACTTCTTCTGCGGTCGCGACATCATCGCGTACAAGTCGTTCAACGTGCCCATCGAGCGCGCCTGGCAGATCCTGAACGAGTCGCAGAAGGGCCTGTCGGGCGTGGAGAGCCACGCGCGGCTGTCGATCACCCACTACAAGGGCAAGACTGAGGTGAACGCGGTCACCAACCAGCCGATCCCGGGCCTGAAGGGCAGCGAGAACGGCGTGGTGCTCTTCAAGATCCTGCGCAGCGCTGGCGCCGCCGCCGACAAGGGCCGCGTGTGCATCGTGGGTCGCAACCCCGAGGCACTGTGGTTCGATGGCTACGCCGACCGCGTGCTGTTCGACGAGGCTGGCCTGTACGACTACAGCCGCGTGAAGATGGCCCGTATCACGCACGGCACGCCCGCGCCCGCCTGCCGATGATCGACAAGCGCTTCGAGAGCGCGCGCGACGCCGTCGCGGATGTTCCGGACGGCGCCACGGTCATGATCGGCGGCTTCGGCGAGGCCGGCAGCCCGATCGAGCTCATTCACGCCCTGATCGACCAGGGGGCGAAGGGACTCACCGTGGTCAGCAACAACACGGGCACGGGCCTGGTGGGACTCGCGGCCCTCCTGCGCGCCGGCCGCGTGCGCAAGGTGATCTGCTCGTTCCCGAAGACCGCGGGATCCACCGTCTTTCCCGATCTCTACCGCGCCGGCAAGGTTGAACTGGAACTGGTGCCGCAAGGCACGCTGGCCGAGCGCATCCGCGCGGGCGGCGCAGGCATCGCGGCCTTCTACACCCCCACCGCCGCGGGCACGCCGCTCGCCGACGGCAAGGAGACGCGCGTGTTCAACGGCCGCGAGCACGTGCTTGAGCACGGCCTGCGTGCCGATTTCACCCTGATCAAGGGTCGCATCGCCGACACGCACGGCAACATCATGTTCCATCGCACCGCGCGCAACTTCGCGCCCATGATGGCCACCGCAGCGGCGGTCACCATCGTGCAGGCAGCCGAGGTGGTGTCGGCGGGCGAACTGGACCCCGAGTCGATCGTCACGCCGGGCATCTTCGTGGACCGCGTGGTGCATGTGCCCTCACCGGCGCTCGAGTCGGCGCTGAACGAGGCGGGAGCGAGCTATCCATGAGCGCGGCAGCAGGCGGCAAGTCTGCGGAGGCGACCATCGGCTGGAGCCGCGACGGCATCGCCGAGCGCGTGGCGCAGGACATTCCGAACGGTTCCTACGTGAACCTGGGCATCGGAATCCCGGAACTGGTGGCGAAGTACGTGCCCGCTGGCCGCACGCTTGTCTATCACACCGAGAACGGCCTGCTCGGCATGGGGCCCTCCCCCGCGGCAGGCCAGGGCGACCCCGAACTCATCAATGCAGGCAAGCGTCGCGTGACCATGATGCCGGGCGCCGCATTCTTCGACCAGGCGACCAGTTTCGCCATGATCCGCGGCGGGCACCTCGATCTCAGCGTGCTGGGCGCGCTGCAGGTGGCGGCCAACGGCGATCTGGCCAACTGGTCCACCGGCGCCGACGACGCGATTCCCGCTGTCGGCGGCGCGATGGACCTGGTCGCCGGCGTGAAGCGCGTGTTCGTGATGACCACGCATGTCACCAAGGAAGGCGCGCCCAAGCTGGTTGAGCGCTGCACCTATCCGCTGACGGGCCGAGGCGTGGTCACGCGCGTCTACTCGGACCTCGCCGTGATCGACATCACGCCGAAGGGCTTCCAGCTGGTGGAACTCGCCCCGGGCGTGGCCTTTGATTTCGTGCAGGAGCGCACCGGCGCGCCGATCCTGCGCCCCGCGTAGACCCTGAATGGAGCATGCCATGAGCCCCAACGCGACCGACACCGCTCACGCCACCACCAGCCGCAGCGCCGCGCTGTTCGAGCGCGCCAAGAAGGTCATGCCCGGTGGCGTGAGCCGCAACACCGTGCTGTGGAGCGCGGTGCCGCCCTACGTGGCGCATGGAGAGGGCTGCCGCGTGACCGACATCGACGGCGTCACGCGCATCGACTTCGCCAACAACGTGGCCTCGCTCATCCACGGCCATGCCTACCCGCCCATGGTGGAGGCCGTGGCGGCCCAGCTCGCGCGCGGCACCGCGTTCATGATGGCCACCGAGCAGGAAGTGCTTCATGCCGAGCACATGTGCTCGCGCAGCCAAGGCTTCGACCGAATCCGCTTCGTGAACAGCGGCACCGAGGCGGTGATGGCCGCGTTGAAGGCCGCCCGCGCCTTCACCGGCCGCCCCAAGATCGCCAAGGTCGAGGGCGCCTATCACGGTGCCTACGACTACGTGGAGACGAGCCAGGGTTCCACACCGAAGGACTGGGGCAGCGTGGATCACCCGAGCCGCGTGCCGCTGGTGCATGGCGCGCCGCAGTCCACGATGGAAGAGGTTGTCGTCATTCCCTTCGACGACATCGACCGCTCGATCGCGCTGCTGAACGAGCACCGCGACCAGCTTGCCTGCGTGGTGCTTGACCTGCTCCCGCACCGCGTGGGCCTCAAGCCCGCCTCCAAGGCGTTCGTGAACGCAATCCGCGAGTGGACCTCGAGGAACGGCGCCCTGCTGGTGCTCGACGAGGTGATCACCTTCCGAACCGAGTACGGCGGTGCGCAGCAGGCCTACGGCATCCACGGCGACCTGACCGCGCTGGGCAAGATGATCGGCGGCGGCTTTCCGGTGGGCGCGCTGGCCGGCAAGGCCGAGTTCATGGAAGTGCTCAACCCCGCCGCGCCAAAGCTGCTCTTCCCGCTCTCGGGCACCTTCTCGGCGAACCCGGTCACCATGACCGCGGGCCGTGTCGCCATGGAGCACTTCGACCGCGCGGCGGTGGCGCGTCTGAACGCGCTGGGTGACCGCGTGCGCCACGGCATCGCCGAGGCGATCGCCCGCACCGGCGCGTGCGCCAGCGTGACGGGTGGCGGATCGATGTTCCGTGTGCACATGAAGGCGCAGGTGCCCTCGAACTATCGCGAGGCCTACACCACCCCCGAGGAGAACAAGCGACTCAAGCTCATGCTCGAGCACCTGTTCGCCGAGGGCTTCCTGATGGTCGGAACCTGCACGGGCATGCTTTCCACACCCATGACCGAGCGCGAGATCGACGCGCTGGTGGCGGCGATGGAGAGCGGTTTCAGGCGCATCGCGAAGGTCTGAGCGCGCTGGCCGCTCACTCGCGCTCGAACATCACCGCAAGACCCTGCCCCACGCCCACGCACAGCGAGGCGATGCCGCGCTTCGCGCCGCGCCGCGCCATCTCGTGCACCAGCGTGGTGGCGATGCGCGCGCCGCTCGAACCCAGCGGGTGACCCAGCGCGATCGCGCCACCGTTCACGTTCACGCGCTCGGCGTCCAGGCCCAGTTCACGCACGCAGGCCACGGCCTGCGCCGCGAAGGCCTCGTTGATCTCGAACAGGTCGATGTCGGCCAGCTTCACGCCGGCGCGCTCGGCCAGCTTGCGCATGGCGGGCACCGGACCGATGCCCATGTACGCGGGGTCCACGCCGGCCGAGGCACTCTTGCCCACGAAGGCCAGCGGCTTCAGCCCCAGCGCCTTCGCCCGAGACGCCTCCACCAGCACCAGCGCGGCCGCGCCATCGTTGATGCCCGAACTGTTGCCCGCCGTCACCGTGGCATCCGGCGCCTTCGAGAACGCGGGCTTCAGCGCCGCCAGCTTCTCCATGGTGGTGTCGGGGCGCGGGTGCTCGTCGGTGTTCACCACGATCGGCGGCTTCTTGCCCTGCGGAATCTCGACCGGCACGATCTCGTCGGCGAACCTGCCCGCCGCATGCGCCGCGGCCCACCGCTGCTGGCTTGCCAGCGCGAAGCGGTCCTGGTCCTCGCGCGAGATGGCGTGCTTCCTCGCCACATTCTCCGCCGTCTCTCCCAGCGAGATGGCCGGGTACAGCGCCGCCATGCGCGGATTCACGAACCGCCAGCCGATCGTGGTGTCATGCAGCTCCTGCGCGCGACCGAACGCCTCGGACGACTTGCTCAGCACGTATGGCGCGCGGCTCATGGACTCCACACCGCCCGCCACCATGATGTCGCCGCAGCCAGCCTCGATCATGCGCGCGGCCACGTTCACGGCCTCCAGACCTGACGCGCAGAGCCGGTTCACCGTGGCGCCGGGCACCGTCACCGGCAGGCCCGCCAGCAGCGCGGCCATGCGCGCCACGTTGCGGTTGTCCTCGCCGGACTGGTTCGCGGCGCCGAAATAGACCTCGTCGACAAGGCTCGGATCCACGCCGGCCCGCGCCACCACGGCCTTGATCACGTGCGCAGCGAGGTCGTCCGGGCGGACGTCAGCCAGCGCACCACCAACCCGGCCAATGGGCGTGCGGACCGCTGCAACGATGGCCACGCGTCGAGTCATCAAGGCCGATCGTATCGGAAGCGTGGCAGGATCCCCGCCGCGCGAACCATCACCGCACGTTTGAGGTCCCTTGCGCGAGTCGGCCCTGGATGTGCTTCAGAGACGGATCGACCTGATCCGCAAGCACCAGACACAGGTCGCCCGGACGCAGCCGATCGAGCGCGAGGTCGATCGCCGCAGATTCACCGCGGATCTCGTCGATGCGGCTCGTTCGCGTCGCGCCCTGCAGGCCCTGCCTCAGGATCGAGATCACCTCGCCCTCGGCCCGGCCCCGCTGGCAGGCGTCCTCGTAGAGCACGACATCATCGAAGGTCGCGCCCAGGATCGCGGTCTGCGCGCGAAGGTCCTGGTCGCGCCGGTCGCCCGCCCCGCTGATCACGACCGAGCGACGGCTCCCCTCGCCGAGCGGCATCGCCTCCACCGCGCGCACCAGCGCTCGCATCGCGTCGGGGTTGTGGCCATAGTCCACGATCACCGTGGCCCCGCGGAAGTCCATCACGTTGAAGCGGCCGGGCACCGCCTCGGCATCGCTTCGGAAGGTCCGCCCACCCTCGCGAATCGTCTCCCAATCCAGGCCGACGGCCCACGCCGCGGCGATCGATGCCATCGCGTTCTCCACCTGAAAGCTGATCGCGCCGCCGCGCGTGAGCGGAATGTCGGCAAGCGCGACGCGGTTCTGCACGGGTCCGTGTGCCGCCACGATCTCGCCACCCTCCACGAACACGCAACGCTTGCCACGCGCAAGATGGCGCCCGATCACGGGGTGCGCCCGAGATTCCGCGAAGAAGATGGTCTCGCCAGAGCACAGCCGCTCCATCGCGGCCACATTCGCGTCTGCCGCATTGAGCACCGCGAATCCACCAGGCGCAACCGCCTGCACGATCACGCCCTTGACCCACGCCAGCTGCTCGATGGTCTGAATGTGCCCGATGCCGAGATGATCGCCCTCGCCCAGATTGGTGACCACCGCCACCTGGCAACGGTCGAAGCCCAGTCCCTCGCGCAGGATGCCCCCACGGGCCGTCTCAAGCACGGCAGCCTCCACGTCCGGATGCATCAGCACGCTCCGTGCGCTCTTGGGCCCGGAGCAGTCGCCCTGCTCGATCATGCGACCACCCACGTGAATTCCATCGGTTCCGGTGAAGCCCACGCACCTGCCCGCGCACTCGAACATGTGCGCAATCATGCGCACCGTGGTGGTCTTGCCATTGGTCCCGGTCACCGAGACCACGGGAATGCGCCCGTCATCGCCCGGCGGGTAGAGCAGCCCGACGATCGCCTCGCCCACGTTCCGGCCGCGGCCGTGCGATGGCGCCAGATGCATGCGAAGTCCCGGCGCGGCATTGACCTCGACCACGCCGCCAGCCTGATCCTCGAGCGGTCGCATCACGCTCTCGCAGACCACATCCACGCCGCACACGTGCAGCCCGACGATCTGCGCCGCCGCAACGGCCGCGGCCGCCACGGCGGGATGCACGTCGTCGGTCACGTCGGTGGCCGTGCCTCCCGTGGAAAGGTTCGCGTTGTTCCGAAGCACCACGCGCCGTCCACGGTCGGGCACCGAATCGGGCGTGAGCCCCTGAAGCTCCAGCGTGGTGAGCGCGATCTCGTCCAGGCGGATCCGCGTCAGGCTGGTCGCATGCCCGGTGCCGCGCCGTGGATCCTCGTTCACCTTCGCGACCAGATCTCGGATCGAGAGCGCGCCGTCACCGGTCACGAAGGGTGCCTCGCGTCGCGCGGCCGCGACCAGCCGATCCCCGACCACGAGCATGCGATGGTCGTTGCCTGGAAGACATCGCTCGACCAGCACGGTGCCGATCTCTGCGGCGGCGCGATACGCCATCTCCATCACTTCGCGTCGATCGACGTTCACCGTCACGCCCTTGCCCTGGTTGCCATCCACGGGCTTCACCACCACGGGGAGGCCAAGTTCCAACGCGGCAGCCCATGCCTCCTCCACCGATCCCACCTGCCGCCCGAGCGGCACCGGCACGCCACCGGCCTGCAGCAGCAGCTTCGTCAGGTCCTTGTCCTGCGCGATGGTCTCGGACACCACGCTCGTGCCGTCGATCTCGGCGGCCTGGAACCTGCGCGCGCGCGCCCCCCAACCCAGTTGCACCAGACTGCCCTCGGTGAGCCGTCGATAGGGGATTCCACGCGCAACCGCCGCCGCCACGATCGATCCCGTGCTTGGCCCCAGGCGCAGATCCTCGTCGCGATCGCGAAGTTCCGCGACCACGCGCCCCACATCGAAGGGCTGGCCCTTGCGCACACAATCCAGCAGCATCACCGCCGCATCCACCGCACGACGGCCCACCTCCTCCTCGGTGTACTCCACCACCACGAAGAAGGTGCCATCCTCCTGGGTCGCATCGGTGTGCGAGAAGGTCACCGAGCAGCCAGCCTGCTCCTGAAGCGCAAGTGCGGCCGCCTCGAGCGCGTGCGCCATCGAGACCTGTCCGTTGCGGCCTGACGGAAGCGAACCCAGATCCAGGAACGCCTCGCGAAGCCTCACTTCGAAGCCATCGAGCGCACCGATGTCGCGCTCCTCGGCCGCGCAATGCACAAGCGCCTCGACCGACGTGCGTGAGCTCCAGCGATTGGGGCCTCGAAGCGCTCGGATGCGTTGGATTTCCATGGTGGTGTTCCGGATCTCGGTGGTGACGGATCGCGGCGACTCAGCGTGCTCCCACGGAGACGGCCCGCGTCCCCGCCTGCGCCAACACGCTCGAGTAGGGGTCGAGGTCACTTCCAAAGGTCGCCACCCCGGTCACGATCACGTCGGGATCGACGCCGCAGGCCCACGACGCAGCCACGGCGGCCAGCGTCGCTTCGTCGTCGAGGGCCTGGCCATCCTGCGGCTCGGGCAGATGCCCCACGGGCGTCTGGGTTGCACCACAAGCCAGCATGATGGTGCGATCCGCCACGAAAGCGGACCGTCCACCCGCGGCCCGATGCCCGTTGATGGCGGGATTGTTCGCGTCCAGTGCGTACAGCACCGCCTGTCCATCGCAGAGCTCGGCCATCTCGGCGATCTCCGGGTCAGCCGCGTTCAGCACCGCCGCGCCGCGCGAAAGCACCACATCGATCTGGGTGCGCATCACGCGCCGCATCTGGTCCTGACGTTGAATGTCATGCTCGCCAAGCGCCTCATGACCCTCCAGATCATGGACCAGTCCCACATCGCAGCGGTCGTAGGGCAATCCATCCTCCAGGATGCGAAGCCCGCGAGTCTCCAACACCGCGACCTCGACCAGGTGGTTCATCAGCACGCGGCGCCCCGCATCCCATCGGGTGCCATCACCGGCATCCACGCGGCTGCGATCAAGCCAGATTCCGCCTTGGCAGGCCAGACCCACCTGTCGACCAGAGAGGTGCAGCAGCCACGCCACCATGCGGGCGATGCGTTCCGTGCAGCGCGAGCCGGCGATGCCCACGATCGGCACGCGCCCGTCCTCGCCCTCGGCGAACAGGTGATCCAGGATCGCGCGCCCCACCGGGCGAGAGGTGCCCTTGGTGGGCTCGAGATGCATGACCAGCCCAGGTCCTGCGTGCACCTCCACGACCACGCCACCCTGTGCCTGCAGCGGACGGCCGATGTCATCGGCCACGATGTCGATGCCGGCAACATCCAGCCCCACCAGGCGCGCGGCAAGCTCCGCAACGCGACGCACCTCGGGATGCACCTGGTCCGTGCAATCCTCGGATTCACGACCGATGCGCTGGATCAGGACCTGAGCCCCCGCCGCCGGCACGCTCTCGGGCGTGAGTCCCTGGCGACGGAGCGTCCGAAGAATCGCGCCATCGGCGGCGCAGCGGATGCGCGATCGCACCGCCCCCTCGGGATCCCCCGGGCAGTGGCTGGCGTTGATCTGCGCGTCGACCAGATCCTGCACCGAGGTCCTGCCGTCGGCGAGCACCGAGGATTCGCGGCCGCGCGCGGCCGCCACCAGGTTGCCCCCCACCACAAGCAGCCGGTGCACACGATCGGTCCCCTCCGCGGCGCCAACGGCGGGCCCGGCGGTGCGCACCGCCGGTGCCGAATCCGCGACCGGAACGCCACACGAGGCAAGCAGCGATCGCGTGAGCGCATCATCACGCGAAATGCCATGGGCGATCGCGCTGGTGCGACCGGTCTCGGTGTTCCAGATCCGGCGCTGCCGCACGCCATGGCCAAGCTGCACGAGGTTGCCACCGGTGAGTCGCAGGTGCGGGATGCCCCGCTCGATCGCCGCGGCCACGATGCTCGCGGTGCTCGGATCGAGATAGCTGCAATCCACCTCATCGCGCACCGCCTCGACCGCGGCCAGGACATCGAAGGCCTCCTCGCGCAGCACCGCCTCGAGCAGCCGATGTCCCTGCGCAAGCGCCACGCGCGCCACACGCTCGTCGCGAGCGCGAAACGCCATCCGATACACGCCCCTTCGCGAGGTGCTGCGGGTCTGTCCAAAACCGGTCGGCATGCCCCCCAGATTGAGCAACTCGATCACCACATGCTCAAGCACGTGCCCGGCCATGGTTCCCGAATCGAGCCGCTGGATGAATCCGCCGCGCTCACCCACACCGCAGTGATGCTCCTGCAGACCCGGAAGAAGACCCACGAGGCGATCCCGGAACCCCGGAATCGTGTTGGAGGGACGATCCTCGAGCGGGCCAAGATCGATCCAGACCTCAAGGGCGGATCGGTAGGTCCAGACGTTGGGGCCGCGAAGATGCCTGACGCGGAGCAGACGGAGGTGATCCATGGGGTGGTGCCGTCGGATCGCCTGCTCGTGGGCGGGCATCCGGGGCGCGCGGCACCGCCCTACATTATGCACCCACGCCGCCATCAGCCGGAGGCGGATTCTCCGCAGCAGCGAGAGGGTCTCCCCGATTCCGGCCAGCCGGTCACCGACGCATGTCGACCACTCCCGCCAGCACGATCGCGACGCTTCAGGTGGATCTTGACCGCCAGCTGCGATTCGCGCGCGGCACGATCGAGCTCACGCCGACAGCGCTGATCGATCGCAGCGAGGGTGCGGCGTGCGCGTGGCCGACACATGACGAGAGCGGACACGCGCGCACGCTCCGACACACCGACCACGGCGGCCTTGGACTGCTCGAGCTCTTCGACGGCGATCGACGACTCCAGTTCTGGCGCTTCACGATGAACGCCAACGCGAACGCGATCCGCTTCGTGAAGCAGTTCGAGGCGGCGCAACGCGCGCGCGCGCACGGCGAACCACTCGCCGTGACCTCCACGCCGGAGTCATGTCCAACCTGCAACGCCCTGATGCCCGAGGGTGCCGGCACCTGCCCCGCCTGCACGCGCGAACTGCGCGAGGCCCCCTCCACCTGGGTGCTCCTGAGGCTCCAGCGGTTTGCAAAACCGTACAAGTGGAAACTGCTGCTGGGCATCACGCTCATGCTGGGCTCCACCGCGGCCCGCCTGGTGCCGCCGTATCTCACGATCCCGCTGATGGATGACGTGCTGGTGCCCTTCCAGTCGGGGCAGCACATCGAGCCGTCGCTGGTGGGCTGGCTGCTGGCGGGACTCCTCGGCGCAGCGGTGGTGGCATGGGCGCTGGGATGGATGACCACATGGCTGCTGGCGATCGTCTCGGAGCGCGTCGCCGCCGACATGCGCATGAGCGCGTTCGAGCATCTGCTCGGCCTGAGCCTGGACTACTTCGGCGCCAAGCGCACTGGCGACCTGATGGCGCGCATCGGCTCCGACACCGACCGCATCTCGATCTTCCTGTCGATCCACGCGCTCGATTTCGTGACCGATGTGCTGATGCTTGGCATGACCTCGGCGATCCTGTTCTCGATCGACCCGTGGCTTGCGCTGGCAACCCTGGTGCCACTGCCGGTGATCACCTGGCTCATCCAGGCCGTGCGGGGCCGCCTGCGCATGGGCTTCGAGAAGATCGGCCGCGCCTGGAGCGACCTGACCAGCGTGCTGGCGGACACCATCCCGGGCATCCGCGTGGTGAAGGCCTTCGCGCAGGAGCGCCGCGAGTCGCAGCGGTTCCGCGAAGCCAACCGCCTCAATCTGGCCGTGAATGATCGCCTGAATCGAACGTGGAGCCTGTTCTTTCCCACGGTCACCCTGCTCACCGACATCGGCGTGCTTGTGGTGTGGGCGTTCGGCATCTGGCAGGTGAGCCAGGGCAAGATCACCGTGGGCGTGCTCACCGCGTTCATCGCGTACATCGGCCGCTTCTATGGGCGCCTGGAGTCCATGAGCCGCATCGTGTCGGTCACGCAGAAGGCCGCCGCGGGCGCCAAGCGACTCTTCGACATCCTGGACCATGCATCCAGCGTGCCGGAGCCGGCGCAGCCCGTGCCGATCGGCCGGCTCGAGGGGCGCGTCACGCTGCGTGGCGTGGGCTTCCGATACGGAAGCCGCTCGGTCATTCGCGGACTCGATCTCGACATTCGACCTGGCGAGATGATCGGCCTGGTCGGCCACAGCGGCTCGGGCAAGAGCACGCTGGTGAACCTGATCTGCCGCTTCTATGACGTGAGCGAGGGCAGCATCGCGGTCGACGGCACCGACCTGCGCCGCTTCGGCGTGTCGGACTGGCGGCGCAACATCGGCCTGGTCCTGCAGGAACCCTTCCTGTTCTTTGGCACGATCGCCGAGAACATCGCCTATGGACGCCCCAACGCCACGCGCCAGGAGATCGTGGCGGCGGCCCGCGCCGCGCGCGCGCATGACTTCATCCTGCGCCTTCCGCACGGCTACGACAGCCAGGTGGGTGAGCGCGGCCAGAGTCTCTCGGGTGGCGAGCGACAGCGCATCAGCATCGCGCGCGCGCTGCTGATCGATCCGCGCATCCTGATCCTCGACGAGGCCACCTCGAGCGTGGACACCGAGACCGAGAAGGAGATCCAGGCAGCACTCGACAACCTGGTGCGCGGGCGCACCACCATCGCGATCGCCCATCGCATCTCGACGCTGCGCAAGGCCAACCGGATCGTGGTCCTCGATCGCGGGCAGGTGGTCGAGGTGGGCGCGCATGATGAGCTCATGGCGCGGCGCCAGGCCTACTGGCGCATCCATGAGGCGCAGTCGCGCGGCCTCGATGACTCGCCGAAGGAAGCCGAGGCTGAAGCGTTGCCCGCGCACGCACGAAACGGAAGGGACGCATGACCCCAGCCTTCGAACTGCACCGCAACGCCCGCGGCCGCCTCGATTGCACGCTGCCCGATGGCACGCGACACGAGTCGGTGGTGCCGGTGCGCCCGTTCCCGCTGAGCGCCCCCACCGAGGGCCTGAGCCTGGTCGGCGGCGATGGTCACGAGGTGCTCTGGATCGACCGACTCGACGCGGTGCCGCAGCCGCAGCGCGCACGGATCGAGGAGGAGCTCGCCGCCCGCGAGTTCGTGCCGGTGCTGGAGCGCCTGATCTCGGTCTCCACCTTCTCCACGCCAAGCACCTGGACCGTGCAGACCGATCGCGGCGCGACGCAATTCGTGCTCAAGGGCGAGGAGGACATCCGCCGGCTCGATGGCGGCGCCCTGCTGATCACCGACGCCAACGGGGTGAGTTACCGCGTGCGCGACCGCCTGGGTCTGGACCGGCATTCACGGCGGTTGATCGAGCGGTTTCTGTAGGCACGCCACGCGTCTCATGAACGCTCGGCCACGCCACGCCTTGTCAGCGTGGCGCGCGGATGCGGGAGCTGATCCGGGACGGTGGCCTGATGGACTGGCTTGCCGTCGGCCACCTGGTGCTGGATGAGCTCCCGCGTGCACGGCTGCCGGGCCGCCAACATGAGCGAGCCGCTCAATCGACACCGCGGCTCAGGCACAACCACCAAAACCCAGCAGCAGCAGGCTCATGTCGCCCGCATCGACCATGCCACTGTCATCCAGGTCACCCAGCGAATCCGCACCCGATCCAAACAGCAGGAGCAACAGGCCGATGTCACCTCCGTCGACCGTGCCGTTCGCATCGAGATCCCCGGGGCACGCCGGACGGAACAGCCAGATGCCCTGCGAGCTGTCGACAGAACTCTTCGGCACCACGCTCGTTGCGCAGAGCAACGATGCGCTGACGATGTCGGAATCCGTCTGAATGCTCGGCGCGTACGCGTAGCTTGGCAGACCGGCTCCCGCGGCCGCAGTCGAGGTCAGCCCCGAGGCGAGGACCGCCGTGTCGAACACCGGAAAGCCTCCGAACAGCCACTGCACCGTCTGCGCCGCAGAGGCACAGCCCTCGCCATAGAGGCATCCCTCGGCCGCGATGTCCGCGTCGAACTCGGCCAGCATCGCCTGCACCTGCGCGCGACTTGCCCAGATCCAGCCCTCCAGGCTCACGCTTCCGAGCGATCCGGTGCACGGGGTCGATCCATCGGTGGGACAGCGGGTGGTCACCGAGGACCACGAGTGACCAGTCGTGCCGGTGAGTTCCCTCCACGCGCGGCCCTGCGAATCCACGAACGCGATCTGCGCCACAACGGGCGTGGAGCACGCAAGGGCGAGAGCACACATGACGAGCCAATTCAACTTTCGCATCTGGATCCCCTCTGGATTTGGTCGAACCACGTACAAACTACCGGCCAGTCCTCACGCCACAAATCAGGGTTTTGATCACCGCGTGATCCTGGCGGCACCGTGCCTGGCAGCGCCCGCCCCGCTGCCTCACAAAGGCCGCTGCACCCCCGAATGGCCGCATCCTGAAGTCCGAACTGGCCCGCCCGTGCGTTGGCTCACGCCCGGTCACGACGGCTAGCCCACAACCCTCTCGTGACGGCGGAAACCGCATCCAAACAAGTTCTCGCGACGAAACCCCATTCCCATGAATCCGCTCCAGCGATCCGTATCGGCCCTTCTCGTTGCCCTCCTTACATGCACGCCCCTGGCCGGTGCGGCTGAAACGAACCTGGAGTTCGACAGCGGCACGCAGGGCTGGCAGACCGTGCTCGATGGCGTGATGGGTGGTCTGTCGACCGGTCGAATCGAGGCAGGCAATGGCGGCACCTTGCGTTTCTCGGGCGAACTCTCGCTCGAGAACAACGGCGGCTTCTCGCAGATCCGCACGTCGGTCCCCGAGGGCCAGTTCGCCGGCGCGCGCGGCCTGCTGCTTCGCGTGAAGGGCGACGGCCGCACGTACCAGTGCGATCTCCGCTCCTCGCAGCTTCGGCTCATGGCCGGCGGCTACCAGCGCACGTTCGCGACGGTGGCTGGCGAGTGGACCGAGATCGAGCTGCCCCTCGGCGAGTTCGTCGCCAACAGCTTCGGTCGCCGTGTGCGCAACGCGCCCGAGCTCGATCCCGCCACCATCGAGTCGGTTGGGATCACCCTCGCCGACAAGAAGGAAGGTCCGTTCGCGATCGAGATCGACTGGATCCGCCCGACGGGCAAGACTTCGCCGGACCGCGCGTCGACGGGCTCGCTGGCATCCGTTGCCACGAACGCCAACCTGACCACGCTGCTCGCACTGGTCAAGGCGTCGGGCATCGAGTTGCCCAGCGGCACCAAGGTGACGATCTTCGCGCCCACCAACGAGGCATTCGCCAAGCTCCCGAAGGAGCAGGTCGAGTATCTCACCAGCGCGAAGGGCAAGGCCACGCTTCAGTCGATCCTCAAGCACCACGTCGTCGGCCAGACGGTCGGAAGCGCATCGGTGCTGGAGCGCCGCCGCCTCACCGCGCTGTCTGGACAGTCGCTGGAGGTCGATCCGGCGTCGTTGACCATCGACGGCGCGCGGCTGGTCGCGACGGATGTGGCCTTCGACGGCGGCCTCGTGCACGTGATCGATGCCGTCATGCTGCCGGAGCTGCGGAGCATCGAGCAGATCGTGACTGAAGATGCACGCTTCGAGACACTTCGTGCGGCCATCCGGGCTGCCGACCTCGGATCCGTGTTGGGCGCACAGAACCCAGGCCCATGGACGCTGCTCGCGCCCTCGAATGCGGCGTTCGGCGCGATCCCGGCCGAAACCTTGAAGACGCTGCTGGGCGATCGACCCGCGCTCACGGCCGTTCTGGGCGCGCATGTGCTGCCGACAAGGATCCTGCGCGAGGAGATGCTCGCGCAAGGTTCGGCGCGAAACCTGCCTGGCACAGGAAGCGTGCGCTTCGCCCTGGACTCCGGTGTCATCACCGTCGAGGGCGCCAGCATCCAGGTCGCCGACATCGAGGCGTCCAATGGCATCATCCACGTCATCGATCGCGTGCTTCCCGCACCGACCGCGACGGCCGACGACGCCACCACTGCGATGCCGGAGCGCGCCCGGCGAGCCGCGGCGATCCTGGAGCTCGCGATCGAGCGCGGGGTGCCCCGCTTCAATGCCGGCGACCAGGCCTCGTGCGCAGCGCTCTATGAACTGGCGATCACTTCAGTGGTGCTTCTGGGCGCTGACGCATTGGGCGAAGGTGCCTCGGCCGAACTGGCGAGTGCGCTGAAGCAGGGCGCGAACCATCAGGATGCCTCCGAGCGCGCCTGGACGTACCGTCGCGCGATGGACCGTGCACTGGGCCAGATGGCCGAGCTGATGAAGTCGGCGGAGTGAACGGACTCAACGCCATCATCGGGCACCAAACGGACCTGCGCGTGCGCGACGCGCACTTTGAGGTGGCGATCAGGGGCATGCCCCGAGTGGGAGAGGCCGAGGCGCAGGCAGCCCCCATCCGGGCAACGGCCTGAACGCGAGCGGGGTTTCGGTACCGGTGACGCGGTGACACCGTGGGCGCGGGGATACGTCGGGCCAGTAAGCCGGGAGCATCTGTCCTTCTCAGACGGCCAGTTTGGGAATGCTTGGGCACCGGACTTTCGCGGAAACTCGTCTGGAATAATGGATCGTAGATGCTACACTTGTCGATATCTGTAGCACTTTCGCTCCCTATGCCCCGCGCCCCCTCCAGCACCCTGATCCCCAAGGCCACAACCGTCTTCCGACGAGCCGGGGGCATCCTCCGCACGAACGAGGCCAAGGCGGCTGGCATCCATCCGCGCACCCTGGCAGCGCTCGTGGACGATGGCACGGTGCTCAAACTCGACCGGGGGGTCTACCAGCTGGCCGACTCCGCGCCTGCTGAACCCGACCTCGCGATCGTCGCGCGCAAGGTGCCGCAGGCGGTTCTTTGCCTCGTCTCGGCGCTGGCCCACCATCGCCTCACCACGCAGATCCCGCATGCGGTTGACCTCGCGGTGCCGCGCGGCTTCAAG
>Ga0164293_10001724_pt1 | contig 18395 bp, 19 predicted proteins | sample GEODES118metaG_FD_111487 | JGI IMG/M metagenome (GOLD analysis project Ga0164293, IMG submission 111487) | Eutrophic lake water microbial communities from Lake Mendota, Wisconsin, USA - GEODES118 metaG | ecosystem: Environmental > Aquatic > Freshwater > Lake | place: USA: Lake Mendota...
CACCTGATTGCTGCTGCCGTGAACGGCGGCGTATGCATCGGCTACAGCATGGGTGGACGCATGGCGCTGCACGCCGCGCTCGAGCACCCAGAATCAATCGGTGCACTCGTACTAGTGAGTGCCACACCGGGCATCGACGACCCCGACGAGCGCGCGGCCCGGCGCGATGCCGACGCACTCCTCGCCAACGACCTCGAACAGATGGGCACCGATGCATTTCTCAAGACATGGTTGGCTCAACCCATGTTTCGTCATCTGCGCCCCAACCCCGACGACATCGCAGCGCGTCGCATGAACACAGCAGGCGCGCTGGCACAATCCCTCCGTACCTGCGGAACTGGATCCCAGGAGTCGCTCTGGTCTCGTCTCGCGAGTCTGACCATGCCAGTTCTGCTGGTATCCGGTGAAGACGACCACAAGTTCACAGACATCGCGTGCCGCATGCATGCCGCATTGCCGCAAGCGCGGTTGGAAATCGTTGAGGGGGCCGGACACAGCCCCCATATGGAGCAACCCCGCACGTTTACCGATCTTGTGGCCGAATGGCTCGCCGAGATCGGGCGTTAGACGGCCGCGAGGGCGAGGCCCCCAGCGAGTAGGAGACCGGCGACGAGCTGCACACGAGCGGTGGCGCCAAGTACCGGAATCAAGTTGGCACCGGTGTCACCGTGTCGGACGCAACGCAGTGGAGCAATGGCCAATGGCACTGCAAGTAGACCCACGAGCGCTGGTGGAGCCAACACCCCAAGCAGCACAATCCCAATAAACGCGGCAACAACTACCGCCGCGTACAGCACGCGCGTCTGTTTATCACCCAGGCGCACTGCCAGCGTGGCCTTGCCCGACACCGAGTCCCCCGGTATGTCTCGCAAATTGTTGATCACGAGAAGTGCCACCGCCAACAATCCCACGACAACCGCAGCGACGACACCTTCCAGCGTCATGCGATCGGCCACCACGAATTGGGTGCCCAACGTGGCCACAAGACCAAAGAAAACGAACACGAACACTTCGCCCAGCCCCATGTAGCCGTACGGACGCGGGCCACCGGTGTAGAGCCAACCAGCTGCAACGCTCACCACACCCACGAGCAGAAGCCACCAACTCACCGCCGCCGCAACCAACAGGCCGCTTATGGCCGCAACGCCAAATGACACGAACGCCGCGTTACGCACCGCGCGCGGCGCAACGAGCCCTGATCCCACGAGGCGTGTGGGACCTACTCGATCGGTATCAACGCCTCGAATACCGTCTGAGTAGTCGTTGGCGAAGTTCACCCCCACCTGCAATGCGAGACTCACCACGAGCGCGGCGCCTGCCGCCCACCATCGATCGTCACCAATTCCCGACGCCGCCGCAGTTCCCACAGCGACTGGAACGATGGCAGCCGGCAAGGTTCGTGGTCTGGCCCCACGCACCCATGCGCCAAACATGGGTGAAGTGGCGCGCATGTCACCAGTGTCGCACATGAGCGGATCATCGAACGGTGACGACTCGTACGATATGGCACATGCCCCAACTCGTCGCCCTCGACATGCCTGTCGGCTCGCGCTTCGTCGAGGTCGTGCGTGAAGCGTGGGAGCAGGGCAATGCAGTTGCACCACTCGACCAACGGCTGTCGCCACGCGCCAAGGAGCGTTTGATAGAGGCAATTCGTCCCACGCGCCTTGCCACTGAATCGAACGAGCGCGCACTACCCAATGGTGTACCTGTCGAAACCGGTGACGCACTGGTCGTGACCACGAGCGGCAGTCTCGGAGTCCCGAAGGCTGTCATTCATACCCATGAGTCCATTCGCGCAGCTTTGCTTGCTGGGGCCGAGCGGCTCGCGCTGCACGGCACAGAGCATTGGTTGCTGTGCATCCCTGCCGCCCATGTAGGGGGATTCCTGCTCGTGGCGCGACACCTCATCGACGGCAATCCCTTGACGGTGCAGGATCGATTCGATCCAGCCGGCGTTATGTCGGCTGCCCGAGCGGGAGCAACACATGTCTCGCTCGTGGCAACCGCGTTACAACGCATCGATCCTGCGCTATTCACACGCATTCTTCTCGGCGGCGCTTCCGCCCCACCATCGCTTCCCCTGAACGTCACAGTCACCTATGGAATGACCGAAACTATGGGCGGTTGCGTATACGACGGTCGCGCGTTGTCCGGCGTTGACATCGTTCTGCGCGATGACGAGATACTTATCAAAGGTCCCATGCTGATGCGCTCATACCGCGAGGGACCTGACCACCTCACTCCTGATGGGTACTTCCCCACGGGCGACCTCGGATCATGGATCGACCGCGACCTACTTGCAGTTCATGGGCGACGGGGAGACTTGATTATTTCGGGTGGGGAAAAGATCTGGCCAACTGCGGTTGAGTCAGTGCTTGCAAGTCACCCCCATGTTCGCGAATGCGCCGTTCGGGGTGTCGAGGATGCGCATTGGGGTCAACGTGTCGTCGCCTGGATTGTTGTCGGCGAGGCGTCCCCCACGCTTGAGGAGATTCGTGCCTGGGTGAAAGAATCACTCCCGCCCTACTGCGCTCCGCGCGAAGTGCGTCTTGTCGATGCATTACCCCGCACTGCGCTCGGCAAAATCGATGGTGTTGCCCTCCGCGCACTGAACTAACAACTGCTACATGCGTTCGGCTGCGGCCCCACCACCACCGTCAATGACGTAGGTCTCACCGGTTATCCAGCTAGCCCGATCCGAGGCCAGGAACGTGGCGAGGTTGGCAATGTCCTCAGGCCGACCGATACGTCCCATGGGTAGGCGTGCGGCCAACTGATCGCCCACGTTTTCCACGAGCACCTTGGCGAAATCAGTCTGCACGAGTCCCGGCGCAACACCCACCACTCGAGTCGGGCCAAGCTCGCTCGCCAGTTGCTTGGTCATGTGAATGATTGCCGCCTTGGTCAGGTTGTAGACCCCCAACCCGGACTCCGCCCGCAGGCCACCTACCGACGCAATATTGATAATCACGCCGGGATGCTCCTTCATCCATGCTTCCCAGACTGCCTGACACCAGAACAGCGGTCCGCGAATATTGACTTGAAAGGTTTTGTCAAACCGTGACGCGTCGACACCCAGCGTCTTGCCCAAATATGGATTTGTAGCCGCATTATTGACAAACACGTCAATTGCGCCGAACCGCTCCATCGTTGCCTGGACGCATGAGGAGATGCCATCCAAATCTCCTGCGTTAGCCGCAAACACTTCCACCTCACCGCCCATTTCCTCGCGGGCCTCAAGGAGAGCGTCCATCTTGCGAGACGTGATCATCACTTTTGCTCCGGACTCCGCAAACGACTTGGCGATCGCCTTGCCGATACCTCGGGAGCCGCCGGTGACGAGTGCAACTTTGCCAGAGAGAGAAACATCCATTCGCTAGACGCTAGTCGCGATGGCCGGCGTAGATAGGTGTCAGGAACTTGCGCGAGCGCGCAGCTGTTGAATGCGTCGCCCATCGAGGACCTCAACCGACAACACCCATCCGTCGATGGGTACCGACTCGCCAACTTCGGGCACATGTCCGAGGACACCAAACACGTATCCGCCGATCGTGTCGTACTCCTCGTCGGGAATCTTCACATCCAAGTGCTCATTGAATTCACCGATGGTAAGCGAACCGATGAAGAGATACTCGCCTGGCCCAACCTTGCGGAAGGCCGGCTCTTCCTCGTCGTCGTGCTCGTCCACGATCTCGCCTACCAACTCCTCGAGGCAGTCCTCGAGTGTCACCAACCCGATGATGGTGCCGTATTCATCTGCGACCATCACCATGTGGAACTTGCTCGCCTGCATCGAACGCATCACGTCAGAAACAGGCTTACCCTCTGGAACAACATCCACATCGCGCGCCAGCGAATCGACTCGTTCGGTGCCTCGTCCGCCGCGCTCGGCAACGATCAGGTCCTTTACGGTGACCACGCCGATGACATCGTCTTCGTCGTTCTCATCCTTGCGCATGACTGGTAGCCGGCTGAATCCCTCGTTGACAGCAAGATCCAACGCGTCACGAACAGCAAGATGGTCGTCCACGTGCACGACATCGGGGCGCGGAACCATGATCTCGCGAACCGTGGTATCTCCGAACTCGATAACCGATTTGATGAGTTCGCGCTCCTCATGTTCGATGACGCTGTCCTTCGCAGCGGCTTCGACGATCCCGAGAAACTCCTGCTCCGCCACAAATGGCCCCAACTTCAAGCCCTCACCCTTCACAATCACGTTGGTCAACTTGATGAGCAGGCTGGAAGTTGCCCGAAGTGGCCAGAACCGTACAAGGAGGGCCACTGGTCGGCCGGTAATCATCGCACCGCGAACGGGATACAACACCGCGTACGTCTTAGGGACCGCCTCTGCCAAAACAAAGAAGACAACGACGTTAAGCACTACACCAATGACAACGCCGGTTGGCCCGAACAATCGGCCTGCGACAATACCGGTAAGCGTTGCCTGCACTGTTTGAAACACATTGACGGTGAGCAAGAGCGGATTGACCCACATCGTGGGGTTTTCCGCAAGCATCGCGAGTGCCTTGCCGGACTTTGAACCGCTCTCTGCAAGCGCATTTGCGCGAGGACGCGTCATCTGCGACAGACTCATTTCTGCCAAGGCGAGGAATACGAGTGCGACGAGCAGGACGAAGATCGCTACGAACATCCATATCTCGGCCGTCGTGATTTGTGCGGCGAGCACTAGAAGCTGCCTTCTGGCTTGTGTCTGAATGCCGCGGGAGCCTCATGACCCCAGTGCAGTTCCTCGAGTAGTCGCCGCTCACGTGCGTGCATTTTCGCCTCGGCCTCTGGCGTGTCGTGGTCATCGCCCAATACATGCAGCATGCCGTGAACCAGCAACAATGCAAGCTCGTCGTCGAGTGATCCCGCGTGCACCGGAGCCTGGCGTTTTGCAACAGTCGGACAAATCACGACATCGCCCAAAAGCAGTGGCAAGTCGCCGAGATCGGTGATTTCTTTATCTGGACCTTTGCTCTGCGCCCCTGGGCCTGGCGTTTTCGAAGCCTCCACGGCATCCAGCGGGAAGGCCAACACGTCGGTGGGCTTTGCAGCGCCCATGTACTGCGTATTGAGTTCTGTCATGGAGATCTCGTCAACAAACACGACCGTCATCTCTGCCGCACCGCGCACGCCCTCTGAGAGCAACACGCCTAAGGCAAGTTGCTGCCACTTGCCGAGATCTATCGGCACCTCCGATTGCTCATCGGCGCAGAAGACTTCAGGTTCACCATCGCCACCGACACGACGCGGATGTGCAGACATTCGACGAGGGTGCATCATGACACGCTCTCTTCTTCAGGGCGCACGTCAACCCGTTCATATGCAGCAACGATGTCGGCAACGATCCGATGGCGCACCACGTCTTGAGCATCCAGGTGCACAAACACCAGATCGCGAATCCCGCGCAACATGGGCTCTAGGCCTGACAACCCACTTTTACGCCCAGCCAAATCCACCTGGGTGGTATCGCCAGTAACGACGACCTTCGACCCGAATCCGATTCGCGTGAGAAACATCTTCATCTGTTCCGGGGTGGTGTTCTGAGCCTCATCAAGGATTACAAAACTGTTGTTGAGAGTACGACCACGCATGAATGCCAGCGGCGCCACCTCGACAATCTGTCGCTCGAGAAGTGTGCGGGCGTGGTCTGCTCCCACCATGTCGTGCAGTGCGTCGTACAACGGGCGCAGGTAGGGATCAATCTTTGCCGTCAGGTCCCCAGGGAGAAAACCGAGCTTCTCGCCAGCCTCTACAGCAGGACGCGTCAAAATGATCCGCTGCACTCGTTTCGTATTTAGCGCCTGTACGGCCATGGCCACGGCCAACCAACTTTTGCCCGTGCCCGCGGGGCCCAAACCAAAGGTGATGACATTGTCACGAATTGCTTCTACGTAGCGCCGCTGACCCGACGTTTTGGCACGAACGGCCTTACCCACCGACGTCTTCAGTAGATCTTCAGTCAGGATGACGCTCGGCCGCTCATTGGCACGAACCATGTCGAGCGACCGTCGCACCACGTCGTGGCTGAGCAACTCTCCGCGCTGCAGCAACGTGGATAGCTCTTCGAAAAGTTTTGCAACGAGTGACGCATCCGCACCTGCAAGCGAAATCTCGTTACCACGTACAACCATTGTCGTAGCAGGAAACTCGCCTTCAATAAACCGCAAATGCTCATCGCGCTCGCCCAACAAAGCCGACATGTGATGCGCACCCGCAACAGTGAAGGTAACGGTGGGCGAGGAAACGGTCATTGGCGACAGGCGCGACGAACGTCGCAAGGAGTGCTCATGTCGCCCACAATCTATCGGCTGAGCACCCCGCGGTCGTTGTGCTGCTCGGGTTCAACAGATTCGGCCGATGAGGCAAAATCAAGGGCGTAATACCGCTGCACCGTCAGCGGTAATAGCGTCGCGCCGCCCACCATTTTGGCCATACGGTACATCAACTCTGCAGCGCCGCCGCCTGGGTTCGGCTGATGCTCCTCTGGCATGTCAAAGACCAGTAACGAGCCCTCTCGCGCCTCGGCAGCCATTGCCTGGCGTGCGAGAAACATGCTTGCCCCGCGAGTGGTGAACGCGGGGTCGACCACTGCCCACACCACGTAATGCACTCGACCCGCCGAAAAATGATCGGGGAAATGGACACGGAAATACTGCTCGCTCAACCACCGAGTGCGCCGTACATCGGTTGCCACCAGTGTCATTGCCACTGGCACAGTGTCGTCCCACACGACCCATACACGGTTCGTGGAATCACCCAATTGGTCATTGAACTCCAGCCGATCGAGCATTTCGTGCGTTACGGCTCGCTCAGCCACCCCCACGTACGCGTGCTGATAGAGATCCCACAGCTGCTCACGCAATACGGGGTCGGTCACTGGCGAATGGCGCGTGACGAACATGGGAGCGCTCCTCGAACGACGAAACGGGCCGCAGCGAAGTTCATTCGCTGCGACACTCCACCCAACGTCAAAAATACCCCATCCGCAGGGCTGAAACGGGGATCTTGTACGGTTTTTTGCGTGAAAGGACCAGCACTTGCCCGCGTGTCGTGGGCCTTGCTGGCGACCGGCGTCGCTGTCTCCCTCGTAGTCGTTTTCGCTGCGCGCGATGACATCTCCCGAGCTCTGTATCTGCTCGCCACGGTTCAGCTCGCAGCCGGCGTCGTCATTGCTGCGCGCATGCACCGTCCAACCCCGGCGCTTTGGCTCGGCCTACTGGTCATCGGTGCCTGTTCGATGGCCGGCCAAGTTCTTGACGCTCGGGCCGCCGACTCCGCTGTTCTTCAAGTAGTTACCGAAACGCTCTTCTTGCTCGTTCAGGTGGTGCTCGCCGCAGGACTGCTGTTCATTGTGTCGCGCCGGCTAGGCAGCGATCCACGCAGCGTGCTCGCCGACGGTTTGATTGTGGCAGCCGGTTCATGGTTCATCGTCTGGCTCGTGTTGTTGCAGCCCACCCTGAGCATCGAAGATCGACCCGTTGCCGTAACCACATTGATTGGTATCACGCTCGCCGTAAGCGTCGTCGTGTTGTTCACTCTTGCCACGCTGCTCTTTGGCGAAGTGGCGCGAACACCGAGCGTGTGGCTTATTGCCGGCGCTATCACCTTCACATTGCTCGGAGACTTTGCCTACGCGGCCGTCGATTCTGGTCGTATTGCACTTGACTCGTCGGTCGCCATCGCCGCATACATTCTGGGACTGTTCCTTGCCTCGGCAGCGTTTCTCCATCCATCGGTCCGTACGCTCACGCAGCACGTGGACGTGCGTCGAACACGTCCACAGTTTGGTCGGCTGATTGTCACCACTATCGCGCTCAGCATCCCCGTCGTCATCCTCGCCCTCAGCGAGCCCACAGATGGCACCGACCGAATCGTGCGAGCGGTATCGATTTTCGTCCTCACGACTGCAGTTGTTGCGCGAGTCGTGTTGTCCGTGAGACAAAACGCCGCTGCTCAACGCCAACTCGAATACGCGGCTCAGACCGACTCGCTCACCGGGCTCCCCAATCGGAGCCTGATGATCGACTTCGTGAGCGAAGCCCTTCGCACTGCGTGGGCCCGCTCGGCCCGTCCGGCCGTGCTGTTTATCGACGTCGACCGCTTCAAGAACATCAATGACTCGCTCGGCCACCAAGCGGGCGATGACATTCTGATTGCGGTGTCGACACGGCTTCGGCACGCACTTCCCGACCGCTGCATCGTGGGGCGCATCTCTGGCGATGAGTTTGTTGTGCTGGACCCCGACATCCGCGATCTGGCCGAAGCGATGGTGCTCGCCGACCGCATCTTGGAATGTTTTCACGAACCGCTCTCTGCGCGCCAGGGCGACGTGTTCGTCTCGGCCAGTATCGGAGTTGCGACACACCGGCCGGGCGATACCCACAATGCCGACGATCTGCTCCGGCAGGCCGACACCGCGATGTACCGAGCAAAAGATGCCGGACGCAATTGCGTCGCCGTGTTTGACGACTCAATGCTCGAACGTGTCACGCAGCGGCTCGCCGTCGAGACAGCCCTGTATCGCGCGCTCGAGCGCCGTGAACTGCGCCTCGTGCACCAACCCATTGTCGACATCGACCTTGGCGAAGTGGTGGGTTTCGAGGCCTTGATGCGCTGGGAACGCGAAGACGGCACCATGATTTCGCCGGCCGAGTTCATCCCGATCGCCGAAGAAACTGGCACCATCGTGCCAATTGGTGCATGGGCCCTCCTGGAAGCGCTGACACATCTTCGGGGGTGGATCAACGAGGGCATATGCCGACGCGATGCCACCATGTCGGTGAACGTGTCGCCACGCCAGCTCCACGACGTCAACTTCGTGGCCGTGGTGAGCGAGGCCCTCGCGCGCGCCCATGTTCCCGCCGATCAGCTGTGGCTCGAGGTCACCGAAGGCGTGATGATCGCCGAGCCCGAACAGGCGCTCGATGCATTGCGCAAATTGTGCGATCTCGGTGTGCGAGTAGCCATCGACGACTTCGGCACCGGGTACTCCTCGTTGTCGCTTCTGCAGCGCTTCCCTATTCAGCGATTGAAAATCGATCGTTCCTTCATCAGCGGCGTTGCAGACGAACTCGGCTCACGCTCGCTGGTGCGCACGATCATCGCAATGGGTGATTCTCTCGGTCTCGACATGGTGGCCGAGGGCGTTGAAAGCGTGCGACAACTTCAGACGCTGGCCGAACTGAAGTGCGCCAAAGCCCAAGGCTTCTTGATTAGTCATCCCGTTGCGCCCGACGTCATGGGTCAAACCGTGAGCGCACTTGAACAGTTCGGGTCCTGGCAACGTCTGCGCGGCTCGGAGATTGATCGACCGCCACACACCAAGCGTCCACTGCACGATCGCGACTGACTTCGCGGCGCGAGGTCTACTTCTTGTGGGGGACGATCACCACAGGGCACTCGGCATGCGTCGCAACCTGTTGCGCCACCGATCCCAGCAGGAGCCCGACGAAGCCGCCGTGGCCACGGGTGCCGACCACCACTTCATCGGCAGTCTTCGACGCCTTGATCAAATGCTCCGCAGCCATGCCGCGCTCTACCCGACCCGTGACCTTCGCGGCACCCACTTCCGTGGCCAACTTCACCGCATGATCGCGAACTGCATCGGCCTGTTTCACAAAATCGTCGACGGGAAACTGCAACGGCACCATCCCAATTGGATCGGTCATCACCGGCAGTGTCCAGGTGTGGATAATCACCAACTCGGCGCCGTGCGCCTTTGCCTCGGCCGCCGCCCACTGCACCGCCACGTACGACGCTTCGGAGCCGTCCGTACCGACCACTACTTGACTGATTCCACTCATGTCACACCTCCGCTTCTCAACCTATGGGTGTATGAAGCCCCTTCACACCACCTCAACAAGCGAGAGGTACCGATCTCGCAGTATCCCCGCCGAATTACCGGTGTCGCAGGCGTAAGGTTTGCCATGACCCATCGGCGGTCCAACCGCCGTCAACAGGCAGCACCACACCGTTGACAAATCCCGAGCGTTCACCATCGCACAACCACGCAATGGCCTGGGCAATGTCGAGGGGTGATGCGAACCGCCCCATCGGCACATGGTCAATGATGTCCTGGTCGGAGTAGCTACCGCCCGCTTGGTCTTTGTGATCCATTTCGGTCTTCACCCAGCCCGGCGACACCGCATTCACCCGAACGCCTTTCGCGCCCCACTCCACTGCGAGCGTGCGCATGAGTCCGATCAACCCGTGCTTGCTGGCGTTGTAGGCGCTGCGGTCGGCGACTCCCTGCATGCCCGCCACCGAGGCCACATTCACAATCGCCCCCCTGCCCGCGCGCAACATCTCGCCACCAAAAGCCTTGGCGAGAAGGAACGGGGCCACAAGATTCACCTCTAACACCCTGCGATATGCCTCGGCAGAGGTATCCAAGGCGGATTCGATCATCGAAATCCCCGCATTGTTGACCAGAGCATCCACGCGACCAAAATCGCGCATGGTGTGCTCAACCACGTGCGCGATCGATGCATCATTGGTGATATCCACTTGATGCGCTACAGCCAATTCGTAGACATCTGGATCCACGGCCTGCAGATCAAGCAACACGAGCGCCCATCCGTGCGCGTCAAGCACCTCTGCGGTAGCACGTCCAATTCCCTGGGCCGCGCCCGTAATAACCGCAACTGGCTTGTCAATCATGAGTCGGTACGGTACTCCAGCTCCTTGACCATCAGGCTGACGATCTTCCCTGGACGTGTCTCGAGTTGATCAACCTCACGGAATCCCTCACGGAGGTGAAAACGCATCGACCCTTCGTTGGGTGGCACGACGTTGACCTCGAGGGTAAACCATCGAGCACGCGCTCGCCGCTCGACCTCGCGGTACAGAGCAGCGCCAAGACCTTTGCCTTGATGCGCTGCGGAGAGTGCCACTCGATCGAGATAGATGAAATCGTCATATCGATCGCAGAAATACCGATAATTCGGACTGTCATAGTTGGCTCCAGGTGGAACCACAAGACAAAAACCCGCAAGCATGCTGTCCACTTCGACGGCAAGCGCACTGACACTCTCGTCAACGATCTGCGCCAACGAGTCAGGTGACTCTTCCCCCACCGCTGGGACGTTCTCTTGATTAATAGCCCAGATGGCTGGAAGATCGGCAGCAATCAACTCGCGAATCACGCGACAGACCGTACAACACGCTGGACACACATCCTTGAACATTGGTATTCATCTCCATGTCACACGCCCGAAGCGCTCACTACGGTAAGCATTCCCCGAACGAAAGGAACGACATGGCAGTCTTACGCACCTCGCCGGTAGATATTCACTGGCCAAATTGGATGATGAATCGATCACCCATGTGGTCGGATCTGTACAACGACTTCATTACCGACACCTCGATTCGCGTCGAGGAATACCAGGATCACGATCACTATGTCATTCGCGCCGAAGTGCCTGGCGTCGACCCCGACAAGGACATTGACGTCACCGTCAACGGTTCGATCCTTCGGCTCAGCATCACCCGCAGGCGCCAGGAACGCTCCGAGGATCGTCACGGTTGGCGGAGTGAGTTCAGTTACGGTTCATTCGCCCGCACCGTGTCATTGCCGTCCGCGGCTGCGATGAAGGACATCCACGCGACATATGCCAATGGCGTCCTTGAGGTTCGCGTGCCACTTAATGGGAAGGAAGGCAAAGAGCACCGCGTGACGATTGAGCGGAAATAGCAGGGAGCGGACTCGTCATTCGCGACAACAACGTCTCCGTGACAACGGTGCGTGCGAGATTCTCAAGGAGATTCTCGTTCGCAAATTCACGTCAACCGATAGCCCACGGGTAACTCAAGGCGATGACGCGCCAGGAGTGCCTCATCGCGCAAAATCTCAGGCGTTGCGCCGTCGGCAACGATCACCCCACCGGACAACACCAAGCTGCGCTCACACAATTCATAGGCATATGGCAGGTCATGGGTCACCATCAGCATTGTGATGTCGAGCGATCGCAGAATGTCTGCCAACTCGCGCCGACTTGCAGGGTCGAGATTCGACGACGGCTCGTCCAGTACGACGATCCGCGGCTTCATCGCCAGCACCGTCGCTACGGCAACTCGCCGTCGTTGCCCAAACGACAGGTGATGCGGCGGCCGATCACGGAAGTGCAGCATGCCCACCGCCTCCAGCGCCTCTTTGACGACGTGTTCCAGTTCCTCACCACGTAGCCCCATGTTGTAGGGGCCGAAGGCAACGTCTTCGGCAACCGTTGGCATGAACAATTGGTCATCAGGGTCCTGGAACACCACACCAACATTGCCGCGCACACGCCGCAGCGAATCCTTGTCGTTGGTGTCAACCAGCGTGCCGTCTACCTCTACACGTCCATGACCGGCAGTGAGGATCCCATTCAGATGCAGAATGAGCGTGGTTTTCCCCGACCCGTTGGGGCCAAGCAAGGCGACCCGTTCGCCCTGGCCAACGGTGAAGTTGACACCGAAGAGCGCCTGATTGCCATCTGGGTATTCGTATGCCAAGTCGACCACGCGCAGTGCCGCATGATTGCTCATTGCGCCACCGCCAACAACGTCGTGATGATCAACGTCACCAACGCCGACAACGGCAATACCAGACCCGTGAGCCACTGCGACCGCGACACCAATCGGTGCTCCACATCGGGGAGCGTGCCCGCGTATCCCCGAGACAACATGGCGAGATGCACCCGCTCGCCCCGTTCATAGGAGCGAATGAACAGCGATCCTGCCGTTGCGGCGAGGAATTTCCAATCCTTCAAACCGGAAGCAACGAACCCACGCGATTCACGCGCGACGCGCATCCGCGCAAGCTCATCATTGACGACGTTCACATAACGCAACATGAATGTGATGATCTGGACCATTACAGCGGGCATGCGCAGACGCTCGAAACCCCGGAGCATTTCTCGGGCTTGTGTCGACGCCGACAAGCAAATAGCGGTCAACACTCCGAGCGTGCCCTTGGCCACGATCCCTGCTGCAGCAAGGAGGCCTTCGGTATACAGCGTCGCAGGCCCCACTTCAAGGGTGTCACCAGACCCAAAAAACGGCATGAGCACCGCAAACAGCACAAAGGGCACTTCAATCAACGACCGCGTGAGCACGGTGCCAATCGGCAATTGAGCAATCGCAATCGCTCCGATGATCAATAGCCCGTAAGTCGTATACGCCATCCAATTGGTAATGGGCGTCACAATCACGACGACAATAAAGAGAAACGCCGCCACGATCTTGACGTGGGGCTCCAGGCGATGCACCGGCGTATGCCGATGGATATACAACCGCTCTCCGAAATCATGACCGTGATGATGATCGGAGGGGGGATGCTTAAGCGGATCGTCCTGCGTTTTGATGTTCGCGACCCTTCGATTTCTTGGCAAGCAACATAAAGCCACCCATAGCAACAACCGCCGTCAAGCCGACGCCGATCAGACCCGAAAGGCCTACCGAGAGTCGCTCGTCGTCAACACCGCTTACCCCGTAGTCGGCCAGTGGGCTGTTTTCGATTGCATGCGGCTCGACCGTTTCGATGAAACCAATGTCTTCGGCCACCTTCTCGAGACCATCCGGCGAACTCGATGCATAAAACGACACCACGCCCGCCAACAGCACGCTCACCAGCAGACCCAGAAAGAGAAATCGCCGCGTCGTCATGCCGGCACCGTCCGCAGTTCGAGGGTCGATTTACCCTCCCACCCAAACACTAAGTCAGCGCGACTCGACAACACCGAGCTCACGGTCAACACCGTAATGATTGCCTCGCCAATGCCGATGAGGACGTGAGTCGAAAACATCGCCGTAAACACTGCCGATACCGAGAAGGTGGCAGTCCCACCCAACCAGTACTGCAACACGAAGCCAGTAGCCGCCACCGGCACCGACAGGAACGCCGCCACGCCCGATGCCACGACGACAGACGACTTCGTCTTTGGAAGCAACGAACGAACCAACAGAAATGCCCCGTAAGAGAACCACACGCCAATGATCGAAATGTTGAAGATGTTCAATCCCAGGGCGCTCAAACCTCCGTCGGCAAACAGAAACGCCTGAATGATCAAGACGACCGATAATGACAACACCGCCGCATGCGGGCCTACTAGCACCACGGCGAGCGCGCTTCCAAGAAGATGTCCGCTTGTGCCAGCCGCAACAGGAAAGTTCAACATCTGCACTGCAAAGATAAACACCGCGGTCAGGCCGGCAAGCGGCGCAGTCTTGGTTTCCAACTGCTCGCGTGCACCCCTGATAGATACTGCGACGCCTGCGGCAGCGGCGACACCAAATATCGCTGATGTCTGCGGATCAATGAATCCGTCAGGAATATGCATACAGTCAACCTAGTTGACACGCCGAAGCGATGCGAGCCGTCCTCCCAATAAGTCACTGCCTTCAACCAGTATTCTCGTCACGATGATCGATGCATCACGACTGCAACAACTCGAACAAACTGTCGCCCTCCTGCTCGATCGCGAGGCCATACGCGACGTCGTCTATGACTATCAGCGCTTGTGCGACGGCGGTTGGGCGGGCCCCAGCCATGCAGACCCCAACGCACTTGCCGATCTCTTTACCGAAGACGGCGAGTATCAAATTGACCCAACGCGTCCGCCCAACCGCGGCCGCGTGGAACTTACAGCCGCGTTCGTGCGACTGCAGACTTCAATGCCCTGGATCATCCACTACGCCACCAACCCCCTCATCACCGTCAGTGGCACCACCGCGAACGCTCGGGTGCAGGGCCATGCGCTGTACCGTCGTGACGGAGGCGACTTCATTGCCACTGGCACCTATAACGGCAATCTGACTAAGTCCGAAGGTTCGTGGCGATTTTCGTCCTGGATCTTCACGCTCGCACACGCTCGACCGCTGTAACTAGACGACGCCTTTACCCAACACGTCGGGGTGATTACGAACAAACTGCACCGCCAACTCGGTGCGATTACGCAAACCACTTTCGGTCAACATTCGGCTGATGCGATTGCGCACGGTTTGTGCCGACAATCCAATCGCCGTGCCGATCTGCTTGTCCGACAGCCCCTCGGCCACCAGGTTCACAATGCGCTCGTCCACGGCGTCTTGGGTGACAATTGCGCGCGAATCAAATACCGACGTATAGACGTCAATCAATTCCGGTTCGCGATTGCTCGATCCTGCACTTGGCGCGCTCACGATGCCCTCGAGTTGCGCTACGAAGTCTTCCAACGGACCGTCAAGGCCGCTGGCCTCAACCACGCCATCGAAGCCATAGAGCTTGGCCAACGCCTCTGATTGCGGCGTGCGCTCCGGCACAAGCAGCACTCGCCTGCCTGAGCGCTCTCGCATTTTTTCTTGCCCCGCCCGTGACGACAGATAGTCGGCCATCAACCGTGGCGACAACAACTCGGCATCCACAGACGACGACACCTCGCTCGCGGCATTGGGATCGGTGATTACACCCACCACGTTCACCTTGCCCGACTCCTGCAACCATCGGGCCATGGCGTCACCAAAGAACTTCAAGTCATGACAGATCAGAAGGTTCATGAGGCGACCACCGCCCCAGAATCTACAGCGTTATGAACAGCCGGTACCCATCGGACTCATTGAACGGCGAGGCTCGCACGAAATTCACCATCCGCAATGAGTGCCGTCACTTCGGATGAAGGCTCGCTCAGGCGTTCGAGCGTGACACCTACGATTTCACCGGTAAATCGGTAAATGTGGGGGTATTGGCCTACTGGTGCCCCACTATCTAGTCCGATATCAAATGTTTCTCCGCTAATCGAAAAGACAACTGGGACCGATCGCTCAATTCGAACGTGGCCAACGGCCCTGCCATCGATATCGAGCACCGAATCCCCACCGGCTCCGAAACCTCCGTCGTAGACATGATTGACGGTCACCACATGACGTCCGGGTTCAAGGGCGGTATTCGACACGGCGACCGAGTGCTCGTGGCCGAACCAGTTGTAGTGATAGCGAGGCTTACCGTCCGAACCGACGTACAGCGACCAGCCCGCCATGTTTCCACCTTGGGCCACTATGACCCCCTCGCAACCGGTACTCGGAACGACGATTTCTGCAGTGACGCGAAACGAACAGTTCTTAAGGTTGACGACCGATCTCTCAGGCATTCGATAGTGCACTTTTGTGTACGTCATCTTCGTCAATTCCCCAAGAGCGTCGGGAACAGCAAACTTTGGCCCAAAGCCCTGGATGGGCTCCTTGAGCGGATACACATTGTTGCGCCGAGCTTCCTCGTCAAAGAGCGCACGCAGCTCAACAAGCTTCTCGGGAAACCGTTCCGACAAATCGACACCCTGCGAGAAATCACTTCGTACGTCGTACAACTCCCACCTCTCTTGAGGGCCATCGAACGGTACGGACTCGAACCTCTTCCACGGAACGCGCCCATGGAAGCACGACGCAATCCATCCGTCGTGATAAATCGCCCGATTGCCGAACATTTCGAAGTACTGCGTGACGTGGGATTCGGGCGCAGACGACGAGACCATGGTCGGAACCATCGAAACTCCATCAATCCTCATCTGATCGAGCCCGTTCACTCGTTGTGGCGCATCAATTCCTGCAGCTTCGAGCAGCGTCGGAAAGATGTCAGTCACATGGTGGAAATTTGAGCGCAGAGCACCTCGGTCACTAATTCGTTGCGGCCACTGAATCGCCATTGCATTGCGCGTGCCCCCGAAATGCGACGCCACCTGTTTCATCCATTGGAAAGGTGAATCGAGTGCCCAGGCCCAGGCGAGGTTGTAGTGGTTTTCACAGCGTGCGCTGCCAAAGTCGCCCATGTGCTCGAGTAACCAGTCTGGATCCTCGGGTAAACCGTTCTGAAATGAAGGTGCACTCCAAGCGCCATTTACTGTGCCTTCTGCTGAGGCGCCATTGTCTCCCGTGATGTAGATGAACAGGGTGTTGTCCGTCTCGCCCATCGCATCGAGCGCATTCAGAAGTCGACCGACCTGCTCATCGGTGTGCGCCATGAACCCTGCAAACACCTCCATCAGCCGCGCAGCAACCGGCTTGTACTTGTCCGGATAGTCGTTCCACGAAGGCACTTCTGCGGGACGCGGGGTCAGCGCGGTGCCTTTTGGAATCACTCCAAGCTCCAACTGGCGGCGATAGATCCGCTCACGAAGCGCGTCCCAGCCGTCGTCGAATTGTCCCTTGAATCGGTCGATGTATTCGGGCCATACATGGTGCGGACAATGCATCGCTCCGGTTGCCAAATACGCAAAGAATGGGCGATGCGGATTCGATCCTCGCTGAAGCCTGATCCACTCGATCGCTCGCTCCGTGATGTCCTCCGACATGTGATAGTCGTCTCGCCCTTCGTAGGGCATCACAGGAGTCGTTTGGTCGAATATCGGCGGCTCATACTGACTCGCCTCCGCGCTCAGGATTCCATAGAAGCGCTCGAAACCGAGACCAGTTGGCCACCGATCAAATGGGCCCGTGAGAGTCTGCTCGTGGACTGGAGTGAGATGCCATTTTCCAAACGCACCCGTCGAATACCCGTAGTGGCGGAGAATCTCGGCAACCGTCGCCGCCTCCTTCGGAATGATGCAGTCGTACCCGGGGAATCCACTTGCTCCTTCAGGAATGTTGCCCATGTGCACTGCATGGTGGTTTCTCCCGGTCAACATTGCCGCTCGCGTGGGAGAACACAACGCAGTGGTATGAAACTGATTGAAACGAAGACCATTTGCCGCGACGCGATCGAGCGCCGGCGTGGGAATCGGGCCGCCAAAAGTGCCGCACGTGCCAAAACCAACATCGTCGAGAAGTACGAGAACAATGTTGGGCGCATCTGGTGATGGCAGAGGAATCTCTGGTCGAGATGGTTCGGACTCGTCAATTAGACGACCCAATGAGCCCGTAAAGGATGGTGTGCCAAAGGGCAGATTTGGGCCTGTGGGAAACATCAGGACGGATTCAACCTGTGAAGCCCGGATGATCGAAGCAGCGTCTCACCTTGTCGATGACCGCGAGCTCTCCGTCCATGGCGATATCGGCAGCAGACCATGCGATCTTTCCACCGAGGATCGCGTGGAACGTTTGTCTGCTCATCGACACTTCCGCCTCTGCTCCGACGCCGTCCGTTGGCACGGCAACACAGTTGCGGACGTGCAGCCCCGCCGCCTCACCTTCCACCACAAATCGCACGTGACCATGTACGCCCAATGCACGCTGCGGATCAAGCAGCACTCGCATCGTATGCACAAGGTCGACGGACGAAGCATGAGCGATCGCCTTTGCACTGAAGCCGTGACGCATAAAACGGTCCATCGGTGTCTGACCGTCGAGATGACGCGCTCGAGTGATTGCCCAGTTTCGAATGTTCGCAGCGGGTGTGCGCTCCGCGATCAAGCGAAGCCCGCGCGCCAACAACTGCC
>Ga0164293_10001725_pt1 | contig 18392 bp, 10 predicted proteins | sample GEODES118metaG_FD_111487 | JGI IMG/M metagenome (GOLD analysis project Ga0164293, IMG submission 111487) | Eutrophic lake water microbial communities from Lake Mendota, Wisconsin, USA - GEODES118 metaG | ecosystem: Environmental > Aquatic > Freshwater > Lake | place: USA: Lake Mendota...
AGGGCGTGCCGGGGCTTGCCAAGACGCTGCTCGTGAGCACGCTCGCCCGCAGCCTCGATCTCTCTTTCAGCCGAGTCCAGTTCACGCCCGACCTGATGCCGGCCGACATCATCGGGACCGACGTGCTCGAGGAGGACAAGGCGACCGGCACGCGGCAGCCGCGGTTTCTCGAGGGGCCGCTGTTCGCCAACGTGGTGCTCGCCGACGAGATCAACCGCACGCCCCCGAAGACGCAGGCGGCGCTCCTGGAGGCGATGCAGGAGCGGCAGGTGAGCGTGGGACGCGTCCGGCACCGGCTCGTCGATCCGTTCTTCGTGCTCGCCACCCAGAACCCGATCGAGCAGGAGGGCACCTATCCGCTGCCGGAGGCGCAGCAGGATCGCTTCATGTTTAAGGTGTTCGTTCGCTACCCGTCGTTTGCGGAGGAGTTCGAGATCGCGCGACGAACCACCGGCGCGCCGCTGGAAGATCCGCAACCGGTGCTCTCGGCAGCCGACATTCTTTCCCTGCAGGCGAGCGTCCGCGAGGTGCCGGTGAGTGACCACCTCGTCCGCTACGCGCTCGCCATCGTGCGGCAGACGCGGGCCGGAGAGCGGGGCGTGCCGGAGTTCGTCTCTGACCAGCTGGTCTGGGGAGCCGGTCCCCGGGCAGTGCAGTTTCTGGTCGTGGGGGCAAAGGCGAGGGCGCTGCTTCAGGGTCGCCCGCACGTCGCGGAGGAAGACATCCGCGCGCTCGCCGCTCCGGTGCTGCGGCACAGAATCGTGGTCGGCTTCGCCGCAGAAAGCGAAGGCGTGACCCCCGACGGCATCATCGAACGGATCATCGAGTCCACCCCCGCCAGAGAGGACGAGCTGTCGCGTGACCCGCGGTTCCAGACAATATTTGCGTCCTGACGCGATCGCCCGCATCCACAGGCTCGAACTGCGTGCCCGGGCCGTGGTCGAGGGCGCGCTGGCAGGCCTTCACAAGAGCCCCTTCAAGGGCCAGTCGGTGGAGTTTCTCCAGCATCGCGAGTACGTCCGCGGCGACGATCTGCGGCGCGTCGACTGGAAGGTCTGGGGACGGCAGGATCGCTTCACCGTCAAGGAGTTTGAGGAGGAGACGAACCTCCGGCTCACCCTCCTCGTCGATGGCTCGGCGAGCATGGACTACGGCGGCGGTGCGGAGGCGGTGCCGCCGCGGCCCACGAAATACGACGCAGCCGCTACGCTGGCCGCAAGCCTGGCCTGGCTCGCCCTGTCGCACGGTGATGCCGTCGGCTGTGGCGTGTTTGACGACCGGCTGCGGGGGAGCGTGCCGGCCCGCACGAAGCGATCGCAGCTGACGAGCATCTGCGACGTGCTCGAGGCGCCGCGAAACGCCGGGACCGGAGACTTCCACCGCGTTCTCCGCTCCGTCGCCGAATCGCTGCCGAAGCGCGGCATGGTGGTGATCGTCTCCGACCTGCTCGGCGACCGGGATGGGGTCTTCGCGGGGCTGCAGCTGCTACGGACGCGGGGCCACGACCTGGCGATCGTGCACGTGCTCGACGACGACGAGATCGATTTTCGCTTCGAGGGAGCGACGCGGTTCGAAGGACTCGAACTGCCGGCGCACCTCGCCTGCAACCCGCGGGCGTTGCGGGATGGTTATCTGGCGGCCGTCGAGGCGTTTCTCGGCGAGGTCCGGCAGCGGGCGGCGGCCGTCCGCTGCGACTACGCGCTGGTCCGCACCGGGGAGCCGCTCGATGCGGCGCTCGTGCGGTTTCTATCGCGGCGGGCGAGTGTGGCTGTTTAGGCGGAGCCGTCGCGCATGCCATCTCTCGACTTCGCGACGCTCTTCTGGTGGGGCTTGCCGCTCGTTGCGGCGCCCGTGCTGATCCACCTCATCAACCTGCTGCGGCAGCGGCGGGTGAAGTGGGCGGCGATGGAGTTTCTGCTGGCGAGCCAGCGGCGCTACCGCACCCGCGTGCTGCTCCGTCAGATCGCGCTGCTCGCCCTGCGGACGCTGGCGGTGCTCGGGCTCGTCGCCGCGCTTGCGCAGCCGCGTTGGCGATCGGCAGGCGGCATTGCGGGCGGCGACGCGACGACGCACCTGGTGATCCTCGACGACAGCTGCTCGATGGGCGACGCAACCGGCGACGAGGGTGACCTCGAGACCGACGCCGCTGCTGGCGACACCCGGCGGGCCACGGCCTTCGATCGTGGCCGGCGCGTGGTGGAGCGGATTGCCGCCGATCTCGCCTCGTCGGTGGGGCGCCATCGGCTCGCCGTCGCGGTCACGTCGCAACTCGCCGCCTCAGCCGATGCGCTGCCGCCGCTACTGCCGTTCACCGACATCGCACCGGGAAGCATCCAGACGGTGCGCGACGCGGTCGGTCGGGCGGCTGCCGGCGCTGGTGCGGCGGGGCCGCGGGAGGCGTGCTCGGGGATGCGTCGGCTCGTGGCCGCCGCCGGCGGGCCGCGGGTGGTGTGGCTCGTGGGCGACTTTCGCGGCCGCGACTGGCTCGGCAGCGACGAGCCGGCAGCGACACTCCGGCAACTGGCCGCCGATGGCGCCACGCTCCGATTGGTCGACTGCGCCGGCAACGGCCCTGGCAGCAACCTCACGCTCGAGCGGCTCGCGGTGGTGGGCGGCGTGCCTGCGGCCAACGTGCTGCTGCCGGTTGAGGTGGAGATCCGCAACGACGGCCCGACCGCGGTTCGTGATGTCGCCGTCGAACTCCGGGAGGATGGCGGCGGCCGGCCCGGCGTGCGGATCGACGAGATTCCGGCGGGCGGCACGGTCAGCCGCAGGTTCGACGTCCGATTCACGACCCCCGGTAGCCATGCGCTGGAGGCGTCGCTTCCCGGCGATGTGCTGCAGGCCGATGATTCGCGGCAGGCCGTGATCGACGTGGTCGATCGCGTTGACGTGCTCGTGGTGGACGGTGCCCCCGACGCCGCTTCTGGTGGACTCGGATCGGGAGACGGTTTCTACGTGGCGACGGCGCTGGCTCCCGGAGCCGGCGCTGCAACCGGGCTGCGGCCACGAGTCGTGCCGCCGGCAGCCCTGGCCGCGACCGACCTGTCGCGATTCGACTGCCTCTGGATCCTCGACGTCGAGCGGCTCGATGCCGCGGCCGTCGCCGCGGTCGAAGCCTATGCCCGCGCGGGGGGCGGCGTGGTGTTCTTCTGTGGGCCGCGAACCCGCGCCGATGTCGTCAACGACACCCTCCACCGCGGCGGCGAGGGCCTCTTTCCCGTGCCGCTCGCCGGCGCGATCGACCTGTTGCCAGACGCCAAGGCCGCTGCGCAGACGCCCGACGTCACCGTCGAGGATCACCCGGTGGTGGCGGTGCTTGCCGGCCAGCGGAACCCGCTTCTCGATGCCGTGCGGATCGAGCGGTTTTGGGCGATCGACCGTGGCTTCGATGCCGCCGACCACGGCGTGCGGCGGCTGCTTTCGCTCCGCACGGGGCAGCCGCTTGCGATCGAGAAGACCTTCGGTGACGGCCTCGTCGTCGCGGTGCTCACGACCGCCGCGCCCGAGTGGAACAACTGGGCTCGGGCCAATCCGAGCTGGGTGGTGGTGCTCTTGGAACTCGAGAGCCATCTGGCGCGGTTACGACGGCAGGCCGAGTCGGTCACGGTCGGAGAAGCCGTCACAGTGCGGCTCGAGGCGGGCGTGGACGAGCCCGATGTCGACTTCGTCGTGCCACCGGATGCGGCGGTCGTGCGGCAGACGGCCGTCGCCACGTCGGGCCCGCTCCTCGAGGCCACGCTCTCGGCGACGGCTCGCGCGGGCATCGTCGAGGCAAGGTGGCGGCGGCTTGACGGCACCGAGCAGCAGCGGTCGTTCGCCGTCAACGTCGATCCCGGCGAGGGACGCCTGGAGCGGGCCGGGATCGGGCGACTGGAGGCGGCGCTGCGTGGCGTGCCCTTCCGCTACGATCGAGCCACCGATGTCGCAGCCACGGCCGGCGACGTCGCCGGCCGTCCACTCGCCGTGCCGCTGCTGATCGTCGTCGCGGCGCTTTTGCTGCTGGAACAGCTGGTCGCCTACGCGGCCGGATATCACCCCGTCGCCCGCCGGCCAACGGCCTGAGCCCTGCGCCTATGACGCCGCTCCCATCGCCGCTGCTGCTTGCCGTCGCCGACGACGTGATACGGCTCGTTCCCCATCTCACGTCGTTGCCGCATCGGATCACAGCTTTTCAATCCGCGTCTCGATGCCTTGCGTCGACTCGGGTCTGCCCACGCCCCGTCGCCGGACGTTCGCTGCGGGCTTCCTGCCCTTCGCTCACTGCACGCCGGCTGCGCTTCGCCGGGCACCGATCCGCCGCAGGCGGATTGGTCGCGGCTGCGCTTGCCGCCGAGCCCGGCTCCCGGGGCACGGGCAGCCCCTCGCCACGTCGTTCCCCAGTAGCACAGGTTGTCAACCTGTGCCTGCCCATCGCCCCCGTAGCACAGGTTGTCAACCTGTGTCCGTCCTCCGTAGCACAGGTTTTCAACCTGTGCCCGCCCGTCGTGCGCCCGCTCCCGCCCTCATCGCCGGCGGGTCATCGCAAGGCCACGCCCCGCGGGAATCACGGAGGAGCCTCATGAGACACCGCGTCTCGAGCCGACTGCTCGACGGCTTTGACGACTGGTGGCAGATGCCAGTGGCGCTGCTGCTGGTCGCCGCCGTGGCCGTGTACGTCGCCTGGATGGTACGGCGAGACGCCGCTGAGCTTCCGCGGCCGGTGGCGGTGCTCCTCGCCGTGCTTCGGCTCGTGGCCCTGGCGGCTGTCGCGGCGGCCATCCTCGACATCGAGCGCATTTCCGAGCACGAGATCGCGCTGCCGTCACGCGTGGCCGTGCTCGTTGACTCGAGTGCCAGCATGTCGCTGGCCGACGGCGACGATGCCGCCGCCACGCGGGCGGTCCTGGCTGCCGACCTCGTGGAGTCGGACCTGCTGGCGGCGATGCTGCCCCGGCACGACGTGAGCGTGTGGCGGTTCGACGCCGACTCGGCTCCGGTGCTGCGGCGATCCACCGCCAGCCCGGGAACTGACGCAAGCGCGGCGACTGATGGCGACTGGCGAATGCAGCTGGCGCCAGGTGGCAGCGAGACACGGTTGGGTGAGGCGGTGGCACGCGCGGTCGAGGGTGGGCCGGCCGGCACGCTTGCGGGTGTGGTGGTGCTCTCCGACGGCGGTCAGAACGCCGGCCTCGATCCCCGGTCAGCGGGGGCGGCCGCCGCGCGGGCGGGCGTGGCCGTGCACGCTGTCGGCGTGGGGAGCGACGTGCTGCCGGCGAACGTTCGCGTGGCCGACCTCGTGGCCCCGGCACGTGTGTTCCCCGGCGACCGGTTTGCCGTGTCGGCCTTCGTGCAGGCGCAGGGCCTCGCCGGCGAGCGGATCCGCGTCGAACTCGAGGAGCGGCCAGGAGATGGCGCGGGGGACGGGGCAGGGGAGTCGGCGGCGGGGCGAGTCCTCGACGGCGTCGAGGTGATGCTCGGTGCCGATGGCGAACTCGTGCCGGTGCGGTTCGACGTGCCCGGCTTGGCGACGCCGGGCAGGCGGCTGGTCGCGGTGCGGGTCGTTCCTCCGGTGGCGGATCGCTCGGCCGCCGACGACGTGCAGGCCGTCGACATCGAGGTGGTTGACCGCGTGACGCAGGTGCTGCTGATGGCGGGCGGCCCGGGCCGCGAGTATCAGTTCATGCGCAACGTCCTCGAGCGGGACAAGAGCTTCGCGGTCGACGTGCTCCTCGGCACCGCGGCAGCCGGGATCTCGCAAGACGCCCGCCGCATCCTCGACGCGTTTCCACCGGCGGACGAGCCCCTCGGCGAGTACGACGCCGTCGTGGCGATCGACTACGACTGGCGACTGCTCGAGCCGGCGGCGCAGGCACGGTTGGAGCGGTGGGTGGCGAGCGAGTCGGGTGGGCTCATGCTGGTGGCGGGGAGCGTGTTCATGGACGGCTGGCTCGGCGACGCGCGGACGACGACGATTCGCGGGCTGTATCCGCTCGACCTCCGGCGGCGGGGCGATGCGGCGGCGATCAGGATGGTGGCGGAGGAGCCGCGGCGGCTGGAACTCACCCGCGACGGGAGCGAGGCGGAGTTTCTCAGGCTCGCGGGCACGAGGGCCGCCAGCGACGCGGTCTGGAGAGAGTTTCCCGGCGTCTATGCCTGCTATCCGGCAGGAGGTGTGAAGCCGGGCGCGACGGTCTACGCGCGACTCGCGGCGGGAGCGGGGAGCGAAGGCCCGGCGTATCTTGCCGGACAGTTCTATGGATCGGGGAGCGTGCTGGCGATGGGCAGCGGTGAACTCTGGCGGCTCCGAGCGATCGGCGACGATGTCTACGAGCGCCTGGTCGCCCAGCTCGTGCGGCACGTCGCGCAGGGCCGCCTGATGCGCGGAGCCCGCCGCGGACGGCTGATCATCGAGCAGGATCGCGTGGCGGTCGGCGGCACGGTGCGCATCCGGATCGTCACGCCCGGCACGGCACGCCCACCCGAGTGCCGTGCCGTTGCTCCCGATGGGAGCCCCGTGCCGGTGCCGCTCGTGGCCGAGCCCACGCGGCCCGGCACGTTTGCGGGCGGATTCGTCGTCACCCGCGAGGGCGGCTGGCTCGTGGAGGTCGAACCGCTCACGGCCGGAGACGAGCGTCTCTCCCGCCGGATCCAGGTGCAGCTGCCCGACCGCGAACTGGCGAACCCACGGCTCGATCGCGGGGTGCTCGCGCAGCTCGCGAACGACACGGGCGGGATCGCACGGTTCCTTACCGACGGCGGCTCTTCCCGCGAGATCGTCGCGGGGATCGCCGCGGCGCTTCCCGACCGGTCGCGACGGGAGTATGAGACAGGGGCGGCCGATCCGACGTTCAAGCGCCGGCTCAACGCCGCGCTGCTCGCGGTTGGCGCCGGCTGCCTGTGCCTCGAGTGGATTGTCCGCCGGCTCGCGAGGCTCGCCTGACGCATGGCCGCCACACCCCACCCTGTCGTGACCGACGAATCGATTGCGTCGATTCTCGGCATGCTCGCGGCGGTCCGCCGCCGGACGCGGATCTGGATTTGGGCGGAGTCGCTCGCGATCGCGGCGGCCGTGGCCCTGGCCGGCGCGTGGCTGTCGCTCGTGCTCGATCGGCTCGTCGAACCGCCAGTCTGGGTGCGGGGAGCGATGCTGGCCGCGGTCATCGCCGCAGTGGCGTGGGTGCTCGTCACGCGACTCGCGATGCGGTTGGCGGTGCCACTTTCCGACGAGTCGCTCGCGCTCGTCGTCGAGCGGGCGCATCCTGAGTTTGGCGACGCGCTGTCGACCGCAGTGTCGTGCAGCCTCGGGGGCAAAGCCGAAGTCGATCCGGAGATGCTCGCGGCCACGGTGTCGGCCGCCGCAGCACGCGCCGCCGTCATTCGGACGGGGAATATCTTTCGCCGTCGGCGGCTCGCGGGCGTGCTGACGGCTGTTGCTGCCGCGGTGGTTGCCACGACGGCAGTGGCGGTGTCGAGGCCGACGGAGACGGCCATCTGGGCGCAGCGCATGTGTGGGCTCTCCGACGCACCCTGGCCGCGGCGGGTGGCGTTTGAGCCGGAGGGATTCGTGGACGGGCGGCGGGTGGTTGCCCGCGGTGACGACGTCGACGTGCTCGTGCGGGCGACCGCGGCCTGGGGTGAGCCGCCCGAGATGGTCGAACTCCGCACGCGGAGCCGAGGCGTCGTGCGGTCCGACCGGATGGGGGCCCGCGGCGGCGCCACGGCCGTCGGACAGTCGTTCGGTCACGTGCTCAAGGGAGTGGATGACGATCTCGATGTGGAGATCCGAGGCGGCGGCGCCAGGCTTCGCGGACTCCGCATCGTGGTCGAGAATCCTCCCGTGGTGACGGCGCTGGAGATCACCTCGACGCTGCCGCCCTACCTCGGCGGTGGATCGCGAACCTTGGCGGCGAGCCGGATCGTGACCGTGCCCCGCGGATCGACCGTGAGTCTGTCATGCACGTCGAGTAAGCCGCTGTCGGCGGCGAGTGTGTCGATTCGCAGGGCGGCAGGCGTTGAAGGGACGGAGCCGGTGGAGCAACTCATCGCCCGGCTCGACTCGGCAGCGGCCCCCGCCCAGGCGATCGCGGCCGTGACGCCGCCGATCGACGTCGACACCGCCGTGCTCGTGCGGCTCGTCGACGATCAGGGGCTCGTGAACCGGGATCCCGTCGTGGTGGTGCTCGCCGCCATTCCCGATGAGCCGCCGCGGGTGGCGGTGCGGCTCGCGGGCATCTCGTCGGCAGTGACGCCGCAGGCGACCCTCCCGATCGAAGGCACGATCACCGACGACCACGCCCTGGCGTCGGCCGACGTGCGGCTGACGGTGGGCGAGGCGAGTCGGATCGTGCCGATCGCTCGCGCTCTCGATGGAGTGGCGGCGGTGGAACTTGCGGCGGACCGACCGGAAGTGGTGCCGCTGGAGCAGGCGGGCCTCGCCATCGGCACGCGGCTCGAGGTGTCGGTCTCGGCACGCGACCGCTGCACGCTCGCCGACGGGCCACACGAGACGGTCGGTGAGACCTGGATCCTCGACGTGATCTCGCCCGAGTCGCTGAGGGCGCTCGTCGAGGCTCGCGAGGTGCTTCTCCGGCGGCGGCTCGAGGGGGTGATCGACGAACTGGTGAAGACGCGAAATGCGGCTGCCGCGGATGACCAGCGGCCGGCCGATGGAGGCGAGGCCAGCGAGGACCACACGGCCCGTCGGTGCGGCGAGGCGGCCGCCCGCGCCGCGGGTGAGACCGCGGAGATCGCCGCAGAGTTTCGGGGGATCCACCGCGAGCTATTGAACAACGCCTTGGTGACGCCCGACATTGAGACCCGCCTCCTCGGCCAGATCGCCGGACCGCTCACGGCGATCGTGACGGAAGAACTGGCTGCCGCCATCAGCCTCGGTCGTCCGGCCGGAGGCGCCGCCGGTGGTCGCCAGGCCGTGGTCGCCGCCCTCGATGCTGCGGTGGCGAAGCTCCGCGCGGTCCTCGACCGCATGCTGGAACTCGAATCGATCAACGAGGTGATCGAACGGCTCCGCGGCGTGATTCGCGTGCAGGAGCAGATCCGAGACGACACGCTCGAGCGGCAGCGGAGGCGGGGCCGCGAGGCCCTGGAGTCGCCATGAGACGTTGCCTGCTTCCGGTCATGGCGGCGGTGCTCGCTGCATCGACCTGCGGCGCCGCCTCGGCGGTCGACACGCCGCGGTCAGACGCCACGGCACTCGCCGCCCGCGAGGCCGACTTGCTCGAACGCTACCAGGAGCTCGAGCGGTCGTTCCTGCGGCTGGCCGATGTGCTGGCAGCGACCGACCCCCGGCGGGCCGCTGCGCTGCGGGCGACGTTTGATCGCGCCCGCGAAGAGCAGCTGGGGGATCGCGTGGCTGCGATCGTCGCGATGCTCGAACAGGGGCAGTTCCTCAAGGCCGGTACGAGCCAAAAGGATGCGATCGGCCAGTTTCGCTCGCTCCTGGAACTGCTCGAGGCGGGGGCGGGTGATCAGCGTGCCGCCGACACCACGAAGCAGCTGAAGGCCTTCATGGGGAGGATCACCAAGCAGATCGCAAAGCAGCGAGACATCGAGGGTGTCACGGAGGCGGGAGGCACCGGCCGCGACCTGACCGAGCGGCAGCAGGCGGCAGCAGACGAGACGCGGGCGCTCGGGGACGACGTGCAGCGGTTTGCCGAACGGCTCGACGAGGATGCGAAGGGGACGCCGCCGGCCAATGCAGCCGACACATCCGGCACGCCCGGGAAGGAGGGGGGCCGGGAGGCGGAGCCATCCAATCCCGATGGAAACGAGCCGGCGCCGGCGAATGCTGCCGAGGAGCCTGAGGCCGAAGGCGACAACGATGTGGCCCGGAGCCGCCGGACGGCGCAGCGTTTGCGGGCTGCCGAACAGCGGATGCGACAGGCCCAGGAGCGTCTTGAAAAGGCCGACCCCGGGGCCGCGCGGCGGGAGCAGGAAGGGGCGGTCGAGGAACTCGAAACGGCGCGGGCCGAACTCGAGCAGATCCTTCGGCAGATGCGGGAGGAGGAGGTGACGCGGCTGCTCGTCCAACTCGAAACGCGGCTTCGCGGCATGCTCAAGGCCGAGCGGGGTGTGCTCGCCGATGCGGAGCGTTTGGCCGCGGCGACGGGGCAGTCGGATCGGGAGCGGCAGCTGGAGGCGGCGCGGCTCGGGAGGGAGCAGGGGACGATCACCGCCGAGGCCGCCAAGGCCCTCGTGCTGGTGCGAGACGATGGCTCGGCCGTGGCGATTCCGCAAGCGCTCGAGCAGGTGCACGACGATTCGGGGCAGGCAGCCACGCGGCTGGCTGGTGGCGACGCGGGTCGCGACACGATCAGCCTGCTCGGCGAGATCGTCATCGGCCTGGAGGAGATGCTCGCGGCCGTCGAACGGGCGCGTGAGGACCAGCAGGATGCCACCGCCGCACCGGCGGGCGGACGCCCCGGACAGGCGGGCGAGCAGCCGCTCGTCGACAAACTCGCCGAACTCAAGATGCTGCGGTCGTTGCAGGCCCGGGTGAACACGCGGACGCAGCGGCTCTCCCGGCTGCTCGATGCCGACGACGCACCCGTGGCAGGAATGGACCTGCGGGCGGCCCTCGCGCGGCTCGCCGACCGGCAGCGGCAGATCGAACGGGCTGCCCGCGACATCGTCGAAGGGCTCACCGAGTAGCGCGTTGGCCGATGGTTTCCCCCGGCGCGGCCGCGAAGACTACACTCACAGGCTGTGCTTCGATCCCAATGTGCCGGAGCCGCGCATGCCCTCGCCGTCGATTCGCCGCACGCTGGCTTGGGGCCTGTTCGTGGCGGCTGCCTGGGCTGCGGCGTGGTCGCCGCCGCAGGTCGCGGTCGCGGGCGCGGCCTCAGAGCCGGCGCTTGCCCGCGAGCCAACGTGGTCGATTCCCACCGCCACGGCGGTGAGGTTGAAGGTGGAGCAGTGGCCTGCGGGTTCCGCCTCGCTCACGGTCGATCCCGCGCGGGCCTCCGCGATGCAGGCGGCGTGGAATGACGTGGCCGCCGGCCGCAGAGACCTGCTCGACACGGTGGTGGATGCGATCGGAGACCATGAGCCCCGAGCCGCCGCACTGGTGGTGGCGATGGGGCGCGGGCAGAATCCGCCGATCGAATGGCTTGATGACCCCGCGACCGACGCCTTCGTGCGGGACGCGGTGACGCTCTGGTTGGGTCGCGAACTCGTGCGTCGCGACCGCTTCGACGAGGCGTTGCCGCTGCTGGAGCGGCTCGAGGTCGGCGATTCGGTCGATCCCGCCACGGTCCTGTTTCATCGGGCCGCGTGCGAGCATTGGCTCCTCAAGATCGACGAGGCGATGGAATCACTCGACCGGTTGCTGGAGCGGGAGTCGGAGATCCCCGTGCGGTATGCCAGCGTGGCGCGACTCTTGCGGGCCGACGTCGCCGCGTTGGAGAAGGGCTCGCTCGACCACATCGCCCGCCGGATGCGGGATGTCACCCGGCGACTCGACCTCGGCAGTGCCGGTCCCACGACCCGCGAGGTGCAAGACGGCGTGATCGCGTCGCTCGACGAACTGATCAAGCGGCTCGAGGACCAGCAGCGGCAGGACCAACAGGGCGAATCGTCGGCAGGCGCGGGGAGCGGCTCGGGGCAGGGGGGAGGAGGCCGCCCCATGGAAGACAGTCGCATCGCCCGCGGCCGCGGGACGGGCGAGGTGCGGAAGCGAGATTTCGCCCCTGGGGAGGCGTGGGGCAACCTGCCGCCCCACGATCGCGAGCGGGCGCTCCAGCAGATTGGCCGCGAGTTTCCACCGCACTATCGCGAGGCGATCGAACAGTATTTCAAGCGGTTGGCCAACGGCGCGGAGGATCGCTGACGTGAGAGGCCGTCGGACCATCGCGGTGCCCTGCGGCTTCGGGCTGCGAACCGCGGCGTGGGCGGTTGTGTGCTGGGCCGTCCTGACGGTTGCGGGGATCGCCGCCACCGACGTGCAGGTGCGGGTAGAAGGCACCGCCGCCGCGCCGCTGCAGGGCGGGCTGCGATCGATCGATCGCGATGCCCTCGAACTGATCGTGGACGGTGAAGCGCGGCGGGTTCCCCTGGCCGACGTGCGGACGCTCACTGCGGTCGCCGCTCGTGAAGGCGCGGCGATGCCGCCCGCGGCGGTCCAGGTGATGGGAGACGGCGGGCTCACGATCGGCGGCGACGACCTCCGCTGGGAGGCCGGTCGCGCGACGATCGTTCGCGGCACCGCGGCCATCGAACTACCGATCGAGCGTCTGCGTCGGGCGGTCTGGCGGCCAGTGGAGGAAGCTGCTGGCGCCTCCGACTGGATCGCGGCGGTGCCTGCCGAACCGGCGGCCGATCTCGTCGCCGTCACGCAGTCGGAGGGATTCGAACTCGTGGAGTGCGCGATCACCGCGATTTCGCCCACCGCGGTCACGGTGATGCTCGACGGCGAGCGGATCCCCGTGAATCGCGGCAAGGTGCTCGGGCTCGTCTGGGTGCGTCCGCCGGCGGCAAAGGCGACTCCGGCGACAGGGGCCACGCAGGTTTCGATCATCGGCGGCGGTCTCGGTGCTTCGACGGTCGAATGGCGGGATGGCGAACTTCTGCTCGACGGCGTGATTCGCGTTCCCGGCGAGTTGCTCCAGTCGATCGACTTCGCAGCTGGGCGGACGGTAACGCTCGTTGCGATCGAGCCCGAGACCACGTCGAGCGAGCCGTTCTTCGGAGGCCTTGCAACGCTCGACGGGCTGGCGGCGTTCTTTGCGCCGCGGATCGTGACTCCCGAAAACGGGCAGCCGGCCTGGTTGATGCGGCCCCGGGCGACCGCCACCTGGAGGGTGCCCGACGATAGCCGCCGGTTTCACGCCCGGGCGGTTCGCGTGGCGACGGCCTCGTCTTCAGCGGTCTTTGTCTGGGCGCGAGCCGATGACGGCCCCGAATGGCGACAGCGGCTCGACGATGCCGGAGCGACACCCATCGAGATCGAGGTCAACGACGCGCGGCGGCTGACGATCGGCGTCGAGTTCGCCGATGGGGGTATCGGTGTTCCCGTGCGGTTCGATGACGCGGGGTTCGAGAAGTGATGCGGGTTACGCGTAGCTCTCAGGCGTGGGCTCTCCTCCGTAGCACAGGTTGGCAACCTGTGTGTCATCCCGGTTCGCAGTGGGCTCGGGGCTGCCCGTGCCGCCATGGGATTCCTGTGCAGGTTGACAACCTGCACCTACGTGGGGAGTTCCGAGCCGGGCCAGCCGCGTGGCACAAGTCGCACCGGCTCCTGCGCGTGCCTCCGGCCGGCTGCCCCCCCTTCCTGAATCACATTCGAGGGATGATGCTGCGAGGGGCTGCCCGTGCCCGGGAGCCGGGCTCGGCGGCAAGCGAAGCCAGGATGGCGAAGCGTAGCCGGCGTGCAGCGAGCGGAGGGCCGGAGCCCGCAGCGAGCGTCCGGCGACGGGCACGGGCAGCCCCGAGCGCCGCGAGACATCGTGGCCTTCGGGGCCTGATCGTCGCGATCATGATGGCCGTGGCCACGATCGCCTGTGGCGTCGAGGTCGATCCCGCCGTCCTTGAGGCCCAGCAGGCCAGGATCGACGCGATCCGCCGAGCTACGCCGGCGGCCGTGTCGATCTTCGCCGGCGACTCCGGGGGAGGCTCCGGCGTGCTGCTCACCCGCGACGGCTATGCCGCCACCAACTTCCACGTCGTGCAGGCCGCGGGCCCGGCGGTCACCTGTGGGCTCGCCGACGGGCGGCTCTACGACGCGGTGCTCGTGGGCATCGATCCCACGGGTGATCTGGCGATCGTGAAACTGCTCGGCCGCGATGATTTTCCGGTCGCCGAGGTGGCCGATAGCGATCGCGTGCAGGTTGGCGACGAGTGCTTCGCCATCGGCAACCCCTTCCTGCTTGGTACTGATCTGCAGCCTTCGATCAGCGCGGGCATCGTCTCCGGCGTGCATCGCTACCAGTTTCCCGCGGGCACGATCCTGGAATACACCGACTGCATTCAGGTTGATGCCGCGATCAATCCCGGCAACTCCGGCGGCGGCCTCTTCGATGCGGTGGGGCGGCTGATCGGCATCAATGGCCGGGCGTCGTTTGAGAAGCGGGGGCGAGTCAACGTCGGCGCCGGGTATGCGATCTCGGCGAATCAGCTGCGACATTTCCTCGGGGCGCTCCGGTCGGGTCGCATCTGCGACCATGCCACGCTTGGGGCTACGGTCTCGACCGCCGTGGATGGCCACGTGGTGGTGGCGGACATCCTCGAATCGTCCGACGCCTGGCGGCGCGGGCTACGGTACGACGATGAGATCGTGTCGCTCGCGGGCCGGCCGGTGCGGACGGTGAACGCGTTCAAGAACGTGCTTGGGGTTCTACCCGCGGGATGGCAGGTGCCGCTCGTGATCCGCCGGGACGGCCGCCGGCAGGATCTGCTCGTGCGGCTGCAGGCGGTGCACTCGCCGGCGAAGCTCGCGGAACTCGCCGCCGGTGACGCCGAGGAAGGAGCGCGGGCGGGGGGTGACAAGCCGGAGGTGCCGGCCGCCGTGCGCGATGTGTATGACCGAAGGGCCGGATTCGCCAACCATCACTTCAATGTGGTCGAGCGGGATCGCGTCGCCGCAGGACTCGCCGCCGTCCGCGACGCGCGGCCCGCCGGGCCGTGGGTGCTGGCCGGCACGCTCGCGGCTGGTGGAGAGTTTCGGATCGAACTGTCCGACGCGGCCGCAACGATCGACCTGCCCACCGGCACCTCGACGCTCGCAGGCGACGACGAGTTTGATCGCCAGCCGGTGCCTCCGGGGAGCGGCGGCCTCCTGCCGGCGCTTGTGCTCTGGCGACGGCTCGTCGTCGAAGGCCCCGCAGCGGTGGGCCAGACCATCTTCTGGGGAACTGCGCCGCGGCATCCCGCCTCATTCACGGCCGGAGCGGCGGGGGAACTCGTTGACGTGCTCGAGTCGGCCGCGGCCGGTGTCGTGGCTCGGTTCGGAGTGGATGCCGCCGGCCACGTCGTCTGGATCGACCTCTGGACGTCGCCCGACGCCGACCCGTGCGAGGTGAGACTCACCTGGCCCGACGGGAACACCGGCGGCGGAATGCCGTCATCGATCGATGCCAGCTTTGGCGGCGAGCCCTTCGCGACGTTCGTGATCGATGACGCCGCCGCAGCGGAGGCACCACGATGATCCCGTGCCGCGCCATGGTCTTCGTCGGTGCTCTCCTGGTCGCCCGCGCGGTCGGCGCCGCAACAGAGTCGTCGCCGCAGCTCGTGGCGGCCACCGCCGCGCACAGCGTCGTCAAGATCTACGGCGCGGGCGGGCTCCGCGGCCTCGAGGCCTACCAGTCGGGGATCATCCTCTCGCCCGACGGGCGGATCGCCACGGCCATGAGCACGGTGCTCGATTCCGAGGGCATCGACTGTGTGCTCGACGACGGCCGCCGCTTCGAGGCCACACTGCTGGGAGTGGATCCGCGGCGGGAACTGGCGGTGCTTACGATCGACGCCGCCGACCTGCCTGCGGCCGTGCCTGCGGAGGAGCGTGCGGCGGCCGGCACGCGGGTGCTAGCGGTATCGAACATGTTTGGAGTTGCCGTCGGCGATGAGCGGGCGAGTGTGCAGCGGGGTGTGATCGCGTCGGTCGTGCCGCTCGAGGCCCGGCGCGGCGCCGCCGATGCGCCATACACCGGCACGGTCTACGTGCTCGACTTCACGACCAACAATCCCGGCTCGCCGGGTGGTGCGATCGTCGACTCCCGCGGCCGGCTGCTCGGGATGATCGGCAAGGAACTGCGGTCATCAGCCGGCGGGATCTGGCTCAACTACGCCCTGCCGGTGGACGAACTGCTGGCCGGGAGCGAGGCGATCGTCGCGGGCCGCAGCGTGGCGGTGGCCGCGGCCGATACGACACCATTCGATCTGGGGCTCCTGGGCATCGTGCTCGTACCAGATCTCCTCGACCGCACGCCCCCGTTCGTCGAGGCGGTGGTGCCGGGCTCGACGGGAGCGCGGGCCGGGCTCGCCGCCGACGACCTGCTGATCGCCGTCGGTGGTCGGGCGGTCGGTTCGCGGGCCGCTGCTGAGCGGGCCGTGGGGGCGATTCCTGCCGGCGATCCGCTGCGGCTCTCGGTCATCCGCAAGGGCAAGGTCGTGGACTGCGAGCTCGGCCCGCGGCCGACGGTGGCGGAAGGTCGAGCGCCGCAGGGAGCTGCACCATGAACTGGCCGCTTGGCATGCTGTCGCTCGTGATGGCGTCGATGGTTGTCGCGGTGGGCGGTGCCGCCAACGCGGGCGAGCCTACGCTCGCCGAGGAGGCGGCGTTTCGCGCGGCGGTGGGGCAGGTCGCCGGCGCCGTGGTGCGGATCGAACCCGTCGCCGGTGCGACGGTCACGGGAGCCGCCGGCGAGGAGGCCGGCGTGGCCTCGGGTCCGTCAACGGGTCTCGTGGTCGATCCGGCGGGGCTCGTGGTCGCCACGACGTTTGCCGTGCCTGAGACGGCCCGCGAGGCGGTGGTGGTGCTAGCCGACGGTCGCCGCGTGGCAGCGAAGCCTCTTGGCCGCGACGTGCCGCGGGGCATCGTGCTCCTGAAGACCGATCCAATCCCCGCCGCGCCCGCGATCGAGCCCGTGCCCCGCGACCTTCTCGCACCGGGCCAGTGGACGATCGCCGTCGGCCGCGGCTGGTCGGCCACTGAGCCGAGCGTGTCGGTGGGCATCCTTTCCGCGGTGGATCGCGGCTGGGGGCTTGCCGTACAGACCGACGCGGCGGTGTCGCCGATGAACTACGGAGGTCCGCTCATCGACATCGCCGGTCGGGTGATCGGCGTCGTGGCGCCGCTCCCCGCCGAGCCCGCGAAGATGATGCGGGGCACGGAACTCTACGACGCCGGCATCGGCTTCGCGGTGCCGCTCGAGGATCTGCTCGCGGTGCTCCCGAGGCTCGCGGCGGGGGAGTCGCTCGCGAGCGGCATTCTCGGTATTAGCTATCGGTCTCGCGATGCGATCAACGGCGCGCCGGTGATCGCGTCGGTGCGCCAGGGTTCGCCTGCCGCCCGCGCCGGCCTCCGGCCGGGTGATCGGATCGTCGCCGTGGACGGTCGGCCGGTTCGACGGATCGCCGACGCTCGGCACGCTGTCGCGCCGCGGCACGCGGGCGACGTGATCGACGTTGAGGTCGACCGCGGCCGAGGGGACGAGGCGACGCGCGTCACGGCGCGGCCCGCCCTCGCCGCCGCGCTGCCGCCGTGGCGGCGGGCGATCCTCGGTGTCGTCGTTGCGGCCGACGACGAAGATGACGATGAGCCAACGCGGATCGAGTGGGTGATGCCCGGTGGGGCCGCCGACCGTGCGGGTGTCACCGCCGGCTGCCGTGTGGCCTCGCTCGTGCCGCTCGACGGCGCTTCGGTCGACGGCGATGTGGTTGAGACGCCGTCGAACGCGGCACTCGCGGGGGCGCTCGCCGGCCTGGAGCCTGGAGGAAAGGTCCGCCTCGGGCTGCGGCGCGGCGATGACGTGACGGCCACCGACGTCGTCCTCGAAGAGATGATCCGCGAGGTTCCCGACGAAGTACCGCCACCTTCAGCCGGTGGCGGAGTAGGTGGTGGCGTCGATGCCGTGCGGGTCGCGCGGCTCGGGGGTGCGGATGTCGCCGTGCCACCGCTGGCCGTCATTCCCGCTGGCCGCAGTCCAGTGCCCGTGCTGATCTGGTTCGGCTCGCCCCACGGCGCCGTGGACGAAGCCGAGGCGACAGCCTGGAAGGGGGCGGCCGCGGCCGCAGGTGTGGCGGTGATCCTGCCGGGATCACGCGACCGTCGTGAATGGAGTGGCGACGACATCGGCGGCGTGGCGCGGGCGATCGAGTCGCTGCACGCCCTGCGGCCGCTCGACGCCTCCCGGGTTGCCGTGGCCGGCCGCGGACCGGGAGGGGTGTTTGCATGGCTCGTGGCGGATCGGCTGGGCACCGCCTGCCGCGGGGTGGCCGTGTGTGATGCGCCGCTGCCCCGCCGGTTCGAGATCGACGACGCCGAACCCGGGACAGCGAAGTGGATGCTGCTGGGTGGAAGTCGGGATGACGATGCCGCCCGGAGGCTCCTGGCCGACCGCGACCGGCTGGCCCGCGCCGGCCATGCGGTGGGCACACTCGCGGACCTTGGAGACGGCGGGCCACCGGCGGCACTCCTCTGCCGCTGGGCGGCGGTGCTCGGGCTGCTCTGACATGACCGCAGCCCTGCGGATCGTGATGGTTGACCAGGATCTTGTCGTCGTTGACAAGCCGTCGGGTATGCCGAGTGTGCCGGCGCGGACGCCACTCGATCCGCCCGATGTGGTGGCCGTGTTGGCGGGGCGATTCGGATCGCTCGAGGCGGCGCATCGACTCGATCGCGACACGTCGGGGCTACTCGTGCTTGCGCGGTCGCGGGAGGCACGATCGACACTCGGCCG
>Ga0164293_10001726_pt1 | contig 18387 bp, 16 predicted proteins | sample GEODES118metaG_FD_111487 | JGI IMG/M metagenome (GOLD analysis project Ga0164293, IMG submission 111487) | Eutrophic lake water microbial communities from Lake Mendota, Wisconsin, USA - GEODES118 metaG | ecosystem: Environmental > Aquatic > Freshwater > Lake | place: USA: Lake Mendota...
ACCCCACTGACACCTGCAGTCCAGAAACCCCGCGTTTTGGTGGATCTGACAGCTAAGCTTGGCGTCATGTATCCTTCGTTAATTCGACACTGCTTATAGCACGTTGGCCGCTGTGACGGTCTAGTTGGATGACAATGTCGATCATTGACCGTGCGTAATCCATCGTTTCCTGACGACCAAGGCCAAGTCCGGCTTGCATACACATGAAGGCAATTTGTTCGAACGCGCCCCGGGGTGAATTGGCGTGCACGGTACTGATAGAGCCGGGGTGGCCTGTATTGATGGCCCTCAAAAACGTGACCGTTTCGCCGCCGCGCAATTCGCCGACAATCAATCGGTCCGGCCGCATACGCAGCGAAGCCCGCATAAGATCGTCAACCGTCACTTTCGCCTCACCTTGGTCGCTGGCCACAGCGACTAAACCAAGCACATTGTCGCCGCTCAGCCTGATTTCAGGGGCGTCTTCAATGGAAATGACGCGCTCATGTTTCGGAATTTCCTTTAACAAAGCGTTCAGCAATGTTGTCTTGCCAGATGACGTTCCGCCGGAAATGAGAATCGTTTTGCGCGCCGCAACGGCCGCACGGAAAAAGCCCAAATAATCTTGTTCCTGCAAAAGCGACGCAAGCATAGAGCTGTCATCAGCTATCTTCCGCCCTGATGGAAGCGCCGTTTGTTCAAAATAGCTTTCCAGGGTCATGTCTTGTAACCGATGTTTGCGGATCGCGAGTGCAACCTCCCCGCGCGTTGCAGGCGGCAATACCATCTGCACGCGGGCACCGCCCGGCAATATAGCCGCAAGCAATGGACTTTCGCGGCTGACCCCCTGATGATTGATGCGTGCGATCTGATTGGCTAGCCGCTCCAGCAACAGGCTATCTACCTCTGGGGCGTCGTGACGCTCCATCTGTGCAACCCCAAGCCGCTCGATCCATATTTCATGTGGCCGGTTCACCAATATCTCGGTCACGTCATCGCAAGCCAGCCAATCGCTAAATGGAGCAAGATAGCTGTTGAGATACACATTTGCAGCATCGCCAGCGATGGGCGCCATGTGGTTCATTGCCCGTCGCCGTCGGTGCCCGAAAAATCGAGATCGCGGGCGATAAAGATGCGGATCGCTGTTCCTTGGGCAACTTTTACCGTGGGCGGGATGCTAATGTCCCGCTGCAACGCAATCCCCGCAACGCTTTTGGCATCATCTGCTGTGCGGACGATGACATCATTGCCGCCCTGTTGCAAAAGCCCAAGGCCGGATTGCACAACCGACAGTAATATCGCCGAACCAAAACGTTTCAGGAAGTGGCTATCCACTTTACCCCCTAAGCCCGCTCGGCCAAGTGGGTCGGTGACAGGCGAGCCGAGCGACACGGTCACGCCATCGGGGCGGGTCAGCCGTGTCCACACAATGAATGCGCGGGATTGTCCCGCGGCAAGGCCCGAGCGATATTGGCCAATCAAGCGACTGCCGCTTGGGATGAGTACCCGTCGGCCGTCAAAGCCCATGACGTCGCGGCTGACAACCGCGCGAACATATCCGGGCAGATCGGAGTTTATGGCGGTTTCAAGAACGCCAGCGATGATTGCGCCCTGCGGCACTATATAGCTGCTATTGGCGATACGTACTGCGCGGGCAGGCGCGTTTTCACCAGCTGCAACGCGATCGGAAAATCTGTCTTCTGCACTTAACTCATCGTTTTTTGCACCTGCGAGACCCGGTGTGGGCGGCGCTAAGGCGACGCCGCCTTTTGTGGCATCCACGACGATGCCTGGCGATTGAAAGCGGTTCGGACCAACCGCGACCGGTCCAACAATGCCCAATACTGTGCTGCCTGGGTTATTCACAGGTGGCGGCACGAGGACCGGCGGCGGCAATTCCGGTGGCCCTGGACGCAACGTTGCTGGCGGCACAAAACTGCCTTTAGGAATGGTCTGTACCGACGTGGCGGCGGCCGGCTTTGCTGCAATTTGGTTTGCGGAATTCCGGCTGTTGGCCAAGCTGCTAAAGGTTAATATAGCAAGCAAGCCAATGCCCAGCACGCCCAATTTCATTCCCGGCGATAGGCCATTTGGCATGGCCACTGGCGATAAAATCTTTTGGTTCGCGTCTTCAAGCGTTTCCAGATCTATGGCGCTGCGCGGGTCCATATTGCCCGATTTAAATATGCTCACGGCTTTGCCTCCCTGGATTTGCAACCAAAAAGTCCGCATTTTTTCGCTGGCGCACGTGGCTTGGGGGCATCTGCGCCAGGCGTCGGCACGGCATAAGCGTCGTTAAAGATAATGGTGACTTCTTTCCCATGACGCAGCACAAATTGCGGCGCGATTTGTTCCACCACGGTGTAAGGGCCGCGCACAGCGAAGTTGACGATGCTTTCGCCGGCATCAGGCGTAATGCTGAAAATTGCAGGCGCTGCCGAACCAGCCGCAAAGCGGAAATAGGTCGCTTTGCCATCGTCAAATACCTGTTCGGGCACATTGGCCTTTGCGCCGTCATAGCTATAGGCGCGGTTCCACAATTCAGTCGGTGTCGTAATCAAAAGTGGCGGCGTTGCCATCGCGTCGGCGGCCATGACTTTCTGAGGGTAACGGAAACGCACTGCATAAATAATCTGACTCTGCGGCACGCGCAGGCCGGATTTGGCTAGCAGTTCAAAATTATAGCGCCGAAAGTTGGTGATGATCGAGAGATTGGTGGCAGGCGGCACGCCTATGGGCTTCAGGAACATGACCGTTCCTGCGCCATTGGGGGTTACTTGCCAACCAGAGGAGTCTCCAATGCCAACGGTTTCAATCTGTTCACCCGGTTCAAATTCAAGCATCATTTGATAGCCAGTATGGCCGGTCAGACGAATAATGGCGTCGGGGTTATAATCCACATAGCGGATATTGGGCGCGACCTGCGCTGATGCTGCCTTGGGCGGCATAACGGCAATACCTATCGCCATGATGGTAAGAACAAGCCAATGATAATGTCGGGTCATGCAACGTTCCTGATGGCTTTAATCGGCGCGCGGACCGCATGGACGGGGCCTCGTGAAATGCGCCGGTCGGAATAACTGGTTTTCTGTGCTGCGTGATCAGCATCAGAATATATCCGCTGCGGCAATAATATCCCGCGTGGGTTACCTGGGCTGCTGCTTGCGGTTACCGCGGCAGAACGCTCAATAGCGCCGATAAGCGACTGCATGCGTTCATTATACACGACATTGCTAGACGGCAGTGGATAATGTGCAACTGGTGCGGAAATTTGATTATCGATTGTGTGGCGTTGGCCAGAGGACAGGGTCCAACCGCTCACAATTGTGCGGCCAATTCGGAATAGCTGCACCGCCACCGCCACCATGATGAGCACGATTACCAATATCGTCAAAGCCGCGCGCAATGAGAAATCGCCTTGCCCCGCCGACACGTACATTTGTGTCAATATCGGCTCAAGCGCTGTTACAGCCCCCGCAGATGTTATCATCGTCATGATAGGCACCAATGCCATCATGACCGCGGCACGGCCCCAGCCGAGCGCCAAGCCGCGCGTAGATGTAAATAAACCTAGCACTGCAAAGACGGGGCCTAGGAGCAACAAAAGGCCCAAGACGATTTTCGTTACGACCAAGACACCTGCCGATGCCAGCACGAGGAATAGTGCGCTAAACAATAGCATATTGGGACCCAGTGAATCCTTTGGCGTAACAAAAGCGGTGATATTGTTCGCAGTGACAGGAAGTGTTGCGGGTTCAGTCGCTGTTGTGTTTGTTGGCAGCATTTGTTCCGGCCGCGCGTCAAATTCGGTCCACGCATCCGCAAGGTCGACCATGCGGCCAGATAGCATATCAACACGCTCGGTAATGCCGCGCACATCGCCATCACCAGGGTTAATGGCACGCACGATTTCCTGTGGCCCGTCGGTTAGAAGGTCGTAGACCAAAACTTGATATGTTGCCCAATTACTGGTTAGCGCTAGCACCGCGCTAATGATGATCATACGCGGCATCATCTCGCCAACGCTCAGCGAGGAACGACCAAATATCAGCCGGTATCCGATGATCGCGACGTAAATTGTCAGCGCCATCGTGAGGGCAATATTAAACACACTGCCTTGGCCCAGCAAATTGGCATAGCCCGCTTGCACGGTCGATCCAATATAGCAATCAACGGCGTTCACCATTGTTTCCGCCGAACCTGCCGCAGGGTTGAGGGTGCCGCAACTGGCCATCAGCTTTGCATTCCCGTCGTTGCAGCTGGCCGCGGAGCAAATGCAACTTCCTGCGCGTCCTGCAACAATAGTGGCATCCATTCGGACGGCGCGTCACCATGCACGCGGCGCAGCTCGTCCAGTTTGCGCACACTGCTTTCGCGGCCCGACAACACGGTGATTGCATCTGGCATATTGCCCATGTCGAGACGCGCAACGACGCTGTTCCCGCCTTGTTTGATCAAAACGCAGCGCAAATGTTCGGGTAAGGAGCGCACGAGATCCAGCTCATGCGCGGTCAGCCCGAAACCACCGCAATAATCGGATGCCTGTGCCTTAGGATTACTCATGAACAATTGCGTGGCAGATTGCTCAATGATGGTTGCGGCAATCTTGCTTTCAATCGCGTCACTTGCGCTTTGGGTGGCAAAACCTACCACGCCATTGCGTTTGCGAATGGTCTTCATCCAATCCTTCAGCCGGTGGACAAAGACGTCGTCATCCAGTGCCTTCCACCCTTCGTCGATGACAATCATCGACGGGCTGCCGTCCAAGCGTTCATCGACCCGGTGGAACAAATACATCATCGCGGGCGTCCGCAAGCCGGGGTTGTCAAGCAATGCCGTCATGTCAAAGCCAGCGGTTCTAGTATCCAGGTTCAACTGGTCTGCCGGGTTATCAAACAGCCAAGCATGTTCGCCTGCACCATACCAAGGCGCAAGCCGCGATGCGAGGTCGCCCCGCATGGGACGTGCACCGCCAGCCAGCAGTTCCACCAAATACCGCAATTGGCGATGCTCGGGAGGCTGGCCAAAATTGGCATCAACCGCACTTGCGATAATCGCGTTTTCATCGGCAGTAAGTTGCCCGCCTGCTGGTGTTAAAATTTGTGACAGCCATTGCCTTAAAAATGCCTGATTTATGGCATTCTCGGGCAGTTGAAGTGGGTTGAAGCCGGTTGGCGTTCCGGGCCGCAAGACATCATAATGGCCACCAATGGCGCGAATGAAAATCTCGGCACCGCGATCTTTGTCAAAGAAAAACGTGCGGGGATAAAATTTCTGCGCCTGGGCAATCAAGAAATTGAGCACCACCGTTTTGCCCGACCCCGATGGCCCAATAAGCGTGAAATTACCCAAATCGCCACTATGCAAGTTAAAGAAATAGGGCGTGCTGGATGTCGTTTCGAGCACGGTGATTGGTCCACCCCATGGACCGCCATCCGGCACGCCGATTGGAAAACCGTGGAGCGAAATGAGTCCGGACAAATTCCCCGTCGATACCAATGCCTTGCGCGCAATATAATCTGCATTGCCCGGGAACTGGCCCCAAAAGGCACTTTCAAGATTGAGGTCTTCACGCACGGCAACGGCGCCAATATCGGCAAGCGATGCCTGCACATCGGCGACAGCCGCATCGAGCGCGGCCAAGGTCATCGCGCGGACATGAACAGTCAGATGGTGCTCACCATAAGCTGCTGCACTCCCTGTAAGATCATCCTTTGCGCCCAAAAGGCCTTGGCGCAGAGTTGTGGTTTCGTCTGAGGCCGCGCGCAACCGGCGAAGCGCCAGTCCGATGCGCTCATCCGCAATCTGGCGGTCGATGAAGGCAAAGCTCTCCGTCATGGTCAGCTCATGCGGCAGGCGCAGCAGATTATCGAGCATCCCGGGTGCGGTATGGGCTGGGTAATCCTTGATGGAAACGATAGCACCAAAACGCGACGCGTTGGCGCTAGCACCTTTCAATTCCAGTGCATCAAGGCCAAAGCTGATCCGCTTATAAGGCAGATAGTGCCCAGCATCGCCCGTAGGTTCAAGCACGGGCTGCATTTCGCCATTATATAGTGCCGACAATATCTCAAGCGGTTCGGAACAGATGCCACTTGCGTTATGATATCGGCCGAGCAGACGGGGCCCATAGCGGGTCAAAGCGGAGAGCAGATTGGTGCGTGCCGCATCCAATTCGCGCAGTTCTCGCATTTGGTCAGCCAGCCGCTCGGCGCTGTTGCTTGCCCCATTGCCCCATTTGATGAGGCGATCAAAAAAGCCTATTTTCCCTCGGGCGGGCCGACGGACCAGCATTAACACCATGTCGTTAATGTAGAGCCTTTTGCCACGCAATTGCTCTTTCCAGGCATCGTCGAGGTCACTGACAAAACCCTCTGGTTGTGCGCCCGATAGCTCGGCTGACACCTGGCGGCGAATGACGTGGCAGTACAACATCAAGTTGGAGTTCGCGATGCCGCGCATCACCACATCCCGCACTGCCGCCATATGATTCAGCGTTTCGCTATCAGCAGTTTCAAAGGCGATGCCGTCGACCTGAATCATCTGAATCAAGTCGCCGCTGCGGGTCATCACCGTATGGTCGTCCAAATGCCCAGCATAAGGCAGACGATCTCCTGCGCATGGGTCCAAAGCTGCTGTTTTTTGGGCGACCGTTTTCATATGTTAAGGCCGATAACTGTTGCAGCGCCAAAGGTCATAAGTGCGGGTGCGGCCGCAACGACTTATTTTCGTAATCCAGAGGTCGAAAATCCTGGGTTCCCGCAAACAGGCTATATAGCCGATGGCATGGATGATCGCCGCAGCCGGGATCGCCCAAAAGGAGCGTGTGATCAGGAAAATCTCGGTCGTGACAACCAGATTTATGACAAAGTAGCTATAGGTAACGCCGGCAAACATCTGCGGCTGTGTTAATGCCCGGAATATCGGCGTGCGGTTCAGCGGGGTCATGCCCTAACCACCAACTGCGGCGATACGAATACCCGAGACAATCGCCGTTGCGCCAAAAAGAATGAAGCAGCCAATAATGACGGTGGCACCAAAGCGCCAATTCATGCGTCCGGTCAGCATCATCAAACCTACAACAGCGACGGCTATCACGGCCGCTGTCGTTGCGACATTGCCCAGCAGTGTTCCTTGTATCCAGCCAAGCGCATTGACGATTGGCCCTGAACCTTGTGGATCGACATTAGCCACCTGCGCCATCGCCGTTTTGGGTAGAGCAATGGCCAACGCAGCTAGGGTGAAGAAACGAGAGAATGTATATGTCATCATGAACCTCAATATCCTGCGTGATAAGTCGACGTTGTCGACAAACGTTGCATTATCTGGCGGACGTAATTTTGTGTTTCGCGATAAGGCGGGATACCGCCATATTTAATCACTGCACCTGGTCCTGCATTATATGCGGCCAAGGCAAGCGGCACATTATTGCCAAAGCGTTCAAGTTGCTGGCGCAGATAGGCAGTCCCACCAACCACATTCTGCTCCACATCATAAAGGTTACGCACACCCAATTGCCGCGCAGTCTCCGGCATAAGTTGCATCACCCCCACGGCCCCAGCCTTAGAAATGGCGCGCGGATTATATCGTGACTCTTGCCACGCGACGGCGTCGACCAAATTGCGATCAACTCCAAACCGTGTTGCGGTGGCTTCAATATGCTGCCGCACGACATTTTGTGGTTGAGCAGCGTCCGATGCGGGCTGTGCCTTGGGTATATATCGACCCCCATCAGTCGGTGACGGATTCGTCCGCCAAACTGGCTGAGATATTTCGACAATGCTTCCATTTTGTTTGCGTTCGAAAACATTTGCGTGCGCAACCGAACAAAAGCCAGCGAGCGGCAAAACTGCAAAAATAGAGAGTGTGAAGCGCCTGTTGACCATGTTTTGAGCCTAAATAACGCTTGGTGCCATGCCGCTGACTAATCCCCTACCCCACCCATCGCAACAATAAATTATTGTAGGCAGTTAAAAAATGGTTAAGAAAGTAAAGCGTCGCGTAGGCGCTGTAAAATGACGTTTGTGTTGCATACAGCGGTGTAAACCACGGTCGATTCAAAATTTGGAATTGATCTTGCATGGTTGGGGGGAAGTGTGATGACGCAACCTGAAGGCTTAGTTCTTGATAGGCCAACAAAATCTGATACCGCCCCTGATACAGTCGCTGCACCTCAGGGAACTGTTGGTGAAAAATCACCTGCTATTTTTGCGATCCCCGCCGCTTCCTTGGCCTTGGCCGCATGTGGCGGTGGAGGAACTGATGACAATTCAATTGCCTCTATTTTTACACCCAATGTATCCATCGCAAAGCCGGCGACCGATGGCGAAGCGGCCCGTTTCATTTTGAAGGCCAGCCTTGCGGCGACCGAACCCGAAATCGCGGATATCCGCTCTGTGGGCTATGTGGCTTGGCTCGATAAACAGATGGACATTCCGATTAGCCAGACCGGTGTCGACTGGCTGTCATCGCGCGGGTACGACCAAGTGACCGTCGACGAATTTTATTTCCGAGACACTTTAGCCGACAACATGGTTTGGAACCAGTTGATCACCAGCCCCGACCCCGTTCGTAAAAGATTGGCGTACGCGCTTTCCCAATTTTTTGTTGTGTCCACCAACGGCATCGAAATTGAGTGGCGGTCAAATGCCATGGCGGCTTATTGGGACGTCCTTAACCGTCATACTCTGGGCAACTTCCGTCAGTTGCTAGAAGATATCACGCTCAACCCCGCAATGGGTGTTTACCTGAGCACGCTTGATAACAAGAAAGAAGATACGCGGACCGGCCGCGTGCCTGACGAAAATTATGCGCGTGAAGTCATGCAGCTTTTCACACTTGGCTTGAATGAGCTCAATAATGACGGCACCAAAAAAACCGGAAGCACTGGCCAGCCCATCGAAACATATACCAATGCCGATGTATCCAACCTCGCCCGTGTGTTTACCGGTTACAGTTATGACTTTGCGAATTTGGCCAGAACGCCCTCTGTCCGTTTTCCATCTCAAAGTGTCGCACCCGTAGAATCTGTAATAAGGCGAATGACAAGCGATCCGACCAGATGGGAGCGAGCGCAAACCATTAGCCAACACTCAATGCTGGAAAAAACATTTCTGGGTACAACTATTCCGGCTAACACCGACGCATCAACATCAATGAAAATCGCCCTAGACACGCTTTTCAACCACCCAAATGTTGGCCCGTTCTTTTCAAAGCAAATGATCCAGCGTCTGGTGACGAGTAACCCTAGCGCTGGCTATGTTGATCGTGTTGCCAAGATATTTAACAATAATGGTTCGGGGGTTCGCGGCGATCTACGCGCGGTGTTCAAGGCCATTTTGTTGGATGATGAAGCGACAAATGCTGCTGGATTAACCTCGCCGACCTTTGGCAAAGTTCGCGAGCCCGTATTGCGTTTTACGCAATGGGCCAGAAATTTCGGCGCCACATCGCAATCAGGTAATTGGACCATCAACAATACGTCCAACGCGGCCTTCAGCCTTGGCCAAAGTCCGTTGCGTGCGCCGTCTGTGTTTAATTTTTACCGCCCGGGTTATGTCCCTCCCAACACCGCTATCGCAACCAATGCGCTTGTTGCACCTGAATTTCAAATCGTTAACGAAGTCAGTGTTGTAGGCTATATCAACTTCATGGCTTCAGCCATCGGATCAGCCAACGGCCTGAACAATGACGTCAAAGCCACGTATACGCGTGAACTCGCTATCGTTTCCGACACAACGGCCTTACTGAACAGGCTGTCCTTGTTACTGTCCGGAAACCAGCTCTCCGACACCACCAAAGCGACTATCAAGGCTGCCCTCGACGCGACGACCGTAACGGACACCAGTTCGTTGGCAGACAAACAACGGCGGGTGTATCTGGCAACACTACTCGTGTTTGCCTCCCCCGATTACCTGGTCCAAAAATAGGGAGCGTCTCGTGCACATTAGCAAAATGGAAGATATATCACGACGCGCTTTCCTTCGTCGCTCTAAACAATTGGCTGTGGCGGGGACTGCTGGGTCTTGGGCCATGGGTCTTGCGGGCATGGGGGAGGCAGCGGCCTTCAGCGCAGGCAATGATTATCGCGCATTGGTCTGCGTCTTTCTAAACGGTGGCAACGACCATAACAGCACGTTGATTCCCTATGACTCGGCAAATTACGACCTGTACAGCGCCATTCGCGGCGGCGGCCCCGGGCAAACCGCAGGCGGGATTACGTTAGCGCGTTCGTCCCTCGCGGCAACCGCCCTCACACCCGCCAATGGTCAAGTGTTGACCAATAATGTGCAATATGCGCTCGCACCGCAAATGACGCGCATGAAAGCTTTGTTTGATGCAGGTAAATTGGCGCCATTGTTGAATGTCGGTCCGCTGATTGCGCCATTAACTTTGGCCCAATATCAAAGCAGCAATTTGGTGGCCAACCCTCGGCCTGCGAAACTGTTTTCCCATAATGACCAACAATCGACATGGCAGTCTTATAAGCCAGAGGGCGCCACTGAAGGTTGGGGTGGCCGGATGGGCGACCTAGCCTTGTCCAGCAACACCAATTCACTGTTCACCTGCATTTCGGCAACGGGCAATGCCGTTTTTTTGGCGGGGAACGATGCGATTACCTATCAGATATCGCCAGGCGGCGCACCATCCATAAATGGACTTAATGGCTCGCTATTTGGGTCTGCAGCGGGCAGCAATGCGCTTCGGACGTTGATGACGCAGTCGAGTAACAATATCTTTGAAGCGGAGTATAATAGGGTGGCGCGTCGCTCCATAGATGCGGGAGTTGTTATCAATGCGGCGCTCCAGCCGATATCCCTGACGACATCATTTCGACCTTTGTCCGGCACCAACACGCTTGCAGATCAGCTTCAAATTGTGGCGAGAATGATCGCTGCCCGCCAAGCGCTCGGCGTAAAGCGCCAGGTTTTTATGGTAAGTTTGGGCGGCTTCGACAATCACGACAATTTGATTGAAGCGCACGCAACGCTCATGAACCGTGTCGACTTCGCATTTGACGCCTTCTATCGTGCAACCGTGGAATTGGGTGTCGCTGACAAAGTGACGACATTCACGGCGTCTGATTTTGGCCGTACGTTGCAGTTCAATGGTGATGGATCTGACCATGGCTGGGGCGCGCACCACTTCATCATGGGCGGCGCGGTGAACGGCGGCCGCTATTATGGCGTCGCACCGCAAATTTCGGTTAGGAGCCCAGACCAAGTCGGCTTGGGCCGCTTGCTGCCATCGGTCTCAGTGGATCAATATGCTGCGACGCTGGCCACTTGGTTCGGCGTTGCGCCGAGCGAATTGCCCAGTATCTCGCCAAACATTGGTCGGTTTAACGGCGCCAATTTGGGTTTCATGCAATAACGGCATCAGTTGCACCAATGTTATTCCGCATGTGCGCTGCACATGTCCCATTGCGACGGACACCAACATAGACAGGTTTTGACAAAGCTTTTATCAATGCGTGATGGACACGCTTGATATCGCTTTTGCTGAAGCCCGCCGCTATCTCAATTCGCTCGGAACACGACCCGTTGCCTCGCGTGGCACGCCGGCTGAGATGCGCGCGCCTTTGCCCGGGCAGTTTCCAGAGCGTGGAATGCCGGCGCATGATGTGGTTCGCGCTATTGCCGCCGCTGCCGACCCGGGACTGACGGGAAATGCGGGTGGACGCTTTTTTGCATGGGTGAAAGGCGGCGCGCTTCCTTCCGCATTGGCGGCGGATATCATGTGCTCGGCATGGGACCAGAATGCGGTCCTCGCCTCCACCAGCCCGGCTGGCGCGGTTCTCGAAGAAGTCGCCGGCCGCTTCCTGCTGGACGCTTTGCGGTTACCAGCGGATGCCAGTTATGCCTTTGTTACTGGGTGCCAGATGGCGCACACCACGGCGCTAGCGGCTGCGCGTCATGCTGTTCTTGAGCAAAAGGGTTGGGACGTTGAGGCGCAGGGGCTTCAAGGCGCGCCTGCGATACGCGTGCTCGCCAATGCCCATCACCATTCTTCGGTTACCCGAGCGCTACGCCTTTTGGGATTGGGTAGCGATTGCATCGTGCCTTTGGGCGGCGGCGGGCCCGGTCTGGTGGCACCAGAAGCTCTGCGCGCGGCGCTTGCTGAAGCACCTGATGCACCGACGATCCTCATTCTCAACGCGGGCGACCTCAACATCGGCGCGTGCGACGATTTTGCGACATTGTGCCCGATTGCACATGCGTCTGGCGCATGGGTGCATGTCGACGGCGCCTTTGGGCTTTGGGCGAATGCCAGCCCACGTCTGTCCGCTTTGGTTTCCGGGGTGGAGCACGCCGACAGTTGGGCCACCGACGGGCATAAATGGCTCAACACGCCGTATGACTGTGGCATGGCCATCACCCGCCACGCCAGCGCCCATAGTGCGGCAATGCGCATGACCGCTGCCTATCTGACCAGTGGCGGGTCGGTGCGCGACCCCATGGATTTTACGCCCGAATGGTCACGTCGCGCGCGGGCCATTCCCGCATTAGCGGCTTTGATGGAGCTCGGCCGTGACGGCCTTGCTGCGATGATTGAACGGTGCTGCGATCATGCGGCGGCCATTTATGATGGTATCGCAGAGCTTGAGGGGGCCACTGGCATCGCGCGTCCGACAATGAATCAGGGCTTGATACGTTTCGATACGAAAGACGGCGCAAATATTAGCGACGCCGTTATCGCGTCGATCAATGCGAGCGGCGAAGCCTTTCTAAGCGGCGGCAGTTGGAACGGCGCGCGGGTAATGCGGATCAGCGTTTGCGGATGGAATACCAATGCGGACGATGTCGCGCGTACCGTGGCAGCTGCGCGCCATGCGCTATTGGGCATGCGATAAAATCATCGGCGCAAAACAGGGCTTAACGCGCCTGCCATTTGCTAATTTTACATCGTGGTTCAAATCTATAGACTTTGAAAAAATTTCTGCGAATGTCCGGATATGAGCTTTACCGAGCATCCGCTGCGCCGCTGGGCAGTTGACGAAATGCGGTTGCGTCGTTTCGCCCCCGTTGCCGCGCATAGCGAAATTTATCAGGTTGTGCGCCTGATCGAAGCGGATGAACGCAATGCGGAAGATCGTTGGCTGATAAATGTGCGGCCCGATTTTGATGACTGGGCCCTCGCGCCGCGGCATGGTTCGGGACATACGCTTGGCGGCATTCATTTCCTGTGGGAACGCCACACCGAAGCGAGCACGTTAACCCTGATTTTTCCGCAAGAAACACCTGAACCCGCACGTCATAACTATATTCAATGGTTGGAAAATTGGCCAGGGGGCGTTGTTCGTGCGACGCAAATACGCATTATGCCCAGCGCGGAAAATATTGATGCAGAATTGTCCGCAATCGGTATTTCGACCGATGAAATGGTCTGTTGCGATATCAATGCGGGCATTCGGCTTTGGTCCGATTTCAGCATTCATGGCGATGGCTATGGCCGATTGCTTATCACCGCAGGTGATGTGGGCGAGGGCGAGCGTGGCCGGATTGTCCAGCGAGTTCAGGAACTGGGTAATTACCGGAATCTTGCCTTGCTTGGTTTCCCAGTGGTGCAGCAATATGGTCCCCAGCTTGACCAATTGGAACAACGCCTGTCAGACCACGCCCGCCGCGTTGCTTCGGCGGATGAAGATGATGAAATCTTGCTCAATGATCTCGCGGCCATTTCGTCCGAGCTTGAACTCATCCGTTCGGCAACGGGCTTCCGGCTCAGTGCGACCGCAGCTTATGCCGAAGTCGCGGCGGACAGGCTTTCCGCGCTCGATGTCCAGCCGATATTGAACTTCCAAAGCCTCACCGATTTTACGGAGAGACGGCTGGTCCCGGCCTCGCGGACTTGTTCCGTATTCCGGAAACGACTTAGCGACATTGCCGCGCGCATCTCTGGCGTCATGCACACCCTGGATGTGCGCATTGACAGTCGGATAAAGGCACAGAACCTTGTTCTGATGCGGTCGATGGAGCGCTCAACGCAGCTTCAGTTGCGCCTACAAACCTTAGTGGAGGGGTTGTCGGTTATCGCGGCTGCTTACTACCTCGTTGGAATCATCGCCTATATGACAAAGGGTGTGGCCGCGACCAAAAGCGGTTCAAACAGCGAGATATTTGTCGGCGCCGTTACCCTACCAGTTGTGTTGTTGATTTATCTTTTCGTAAATCGTCTGAGGCACAAGGTGCTGAAAGAGAGCGGCGAGGACAATGCACAGGCAGAAAAGCGCCTATAATGCTGCATAATCGCCTTTCCACGGCTATTGTTGTGGGCTAAACTTTCCACTGATTGCCGAATGAAGGTCTTGGCCATAAGGTCAATAAAGACGCGCCGGGAGAATTTATGGTTAACACAAAAACATTAGCTGGTCTGCTGGCTGTATCCGCAATGCTTGCCGCTTGCTCGGCTGGTTCGGAAGGCGAAGCGGATGAGACGTCTGCACAGGCAGAGGCAACAACCCCTGCCGCACCTGCCGGCCCACTGGCTGCAACTGATATGAGCACAATGGATGGCACCACATTGGCCAGCTTCACCGGCGATGCTGCCAATGGCAAGCTGGTGTTTGCGCAATGCCGCATGTGCCATGTCACCGACGCTGGTGTGAACAAAATTGGCCCATCCTTGCATAATATCATCGGACGCACGGCCGGAACGGAGCCAGGCTATACTTATTCTGCGGCAAACGCAGGAGCCGGCTTTGTTTGGACCAAGGAAAAATTGTTTCAGTTTCTGGAAAAACCGCAGCGCGTTATACCGCAGACGAAGATGATTTTCGCAGGCCTGCCCGATGCGCAAAAGCGTGCCGACCTGATCGCATATCTCGAAACGCCGAACTGATATTGCGGCGCCCGCGACGTTAAAAAAGCGTTTGTCATTCTGACGGGAGCAAAAGCTTCGGGTCAATCCGCGCGCTGTTCCATTTCATGCCCCAGTGCAGATGCGGCCCTGTTGCTCTGCCTGTGGCGCCGACGCGGCCAATCACTTGACCTTGCCGCACATGGTCTCCTGCTTTGACCAGCAATTCGGACGCATGTAAAAACGCGCTATTGAGGCCCATGCCATGGTCAATCATTAACAAATGCCCCTCCAAGGTGAAGGCGTCATTGGCGGCAAGGGTGACGACGCCATCGGCCGGTGCGACGAAATCCCGCCCTTGGGGGGCGGCAATGTCCATGCCGTTATGATAGCTGCCGGGCGTGCCATTATAAATGCGTTGCGCGCCAAATAGCCCGGATATGCGGCCCGACAGCGGTCGGATGAATGTTTGCCGCCAGCCTTTAGCATCATTTCTTTGGGCGCGGGCGGCTTCAATCTGCGCCAGCTCGGCGCTGCGTCGCGCCTGAAATTCGGCGGAGCTTTTTGCCCCGCCCGTGATGTTCGCAGCAACATTTTCGATACGCCAATTACCCGGGGCGACGGCGATATTGCGTTCGATCTTGCTGCCATCGGCCAGCATAGAGACTAAGCTCGCTTCTATGGATGCGTCCCGATCAAAACCGATGAGGAAGTATCCGTCCGAGCTCAGCTCTAACGCTGCGTCGTTAAAGAATAGGCTGCGTGTTCCCTTTGGTGCGCGGCCGATGATCAAGCCGCCTTGAACAGCTGCACCTGACATCCAGAACTCGGCTGGGCTCATATGTGACGGGGCCTGCGGTTGCGCATAAACCGGCGCCACGACACAGGCGAGGCTCAGGAAAGCCGTGATGGTTGCGCGCAAAGCCTGGCTGGTGCGCAGCAAGGGTTCAGCCCTTCGACAATGCCGCGCGGGTGGAGGCCTCTGCGCTCGCATAAGGCTCCTGCTTGGCCACGCTCCAGTAGCGCAGCTCTTCCAATGCTATGGCTTGGCCAGTCACCGCGCACACGACATGGTCGCCTGCGGTGAGAATACGAAAGTTATTGGCCAGATAATGCAGGCGGGCGACTTTATTTTTCGAAGACATCAGCATGGCGGCATTATGGCGCATCGATGCGCAATGGGCAATGCGTCGCTTCAGCCGTCGAACAAATTGCCTTGATTAATGGTCGGCGGCGTTGGTTTTGGTGTGGAGGGACGCGGCGGTGCAGAGCCATTAACGACACTGCCAACTTCGCCATCAACGAAGCGCAGAGTTACATCGCCCGCCTTCACTGCGGCGGCGCGCGACACAATCGTTTTGCCATCGGCATCGGTCACACGGGCGAAGCCGCGCTTCAGCGGGGCCTCGGGGTGCAGGCTGCCCGCAAGGCGTGTTAGCGCATCCAGCTGTTGCTGCTTTTGTTCAACACGGCGATGTAGCAGGCGCGGGTGTAGCATCATTGCGGGGCCCGAATAAGCGATTTCCGCCTTGCCCACCCGCGTGCGCAACGACTGGCGCAGGCGTTCGGCCAAATCGTCGGTGCGCAATTGATGCGGTGCGGCAAGGTCGGATAGACGCGGCATAAGTCGGCGCTGCACCTCAAGTCGCTCCGCCGCCAGGTCCACCTGCTTGCGCACGACATTAGCCATGCGCAGACCCAATTGCCCGACGCGCTGCAACAGGTCGCTGCGCACCGGAACTGCAATTTCGGCGGCGGCGGTCGGCGTTGGCGCGCGCAGATCCGCCGCGAAGTCACACAAGGTGGTATCGGTTTCATGCCCAACGGCCGAGATAATTGGTATCGTACAATTGGCGACCGCACGCACCACGGCTTCATCGTTAAACGCCCATAGATCTTCAATCGACCCGCCACCGCGCGCGACAATGACAAGGTCGGGGCGGGTTGCCGGGCCATTTTGCGGCATCGCGGAAAATCCATCGACCGCACGCGCAATTTGTGCCGCGGCTCCTTCGCCTTGCACCAATACGGGCCAGACGATGACATGCGTCGGAAAGCGATCGGCCAAGCGGTGCAGGATGTCGCGAATAACAGCGCCCGTCGGCGATGTGACCACACCGATGGTGCGGGGGAGCGCGGGCAGTTTCTTCTTACGCTCGGGCGCGAATAGTCCTTCTGCGGCCAAGCGCGCTTTCAGCTTTTCAAACAATAGCATCATCGCACCTTCGCCTGCTACTTCAAGGCTTTCGACGACGATTTGATAATTGGAGCGCCCCGCATAGGTTGTGAGCTTGCCTGTGGCGACGACTTCAAGTCCGTCCTCTGGTGCGAAGGGCAAGCGCGCTGCGCCACCTTTCCACATCACCGCATCAAGCCGCGCATTATCATCTTTCAGGCTGAAATAGATATGCCCTGACGCTGCGCGTTTGAAACCTGAAATCTCCCCGCGCACACGGACATGACCGAACCGATCCTCGACGGTGCGTTTCAGGGCGAGTGATAGCTCCGATACGCTCATCGCCTGGGCATTGTCGCCGGGCCGCTCCTCGGCTAACAGACGGGCGACTTGCGGGTCGGCAGTTTCAAAGGGGTCATTTGCGGACATGAATATCTTGCTCATCGGTTCGGGCGGTCGCGAACATGCGCTGGCGTGGAAGCTCGCGCAATCGCCAAATTGCGATACACTCTTTGCGGCGCCGGGCAATCCCGGTATCGCGCAAGACGCAGAGCTGGTCGATCTGAATATCGCCGATCACGCGGCGGTCATCGCCTTTTGCGCTGGCCATGATATCGGACTGGTCGTGGTCGGACCTGAAGCACCGTTGGTCAGCGGATTGGGTGATAGCTTGCGCGATGCCGGAATTCCGGTCTTTGGCCCCAATCAAAAAGCCGCGCAGTTGGAGGGATCCAAAGGCTTCACCAAGGATATGTGTGCCGCGGCAGGCATCCCGACCGCTGGCTATGCCCGATATGACAGCAAGGCTTCGGCGATGGCGGGCCTCGACGCGTTCGATGCGCCTTTTGTAATCAAGGCAGACGGCTTAGCCGCTGGCAAAGGCGTCATCATTGCCGAAACACGGGCAGAGGCGGAGGCCGCAATCGACGATATGTTCGGCGGTGGTTTCGGGGATGCAGGCGCATCTGTCGTGATCGAAGAATTTATGACCGGTGAAGAAGCGAGCTTCTTTGCATTGACCGATGGCTATGATGTTGTCGCCTTTGGTTCCGCGCAGGATCATAAGCGCGTGGGCGATGGTGATACGGGCCCCAATACCGGCGGGATGGGCGCTTATTCACCCGCCTTTGTCCTTACCGGTGCACTGCAAGCACAGGTTATGGATCGGATCATTCGGCCGACCGTTGCCTATATGGCCGCGCACGATATGCCTTATTCGGGCGTCTTGTTTGCGGGGTTAATGCTCACCGACGAAGGGCCAAAGCTGATTGAGTATAATGCCCGTTTCGGTGACCCCGAATGCCAGGTGTTGATGACCCGTTTTGAAGGCGACTTGGCCGCATTGATGTTGGCCGTTGCCACAGGAAAGCTCGCGCAAGCTGAACCTCCGACATTTTCGCACGATGCAGCCTTAACAATTGTCATGGCGGCAA
>Ga0164293_10001727_pt1 | contig 18385 bp, 19 predicted proteins | sample GEODES118metaG_FD_111487 | JGI IMG/M metagenome (GOLD analysis project Ga0164293, IMG submission 111487) | Eutrophic lake water microbial communities from Lake Mendota, Wisconsin, USA - GEODES118 metaG | ecosystem: Environmental > Aquatic > Freshwater > Lake | place: USA: Lake Mendota...
GCGGGGGCAAGAAGTGGTATTCGCACCGGTGGCGGAGATTCGCCCGGGCCAAGAGCTGGTGACTTATGTGACGGCCATTGGGGCAGCACCCGGCGAGCATCGCATCGTAGCGCGATTGCGGTCTGACCAGCGCGAAATGAACGTCAGCAAAGAAGAGAGCACTCGCGTGTACGCCGATCGCTGACGACGATACCGCCCGCCAATCGAGCCGGTCTTTGACCCCGGTTGCACTGCATTGAGTATCATTGACGAGTCGGACCTCGAGGTGAAGGTCCAGTCGAAGCTTGGGGAAACCGGTTTGTGAATGCTGCGATCAGTTTTGATATCGCGCCCCAAGGTGACACCGCAGCCGAAATTCGCTGGCGGCAGAACGACCATGTTGCATTGATTGCCGCCAATCTGGCCACCGTACGGTTGGTGGAGCAAGCCGAACTACGCGGACTGGTCGCGGCGGTGCCCGGATTTGAGACGTTGACGGTGCACTATGATCCGCTCGTGTGGGCAAGCTGGCTGGATTTTTCCCAGGCACTGCGCACCCTTTTGCAGGAAAGTACTTTAACTCCGTCAGTGTCGAGTCGAACGATCGAAATCCCCGTTTGCTACGCGGCTGCGTTTGGACCAGATTTGGAATTGGTAGCAATGCATGCAGGTTTGAGCGTTGCCGAAGTTGTCCAGCGACACAGCCGGGCAGAATACCGCGTTCAGATGCTGGGCTTCATGCCGGGGTTTCCTTACCTTGATGGGCTGCCCGCCGAGTTGGCGATGCCGCGCAAGGAAAAGCCGAGACTGGAAGTCGCAGCCGGCTCGGTTGCGATTGGCGGCGTCCAGACGGGGATCTACCCGGTTGCTTCACCGGCCGGTTGGCAGGTAGTTGGTCGCACCCCACTCTGCCTGTTTGATCCCGCTTTGAATGTTCCGGCTCTGTTGTCGGCTGGCGATCGCGTCCGGCTGCGTGCGATTTCTGTTGAGGAGTTTCGACAGCTCGAAGGTCACTCGCAATGAAGCCGATCGTGATCGAGCGCGCCGGAATATGTTCAACACTTCAGGACTTAGGGCGGCCTGAAGGAGGACGCTGGGGAGTTCCCTGGGGCGGGGCAATGGACCGGGTCGCCCACCGGCTGGCGAGCTTGCTGGTCGGAAATTCTCCCGACTTGGCGACGATTGAAATGACCGTGATTGGTGATACGCTCCACTTCCCGGAAGAGACGCTCATTGCCTGGACCGGCGCCGACTTGGGAGGTGTGCTTGAGTTATTGGGGCGGTCTCTCCCCTTGCCTGCCGAACGTCCTGTGGTGGTAGCTGCCGGTTGTCGGCTGCGATTGGGAACGGCAGCTCCGCGCGGCTGTCGCGGTTACCTGGCGGTGGCCGGTGGATTTGCCGTCGCTCCGGTGTTGGGCAGTCAGTCCACGAGTTTGCGAAGTGGCTGGGGTGGATGGCAAGGGCGGGCATTAAAAACCGGTGACCAGTTGCCCCGCGGAACCGAGAGCGAGTGGAGTCAACGGATTCGAGCCAGGCTGGGGAATTGCGGCGAACAGCTCGTTCGTTCGGTGCCTTGGTTTTATCGGCCTTTGCCGCTCGCCGATCAGGCAACGATTACCTTGCGGGTGGTGCGCGGCAAGCACTGGTCGGCGCTGTCACCGGCCAGTCAGAAACTTTTTTTCTCGGAGTTTCAAGTCACTCCCCAGTCAGATCGAATGGGGTACCGACTGGCGGGCCAGCCTTTGGAATTCGGAAGCGTGATGCAGGAGCTCAAGTCGAGTGGGACAGTGCGCGGCACGATTCAGCTACCCTTGGGCAGTCATCAACCGATCTTGTTAATGGCTGATGGTGCTCCGACGGGAGGCTACCCCGAACTGGCGCACGTGATTGCAGCCGACTGGGCCCTGGCCGGTCAGTTGGCGCCGGGAACGCCAATCTGCTTTCGAGAAGTTGATTTGGCCGAGGCGCATTTGCGGTTGAAGGAGCAAGAGCAGGGCTTGCGACTGATTGCCGATTCGGTGCGGCGCTGGGCCAAAGAGTCAGGCGGCGAAAGGGGAAACCATGACACTCCGGGTTGATCTCAATTGCGATCTCGGTGAATTGGAGGGAACCGAAGGTTGGGAGCGCGAGTTGGCGTTATTGCCTTGGGTGACTTCAATCAATCTGGCCTGTGGTGTCCATGCGGGTGATCCGCAAAGGATTCGGGCTTTGGCCCGGGCGGCCCGGGACGCTGGGGTGGCCGTCGGGGCTCATCCGAGTTATCCCGATCGACCCGGTTTCGGACGATTAGAACTGGATTTGCCGCCCGACGCGATTCGTGACTGGGTGCTTTACCAGATCGCTGCCGTGGGAGGCATGCTCAAGGCCGAGGGAATCAGGCTGAACCATATCAAGCCCCATGGCGCGCTCTACAATCGCGCCTTTCGTGACGCACCAACTGCAAGGGCGATTGCCGAGGCGGTTACCGCCTATGACCCGGACTGCCGATTGGTTGGCCAAGCCGGAAGCGAGTTGCTGGCGGCGGGGAGTCGCGCCGGACTGTCGACTGTCAGTGAGGTTTTTGCTGACCGGGGATATGCAGATGATGGGAGTCTGTTGCCGCGGGGAGTATCGGGTGGAGTAATCAGTGACCCCGCCGCAGCCGCAATGCGGGCGGTGGAAATTGTCAGAGAACAGTCGGTTCCGCTGGTTGGTGGCTCGCGGTTGGGGGTCGCAGTTGATACGATCTGCGTCCACGGCGACAACCCGGCAGCTTTGGAAATTGTCCAGCGGCTGGTGGAATCGCTCCGGGCCGCAGGGATTCAGCCAGCAGCATTGCCAGAGAAGTCGCGTCCATTTCGGGTGCGCAACTGAGCCAAGACTAGAGCTGGTGAGCCAAGACTAGAGCTGGACCTGAGTAACAGCTGGACCTGAGTAAACGGGTGCGGCTGGTCCGGGTACACGGTGGGGTGGCGGGAACAAGAATGTCTCGATCCAACCTTGTCGCAGACCGTCCATGGACTATTCCCGAAGCGACGCATCCCGACAAGCGTCGCCCAATTGCGAAGCGATTGAGAGACTTCGTTGGGAATCCCCGGAGGCTGGGGATGACCTGCAAAATGGCCTGAACAGATTGCGGGGAGTGCCTCGAGCTTCCTCCCCTACGAAGCTTCGTTCGATAGCATCGCTTGGGAACATTGTTAGAAAACTTTGCATAGAGAGCGCGCTCTGCAGCGCGAGTGAAGCGGCGGCATGTACACAACGCTGGTGTTTTATTGCATTTTGGTTGCCTTGGCTTCCGCGTTTGGTGGGGCGCTGCCCGGGTTGGTCCGCTTTACTCACCGCCGGATTCAAATGACGTTAAGTCTGGTCTCAGGGGTCATACTGGGCGTCGCCCTGTTGCATTTGCTCCCGCACGCGATCGACCTGGTCCCGAAGCAGGTTGCCTTGAGCGGTTGTCTCGGAGGCCTGCTCCTGATGTTTTTTTTGATCCGGATGTTTCACTTTCACCAGCACGACTTGGGTTTAGACGAGGAACCGTCTGCTGCAACTGCGGAGAAGGCGTCAGTCGAAGCGGTAGCCAAATCGGCAACTGGCAGTAAAGCACCCTTGGCGATTGGTGGAAGTGAAGGCGAACTTGTTCAGTTGACGGCCACGCCCCATGCCTTGCCGCGTCCGCAGTTGTGTGACGGCAGTCATCATCACGTGCATTGTCAATCGCACTCGGGCAAGCTCGACTTCAGCTGGGCTGGCCTCTGTTTTGGATTGGCAATCCATACAATCCTTGACGGAATTGCATTAGCGGCTGCATGTCAAGCCGAGCATCCCCAGACGAACGTCCTGGCCGGTCTGGGAACATTCCTGGCGATTGTCTTGCACAAGCCACTCGATGCGCTCTCGATCACTTCGTTAATGGCTGCCCGGGGCTGGCCTTTATCGCAGCAGTTTCTGGTGAATCTCGTGTTTGCCACGATGTGCCCATTGGGAGCGTTGACGTTTGCCTTTTCGATTGATCATTGGCTGGCCTGGCGGGACGTGGCGCTCGGTTTGGCCTTGGCTGTTTCAGCCGGCGTATTCCTCTGTATCTCATTGGGCGACCTGCTGCCCGAACTTCATTTTCACTCTCATGATCGGTTTCGCCTCTCCTTGATGTTGCTGCTCGGAGTGGCGATTGCGGTGGCAATCGAACTCTTGCCCGGCCATCAGCACTGAAAGGAACAATCCGGATGCCACCTGTCATCAACATCGGCTTGCGCGTATGCGGAGCATTTGCGGCCTTGATTGGCCTTTTCTGGGTGATCGGGTTGCTCTTGCCACATGGCTATGAAACATCGGCCGAGGTTGTGATTGAAGCTCCCCCGGAGAAGATTTTCCCTTATCTGAATCGCCTCGATCAGTGGCCGGCCTGGTCGCAGTGGCAGACGGGGAAGGACTCGGTGTTTCGCGTGAAGTACGGTCCGGAGGTAGAAGGTGTCGGCGCGGTACAGACTTGGCAGGAGCCGCGGGGCCAAGGCAAATTATGGATTACTGAAAGCGAGCTGAACCGCAGCCTCAGTTATGTGGTTGAGTTTGGAGATTTTCCCCGCATGGAGAGTCGTTTTCTGTTGACTCCCCGAGAGGGACGCACCGTCGTGACCTGGAAGAGTTCAGGGCGCTTGCCGGGAGGAGCCTTTTACGGCTGGCTCCGGCTGGCATTTGTGAATGGCATGCGTGATCAATATCAGCAAGCCTTGCTGAAGCTTGATGCCGTCGTTACCGGCAAGCCGTTGCCCGGAGAGGCAAGCGATGCAAAAGCGGGCGCTCCGGAGAAGGGAGCCGCCGAGAGTGGGCAGGCGAAGGAACAGGCCGGCGAACAAAAGAAATGAGGCAGGTCGCGAGTTCATCGCCACCTGCCTGCTGGAAACTAGATTTGAATGACCTGACAAGTTTGCTTAGGAGCCGCCACCAGTTCCGCCGCTGCCGCTGCCAGTGCTGCCAACTGTGGTTGAATTGCTGCCACCTGATTGATTGATCGTGGGCGGTTGCATCGCAGCGCCATAGCCGACGTTGATTGCTTGGATGCGGGCACCGCTTGCCGGTTCGGGGACGATATTCGAGAAGGCGACTTGAGCGGCGTAGCCATCACCGTACCACTGCCGTACGGATTCGCGGACGGTTTCCAATCGCTGGTTGCTGAGTTGAGGATCCCGCGTCGGCGCGACCAGTACGCCACGCTGCCATTCCGGATTGTTCTGCATGGCGACTTGCAGTTTGCGTTCCCCCAGCCGATTCAATCGACCTGTGCCCGGATCGAAGTGGCTGTCGCACAGCGTGCACTCGTAGGCCAGACCCGAAGTGTACATCTGTTGCCAAATGCTGAGGTAGTCAGTGCGGTCCCAGCAGGTAAACGGTTGGGGCCAAGCTTGGTTGCGTTGGTACATTTGATAATGATGTTCCCGCGCGGCGGAATGAAACAGGCCGCTGCTGGGTGCTGCGGAGGAAGTCGCGCCCTTCCAGCCAAACTGATTGCCGCCCCCGCAATCGTTGCATTGAGCGGAAAGCGTCGAGGCGGTTCCCCAGGAGAGGAGTGCGATGGCAAGTGTGGGCAGGCAGCGGAAGGGCAGTTTCATGTAGGTTCTCTCCATCCTTGGGCGAGCGACAGGGGACTGCAGGTCGCAGCGTGAACAGGCATTCGACGGACTAGGGCCCGTGGCCTGGCTGAAAGCCGGGTTGCCAGCCTGAAATACCGGGTAGCCAGCATCGTTGCGGGCGGGAAGAAGAACGCACGCCCTTCCTCCTCTTGACCAATTATCGGACTGGTAGAGGACATGCCGAGCGTGCGGGGTAGCGCGATTTGAGAGAAATTTCGAGCTTGGAGGTTATCTTTTTAAAGCTGGAAGCATTTCGTTGACCATTTGGATTGCAGCGGGTCCAACGAGTACGACGAATATGCCGGGGAAAATGAAAACCACGAGCGGAAAGAGGAGCTTCACTGCTGTTTTGGCTGCTTTTTCTTCGGCGATTTGCCGACGGCGGGTCCGCATCATTTCCGACTGGGTTCGTAAAGCCTGACCCACGCTGGTGCCGAAGCGATCACACTGAATCATGATGGACGCTAGCGTTTTCAGGTCATCAACCCCGTTCCGGTCGCCCAGTTCCTGAAGGACTTCTGACCGGGTCTGGCCCATTTGCAGACGCTGGTTACAGGTTCGAAATTCGAAGGCGATGACCGGGTGGGAATCTTCGAGTTCGTCGCAGACTTTCCGCATGGCCTGATCGAGACCGAGACCAGCCTCAACACAGACGACGAGCATGTCGAGGACGTCAGGTAATCCGAGGAAGATGGCTTCCTTGCGGCCTTTGGCGATAAACCCCACCACCAGGTCAGGCAGCATCATGCCGACCACCGCAGCACCGAGGGTCGTGATCATCCCTTTCGTGGTCACGCCGACGGTGAGCATGGTGATCCCGCCGCCGAGGGCGAGGGCGGCGATCAAGCAGAGAGCCTTAATCGTGGAAAACAGAAGTACGGCACGCTCACTCCGAAAGCCGGCGGCGGCAAGTTTCGATGCGAGCTTGCCGAGTTCTTTTTCGGTTTTTGGTTGGAGGCTGGTGCCAACTTGAGGCCCTGCCTTTTCGAGAATTTTGGTCAGGCCTTCCATGTGTGTTTCTTTGACGACCGGAACCGGTGCGCCCAGAATCTGGCTCTTAATCTTGGCCAAGCGGGTTTCGGCCCGACTGCGGCGACTGACGAACAAGTCGCCCAGAATCCAGAAAGCGCCGGAGCAGGCCGCAAACAGGGCGTAGGGCAGGAGGGCGACGAAATCGACTTTATCGAACATGTTGCAGCTCCTTGCTAAACCTTGATCGTGATGATTTTCTTGATGCAGGCTGCGCCGAGCACTTGCATGAAGATGGCGAAGACGAGCATTTTTCGGCCCAGCGGCTCATTGAACAGCAGCATGATGTAGTTGTAATTCAAGTACAGCATGGCAACGAACAAGGCTGGCGGAAGAGCCAACAGCACGACACCGGAGAGTCGGCCTTCACCCGTGAGAGCCTGAATCTGACCGAAAATCTGAAAGCGTTCGCGAATCAGGTGAGCGATTTTGTCAAGAATTTCCGCGAGGTCACCACCCGTTTGCCGCTGCAGCACCACGCTCGTGGCGAAGAAGCGAAGGTCCAGGTTGGGGACGCGAGTCGTCATGTTCATGATCGCCTTTTCGAGCGGCACACCGAGGTTCTGCTCCTCAAAGCAGCGACCGAATTCGGGGCCGAGCGGCGCGGCGGTCTGTTGCGCGACCATTTGGATGCCGGCCGCGAGACTTTGTCCGGCCCGCAGGGCTTGGCCAATCAGGTCGAGTGCCTCCGGCAGCTGGGCGGCAAATTTTTTGAGCCGCCAACGTCGCTTGAACCAGACATAAAGGATTGGAAAGAAGAAAAAGCAAATGGCCACTAACGGAGCCATGGTCTTCAGCGGCGAGACGAAAAGATACAGCGTTGCCCCTGTACCGGCACAGACGCCGCAATAGGAGAGCAATCGGGAAGCTGGGATCTGTAAGTCGGCCTGTTCCAAAAGTCGGCGTACATTGACGATGCGTCCGACAATTTGCTCCAGACGATTCGGCGCCTCATTCAGGCTGCTGGTGACCGATTTTGACAGGCTATCTTCTTTGCCCTTTCTCAGCGTCAAGGGGCTGACGTGCCGAGTCAAGGCGGAGAGCCGGTTCTCTACGGCCGTCTTTTCCTCGGCAAACAGGGTTGTCACGGCATAGATCCCTCCGCTGACGGAGAGGGCAACGCAGACGATGACAAGGATTGTAAACATGGCTCAATTATCCGGAATTCGAATTGTGAAGCAGATGCGGTCCACAGGTGGACCGGTCTCTCGGCCTAGCACTGCATCATCACGCGTTCGCGGAAGATGCTGGCGGGCAACTTGATGCCTTTTTGTTCCAGACGGTCGACCGATTTGGGACGAACTCCGCAGCAGACGAACTTGCCAACCGCCCGCCCATTCTCGTCCACGCCGTCCTGAACGAACTTGAAGATGTCCTGCATCACGATCGTGTCATTTTCCATCCCGACGATCTCCGTGATGTGAGTGATTTTTCGGGCTCCGCCCTGCAGACGGTTGGCCTGGACGACGATGTTCACGGCACTGGCAATTTGGGTCCGCATCGCCTTAATCGGCAACTCGAACCCGGTCATCATGATCATCGTCTCCATACGAGCGATACAGTCACGAGGGGTATTGGCGTGGGTGGTGGTGAGCGATCCATCGTGACCCGTGTTCATCGCCTGCAACATGTCCAGCGTTTCAGGTCCGCGGCATTCGCCGATGATGATCCGTTCTGGACGCATACGAAGACAGTTTTTGACCAAGTCCGTGGCCGTGACCTGTCCCTTGCCTTCGATATTCGGAGGCCGAGTCTCGAGGCGAACCACGTGATCCTGTTGCAATTGCAGTTCGGCCGCATCCTCAATGGTGATGATTCGGTCCGTGTTGGGGATGAAGCTGGAAAGCGTGTTGAGCAGTGTCGTTTTGCCGGAGCCCGTACCGCCCGAAATGACGAGGTTGAGGCGGGCTTTCATCGCCCCCTCCAGGAACATGACCATCTCCGGAGTAAAGGCCTTGTAATTCAGCAGGTCTTCCAGTTTCAGGGGGTTGGAGCCGAACCGCCGAATCGACATGGCGGCTCCGTCGAGAGCGAGCGGGGGAATGATCGCATTGACGCGGGAGCCGTCCTCCAGGCGGGCGTCCACCATCGGGCAGGTTTCGTCAACCCGGCGTCCGACTCGCGAAACAATGCGGTCAATGATCTGCAGCAAATGCGCGTTGTCGCGAAACTCGACGTTGGACTTTTCCATTCGTCCGCCGCGTTCGCAGTAAATATTCTTCGGACCATTGATCAGAATGTCGCTGATCGAAGAGTCCTTGAGCAGAATTTCCAATGGCCCCAGGCCGAAGGTTTCATCGAGAACTTCCTCGATCAGGCGGTCCCGCTCCAGTCGATTGAGCAGATTGTTTTCGCTGTCGCAAAGATGTTCGACCACGACCCGGATCTCACGTCGCAGGGCATCGCCGGACAAGTCTCCAACTCGGGATAAATCAAGCTTTCCGATCAGCTTCTGATGGATTCGCTGCTTGAGGGCGTCGAAGTCGCTGGACTTGGGAGTGGATTTGCCGGTTGCAGTGCTCATGAGCATCTCCTGCCGTAAATTGACTTGGTCGATCGAGCCTGGGAATCCGTTCAGGACCCGGGAAACTTCGATTTAAGGTGGAGCCGGTAGCCAGTCAGCTACCGAACTCAGGACCTAAAAATCTGCCAAAACATAGCTCACAAGCATCCGGCTTCAGCCAATCGTCAGAAATTACGCCAAGTTGTTTGTGAGGCAATTCGTTAAGATTGTTACGGTCGGAGTATTCAGACTTAAGTACTCCGCAGGTTGTCCCGGACATTCGCCGGTTGTCCAGCGCAATCGTCAGCTCATAGAATGAAGATCCCCTGATTGCCCTGCGGAGAGTCGTTCCGACCATGAAGAAAGTGGCTCAAACCGGAAACCTGTTGGCCGCGGTTCCTGACTTGCGGGATCCCAACTTTTTTCGATCGGTTGTCCTGGTGTTTCAGCATGATCAGGAGGGAGCCGCCGGACTGGTGCTCAACCGCCCCCTGCCTGTGGCGGTTAAAGAAGTGGCCCGCGAGGCCTTGGAACTCGAGAGCGACTGTCTCGAATCGCTGTTTTGGGGTGGCCCGGTGGAGGGTCCATTAATGGCTTTGCACCGCTCGGCTGACTTGGCTGAACTCCAGGTAACTTCGGAAATTTTCTTTTCCATGCAAAAGCACAACCTGCAGAGGTTGCTGGACCGCCGAGACCACCAGTTTCGAATTTTCACCGGCTACGCGGGCTGGGGAGTTGGTCAATTGGAGAGTGAGTTGGAGGCCGGTGGATGGTTGGCCTTGCCGGCGATGTCGGAGCAAATTTTTGGCTCCCCGGACTCGCTATGGCAGGCAGTCTGCGAGGATGTGGGACGCCGGATCATCCTCCCCCGCGGCCATTTGGGACCCGAGCCCCCTGCTCCGGAATGGAACTGACCTTGACCGCAACCGCTCATTTTTGCTTGGATACCGCTCGGAAAACATGGATGTTTGCTAGCAGCCTGGTGGCGCTCTAAACCGCCTCGGCACGTGGCTGTCAGGAGAGCGGGAGACTCGGCGCAGTGAAGGTCTTGCAAATCGTTTCAGGGCGGGAAGTGAATGGGGCGCTGGTCTATTGCCAGCTGTTGACCCGCCGTCTGCTCGAAGCCGGACATGAGCCGATTCTGGTCTGTCGTCCACGTTCCTGGATTACCCGGCAGGGGTTGCCTGTCCGCATTGTCGAATCCGAGATGCGGCGTATTCCGACGGCTGACCTGAGCGAGGTTGGCTCCCTGATTCGCAGTGAACGAATTGACATTATCCATTCGCACATGAGCCGGGCCCACACCTTCGGGGTGCTGCTTAAATGGCTGGCCGGAGTTCCGGTAGTCGCTACCGCCCACAATCGCTACATGCAGTTGCATTGGCGATTTAACGATTTTGTAATTGCCAATTCCCAAGCGACCGAACGCTATCATCGTCGCTTCAATCTCGTTCCAGCCAACTGCATCCGCACGGTGTACTGCTTCGTCGACGGCAAGCGATTTGAGGCGACCGGGGAACGGGATCGGCAGCAGATACGCCGCGAACTCGAATACAAAGGGAATGAGTATCTGCTGGGCGTGGTCGGTGAGGTCATCCCCCGCAAGGGACAGCGGTATCTGGCGCAAGCGCTTCCTGAACTGAGCCGCCGGATTCCGGAGTTGAGGGTCTTGTTGATTGGAAGATATCACCGCAGCGAACGTTATGTGCAACAAATGCGGCGGCTGCAGGTCGCAGCGGGTTTGTTCCGCAAGGTTCGTTGGCTGGGGCGGAGAACCAATGTCCATCAATACATGGCCGCCCTGGACCAGTTGTTGGTGACGAGCGTGGAAGAACCCTTTGGCCTGGTCGCAGTTGAGGGGCAATTGAGTGGCACGCCGGTGATCGCGACGCGTACTGGAGGGTTGCCGGAGATTGTTCAAGACGGGCGGAACGGCCTGTTGATTCCGCCACGCAATCCGCAGGCCATTGTCGCCGCCGTTGAGAGACTCTACCACGATCGACAACTGGCTGAATCACTGGTGCAAGTCGGTCGCGAAGATGCCCGGCAGCGGTTTGATCCGCTGGACCTGACCAGTGGTGTGGTCGGTGTGTATCAAGAGGTCTTGCAACGGCGGAGTCAGTCAGCACCCAAACCTCTCGGTGCTGCGCTCGAGCTCCCCTGCCCTGCCCCGAGCGTTCGGCCGGATGGCGAATCGTGGCCCGCGGGCAAAGCGCCAGGGCAACGGGCTGCTTGAGGACATCGCCAAGTTTTGGCCTGCCTGTGATTAGCAACTCCCAGGCGCAGTACCGCATTGGTCGCACTCACAGCTTCACGCGGCGTTCCGGAAAGCTGGCGCAAAAAAAGCGGGGCAGCCGCTGGAAACGACCGCCCCGTTTGGTTGTGGGTTCAAGGCTTGGTTGGACGCAATACTCGGCCCGAGTTTCCTGCCTCGGCCTGCATTACATTCGGCCTGAATTACATGTCGTCCGAGTCGAACTCAAGCGAGTCAATGAACTCTGGTGAGGAGGTAGCTCGGACCTGATTGGTGGTATCGAGATAAATCTTGTCCTGCTCGATCTCTTGCAGCACGATTGCCATCTTATCGGTGAGGTTGGTGTCGATCAGCGGTCGTGCGCCACGATTCAGCTGGACGAGCCGCTTTTGAATCAGGGTGGAGAGCTTGAACCGTCCACCGACTTTCCGCACGATCGCTTCTTCTTTCAATTCTTCGTACATTCAGAACACTCACTTGTAGGTGTGCAACAAACGGCAGATTTCCCGGGAGGCCACGTGGACCTCGTCATTGATTACGACATGTTGATACCAGGCAGCTTGGCGAAGTTCTTCGCGGGCAACTTCCAGTCGGCGCTGGATTGCCGCCTCAGAATCGGACTTTCGTCCTCGTAGCCGCCGCTCCAATTCCTCGACGCTGCGGGGTTGGATAAAGATGGTAATCGCATCCGGAACATGCTCCCGTACGGACCGGGCGCCCTGCGTATCAATCTCCAAGATAATCCATTGACCCGTCCGGAGGCCAGAGGTTACCGGTTCGGCCAAGGTCCCGTACCAGTCGCCACGCCCAAAAACCTCGCAGGATTCGAGGAATTCCCCCGCTTCTCGTCGCCGGAGGAATTCTTCCTGGGAAAGAAACCAGTAGTGGACGCCATGGTCCTCGCCCGGTCGGGGAGCTCGGGTGGTTGCTGAGACGCTCAGGGCCAGCGGCAGGGAACAAGTCTCCAGCAGGTTGCGGACAACGGTTGACTTCCCGGCACCCGAAGGACCGGAGAGGATCACCAGTTTGCCTTTTGGTTCGCTCATGGACTAGCGTCGCTCGTGAAACTTGTAATAAGCGGTCGTGCGGGAGCTCCCGCGGCCAAACTCGAGTTCCAGTCAGGAGTCATTTTTAGGAGCTTGTCACAACCGGACCTTCGCTTTCTTCGGAGCACATCCAATCGAGAAGCTCACTCCACGTTTTGAACCATCTCCCGGACTCGTTCGATAATCGTTTTCATCTCCACCACGCAATTGGCGATTTCAGCGTCTTGAGCCTTGGAGCCAATGGTATTGGTTTCGCGGAGAAATTCCTGAATCAGGAAATCGAGCCGGCGCCCGTTACTCTCAGGGCCAGCCATGGTTTTTTCGAACTGTTGCAAATGGCTTTTGAGGCGTACCGTTTCCTCGGCGATATCGGCCCGTTCGGCAAACAGGCCTACTTCGCGGATGATATCCGCTGGCTGGCTGGAAATCTCGTATTTTGACAACAGGTTTTGAATCCGCTCGCGAGCACGTTGCGCAAAATTCTCGATGACCCGCGGGGCGAGTCGTTCGACCTGCTCCAACCAATTGCGAAACTGCCGCAGGTTCTCGGACAAGTTCAGTAACATCGAGTTACCTTCCCGAGTCCGCATTCCTTGCAATTCCCCCAGCGCTCGCTCGACCGCTTCGCGGACAAGCTGGCTGAGTTGCTCATCGTCGTGGCTGATGGCAGGTTCCTGAACCACGCCGGGCAAAGCAAGAATTGCGGCCAGCGGGACTTCCGCTGAATGCTGCAGGCGGCGAATCTGATCGAGATAGGCGGCGATGGCCGTTTCGTTCAGCTTGAACTGTTCGGGATCAAGACGCTCCACCCGGAGTCGCACCGTGACCGTGCCGCGGTGGACAATGGAGCGGACCGCTTCCTCCACCTGGGCCTGCAATTCGGCTCCCACCTCACCGTAGACCGTGGTTTTCAGAAACCGATTGTTGACGGAGCGAATCTCCACAGAGACTGATGCTTGCTGATTGCGGGCGACGCCATGTCCATGGCCGGTCATACTCAGCAACATGGGGTGCTCCGTGGGGCAAAGCCGATAATTAGGGGCGAGAAACCGTATGCTGTGGCCAAGGGCCCGTGTTTGCAAGCCGGCCCTGATTCGCAATCCAAACCTGATTCGCAATCCGGGCCAAGGGCGGGAAACACGGACAGTGACTGCTGTATTCCGAGGACCAAGCGAACTTTATGAGCCTGGGTCAAGCATTGGCTGAACGGAATTTTCCCGAACCGCAGTCCGGTGGATAGATGGCAAAAGGAACCCCGTTTCCAGAGGCAATCCGAATTGCCTAAATCCGTATTGCCTACTTGCCACCACCCGGAGTTTCCGTGGTCCCCGGAGTACCGCCTTCAGCCGGGGCCCCTTCAACTGGGACCTTTGGGCTTTCGACTGGCGGATTGGCGGGTGGATTGTTCGCCGGCTCCTGCTTGGGTGGGTTCAAGTTCGGGTCGGCAGGTTGAGCCGAGCCGGCACCCGGCAATTCACTGGCGCTGCTGCTGGATTCTTCACCGGGAAGTTGACCGCCTTCCAATTCACTGACGCCGGGCTGGGCGCCGGTATTGGTGTCACCTTCAGCGGGTGCGCCAGACTCGCCACCGCTTCCACGCATTGAACCAGCCGGGTTGTCCAGCACGATTGGGCGGGGAGGCGGGTTGAAAATTGAGATCGTGAGCATCGCCAGCACGATCCAGACCACGGCGGTTCCGATCGTGATCCGGGTGAACACATCCCCGGCCTTGGAGCCAAAAGCGCTTTGCCCGCCGGCACCACCCAAAGCACCAGTCAGACCACCACCTCGTCCCCGCTGCACCAAAATCAGCAGAATCATGAAAGCCGAAGTGAGGATCAGGAGGACGGCCATCAGGCCTTGGAATAGTGCAAACATACAACTGCTCTAAATGATTCTGCGGGTAATAAAATGCCTGGCCGGGAAAATAAACAGACGGTTGGAGTTGGATTGCCAGAAAACGGCGCCGGCAAAGGGACCAACTCGAGGCCTCATCTGGCCGAAAGCGTCAGGGTAATGCCCTTTGCCCTCGCAGGGAATGGAAATCAGTCCGGAAGCTAGGCCCCAGCCGCAGCGACAATCGCCGCAAAGCTTTCAGCCTTAAGCGAGGCCCCTCCGACCAGTGCGCCATCGATGTCCGCCTGAGCCATCAGCTCCCGGGCATTGTCTGGCTTGACACTCCCGCCGTAAAGGATTTGGACGGAGTCGGCAAGCCCCTGATTGTAACGGGAGGCGAGCCATTTGCGAAGGTCAGCGTGGACCTCTTGAGCTTGGGCTGGCGTCGCGTTTTTCCCCGTTCCAATGGCCCAAACCGGCTCATAAGCCAAGACAAGCTGGGGGGCTTGCACCAGCGTCAGGTTGGCCAGCGAGCCTTCCAGCTGGCTCTGGATGACTTGCCAAGTCTCCCCTTTTTCCCGTTGTTCCAGCGTTTCGCCCACGCAAACGATTGGTGCCAAGCCCGCGGCTAAGACAGCTTGTAACTTGCGGCAGACCTCCCCATCGGATTCACCGAGGACCAACCGCCGCTCGCTGTGTCCCAAAATCACGAAACGGCACCCCAAATCTTTCAGCATGGAAGTGCTGATTTCTCCGGTAAAAGCCCCGTCGGCCTGATGATAGACGTTTTGGCCGCCCCAAGTGATTGGAGTTCCCTTCAAAGCTTCGGCCACAGTTGTCAGATGGACGAAGGCTGGGCAAGCGGCAGCTTGAACGCGGGCCTTTCCGGTCGCAGCGTCAGCCGACAGCATTGACGGAAGCTTCTGTGCCAAGGCGACAGCAAGTTCCCGCGCGCCGGCCTGGTTAAGGTTCATTTTCCAATTGCCAACGACCAGTTTGTTGCGTGCCATGGGGGAGTAAAGTAAGTAAGGAACAGTAAATCAGTAAATATAAGGAGCAGGCTGTTCTGAGCGATCAAGCTGAGTGACCGCAAAGGCTGCCGACGAACTACAATCAGCCGGACAGACAGTCCCAGTTGAACCTTAGCAGAAACTTTCCAGGCCGGGGAGGGAGTCAAGTTCCTCCGCCGAGAGCCGTCCAAACGGGAAGGGGAAAGGCAGAATCAGCGCTGGGTTAAAGGAAGAGAAAGCTCGTGAACTCCTAGCCGAATTGAGTTGCTTCAGGAAGTGGAAAGTTGATGATCCGTTCGAACTTAAAGGTTTGGCTGGTCGTGGCCTTGAGCTTCGTTTGCATCGGCAGCGAGGTCGGAGCCCAATCGCTTGCGGAACTACAACGTCTGGCTGAGGAACTCCGGAGCAAGTCGGACTATCCCGGCGTGTGGTTAGCCAGCGGCGAAGTCGGCGGCAGCGTACAGATTGCCGCGTCCGGCTTGCGTAAAGCGGATAGCCCGGTGCCAGTTGCACCGCTCGATCGGCTGCACATCGGATCGTGCACCAAGGCAATGACTGCCGTGTTGATCGCCCGACTCGTAGAACGTGGCGTCCTCGATTGGAGTGACAGCTTCGCCACCGTGGCTCCCCGTTACAGCGAGCGGCTGCCGGCAACACATCGGGGCGTTACCCTTGAGCAATTGCTGCAGCACCGCAGCGGCTACCCTGAGAATGCCCGCGACTGGCTGCTGAAGCGCGGAGTCTTCATTACCGATTTCCGGAGTGAGATTTTGCTGGATTCTTTAGGGACAGATCAACTCGAACCGCCGGGCGCAAAAGAGCGTTATTCCAACCTGGGGTATCTCGGGGCTGGGATGATTGCCGAGCATCGGACAGGACGCAGTTGGGAAGACTTGATGCAGGCCGAAGTCTTTCGCCCGCTCGGCTTGGACTCTGCCAGCTTCGGCCCGCCTTCGCTGTTGGATAGTCTGGAGCAACCGTGGGGACATGCCGTAATTGAGGGGCGATTGCATTCTGCCCAAGCAGACAATCCGCCTGCACTCGGACCGGCAGGGACGGTCCATTTGAACTTGCAGGATTGGTTTCATTTCTGCGAACTCTTCGCCGGCGGCGGCCCGAGCGGTTTTCTCAAAGCCGAAACGTTGGCCAAATTGGTGCAGCCGGAATTGAACGAGGAATACGCGTATGGCTGGGTGACGGCGAAGGAGGATTGGGCGCGGGGACGCGTGGTGACTCATGCGGGTTCCAATCGCTGGTGGTTCGCCGAGGCGACCATTCTGCCCGAACGGAGGCAGGTGTTCCTGTGTGTTTTTAATCGGAGCGGTGAGGATGCCAGCGAATTAGCGGCGGAGGCTCGGCGGCGCATGTGGGAATTGAAAGCGGGACAGAAATGATGTCTCGTTCATTCTTGAGCCGAGTTCCCGAATTTCGGCTGGAATGAGCAAAAAACCACTGGCTGGCCGAGCTTGTGGATTTTTCGTGAGCGAATTTGTGCTCACTGATGGCTTGGATGGCCGAAATAGATCGCAGGTGCGCCTGTACCGCTACCGTCGCTCATGGGCCAGTTTCCTGCCTTTCGCCCCTTGCCGTCATGCCCAGGATTTCACTGCTCCTTCCCTGCCTTCAAGCCGACTCCGCGTTTGAAGATACGTTGGCCAGTCTGTTGCGGACGCGCCCCGCCGGCGCCGACGTGATTGTGGTCCACGATGGCTCGTACCAAGACCAGTATGGTTTGGCGGGCGAAGTCGAGTATGCCGTAGCAGCATCCAAACGGCTGATTGCTTACTGGAATGCCGGGTGGGATGCCGCAGTCGGTGATTTTCTGGTTTGGGTTCGACCGGGAGCCCAGTTGGACGACGGCTGGGAACTCGCCTGCCTGGAGGCCTTTTCGGACCCGGCAGTCGGCGCGGTGGGACCAAAACTTCAGGTCCAATCCGCTGGGGAAGTGCGGACGCTCTTCGGTTTGGCGACGACGACAACCGGCACCCGAATTTTATCCAGCCGTTCCCGAGCCGAATTGCTCGGTCCGACCAGTTGGACAGCAGCCTATCGACAGACGGCCCTGGGTTGGCTCGACCCGCTCGATTTGGTCTGGGAAGACGAGTACCTCGACACCTATTTGGCTTTGGCCCTCCGGAAATTGGGATATCGGTATCAAGTTGCCGAAAATTGGGAGGTGCTCGTGGATGGAGCCCCTGCCGAACAAGTTGAGCAATCCCGGCCCCACGGGTTGAGTGCAGCACGGGCGGCCATCCGTTTTGGGCAGCCTCTGCAAACCGGCCTCAGTGCGTGCCTTAAGGAAGATTTGCCCCGCCTCTGGAGTCAATCCTGGCGTTGGAAGCATTTCCGCGACCGAATGAAGGTCAGCCGATTTCGCTCGGCTGACCAACACGCTGCCCAGCAATTCGAAGAGCGGGCAGTCAAGCGGCAGAGAATTGTTGCGCAGTCCAACTTGACTGCAGGACTTGCCCAATCTGCCGAAGCGCGGAGCCAGGTCAATCAATCGGTGAGACGGGCAGCCTGACCCACTCCCCGGCCAAGTGATTCCTTGGCCTCTCCAATTCCCAGCACATGCTGGCAGTGTCTGTTCGCTAGCAAACATGCGCCCTCAAGTCGCAATTCGCAGCCGATTCGACTTGGCATGCCGGCTGGGATTTTCTATAGCTTTCCCAGATTTCGGCGCTGACAGGATGTCGCGCCCCGTTATCACGCAGGGAAGCAGTTTTCATGGCCAAGCGCAAAAAGAGCAAAACGCGCAAACAGTTGGCCATGGGGCTGCAGACGGCGAATAGCTTGCTGAAGAACCGCACCCCGATCGTGGCGATTATGAGCATGTTCAGTCTGCTGGTGCAGCTGGGATGCGATCCACTCGGGCTGTTTCCGCCAGGGGCGCAACAAGCGATTCAGCAAGTTGGCAACGAGTTGCAGCAGCTGAATCAGCAACATGCGGGAACGCAAGGAGCTGGTGCTGTAGTTGCAGGCAATTGGGGGCAGGCGATCGAACAGTGGAGCCAGGCGGCCCAAAGCGGGAATGGATCAACGGCCACCTGGCAACAGACCGCGGCGCAGGCTTACCAGACTTATCAGCAAGTGCAAGGCAGCTGGGGACAACCGCAACC
>Ga0164293_10001728_pt1 | contig 18384 bp, 22 predicted proteins | sample GEODES118metaG_FD_111487 | JGI IMG/M metagenome (GOLD analysis project Ga0164293, IMG submission 111487) | Eutrophic lake water microbial communities from Lake Mendota, Wisconsin, USA - GEODES118 metaG | ecosystem: Environmental > Aquatic > Freshwater > Lake | place: USA: Lake Mendota...
CCTCTTGGGCTTCTGAGCTCACTCTAAGATAGATGTGTAATTCTGGTTTCACCAAATTCATCCATTGGATTGGAATTGAATGTTATTAATATTATATTATGGTTAAAATGTAACCTCTTTTTTCCATATCCAATTGCCTAAGTTTCAATCTTTGACCCAACCTCTTTGCCCTCTTTGTATCCTTCATAGAGTTGAGAAATTTGGAGGTTTCTTCAATCCACTGAACATCCTTCATCAACCTCTGCCCTTCAGCAGAGGTGATGGGTATGGATTTTGACTGATCATCCCTGAAGGTGGGTTTAAACAATGAATCCCTTGATGGTGGTGGCTTCAACCCCATCAAAACAAGACTGCTGAATTGGTAACCTGTTAAACCCCTCCAATCTTGTGAAGGATCCTCAAGGTGGTACTTGTATCCAACATTAAACTTAGTTTTGTTGAGATGCCTATCCATCACCTTCTTATTTTGCTTACTAAAAAATTGATCAAAATTTAGTGTGGGTGAGAGTGCTGGTAGGGGCTTACCTTTTACACCACCAATTGGGACATCACCTTGGTACTCACCCCACACATTCTTGTAAGCTGTAACCCAAGGGTAATCAGGGTGTTGGAAGAATTCTTTTCTAATCACCTGTTGGTAGGACAATCTATATCCATAGGTAGATTCATCAGGTTTTAGGATTAGATTTGGATTCCATCCCTCTGGGTAAGCAATACCCTTTCTATCAACTATAATAACACCATCAGGGAGTTCTTCTTTCAACCAACTCCAAACAGGATGGCTGTCTTTGGTGAGGGTTACATTTGGATTATGTTCATATTGTACCAACCTTGGTAACCTTGGATACCAATCTCTATAGGTGGCAATATCAACAGCAATTGGATGTTCTATGCTCCTAAGCAAACCTCTCCAACTCCTCTTTTGGATGTGTTGATAGAGGAGGATTAATTTAGAGAGATCCTTGGGATGAATGTATTCTCCATTGGTGTAATCACTACCAATGTATGAGTGTTTATACCTGTAAGCAGATTTGAAAGGGTAGGAGCATACCTTCTTTATGTTGGTGTTAAGATCCTTATCCTTGTGAAAGGACTGGATGTACCAACCTACTTGTTTGTGGGTTTTTATAAGGGGTTTCCCATTGATCCAATATTCATCCCCCACCACTCTAAACAGATCAGAGGTGTTTAGGTTGGTTACACTGTGAAAATGGACAAAAATGAGTTTGGTGGTTTTGGGTTGATACCACTCTATCAATGTTTCCATTTGTTTCTTTTTGTAGATGGAATCTTTTGTATCACTCTCCTTCAAATGATCCCAATCAACCAACTCAAACTCATAAGCACTCTCAATGAAGGGAGAGAGGGAGATTGGTAAGGATTGTAATCTCCTTCTCATTCTCCTCCATCTTAGATTGTCTTCACTGAGTAGCTTCTCAACATCCTCAATTTCAAAATCACAAACACCAACTATCCCAGTGATGTGTTTGAAGTCAGCATTGGTGTAGGATTCACCAACTAACTTTTGTTGTAACCTCTTCCTTACCCTTATCTCAAACATCTGGGAGGCAGTTAATCTACATTGCTTACACCACAAACTCTGACAGTTTTTCCCATCATTGAGATAGAGTTTTTGGATACCTGAGGCAGTGAGGTTGGGATTGGTAAGGGTATTGATCCTCCATTCCTCATTGGAATAGGTTTTGGGTTTCATTCCAACCTTTTCAAGTTGGTTCCTATATTGGGTGATGGTGAGATCCCTCCCCCACCTCTTTGAGCAAACAATCATACCCTCACACAAAAGATAGCCTTTATCTTCATAGTTGTAGTGGAGGAGGGACTCTATTGCTTTGGTTCTGGTATGTTTGAGATATGAGGGTGAAGGTTTGAGATCCTCCACTAGTTTTTGTAACTCAGAGGGAGTCCTATTCCTTATGAGTTTCCATTCTAAGGGGATCCTACCTTCAACCACACTCTATCTCCCAAAGGGAAGGAAACCACCTTTAGAACCTGTTTCAAACAGGCTTTAGAGTAGGTTTATCAGCATCCTCTGAGATTGGGTATCATATTCAATATATCTTTGTGTAGTCTGAAGTGAGGTATGCCCAACCATCATTTGAATATCCCTCAAACTCCCACCTACTTGGGAAACCTTCTTGGCAGCATCAGTGATGAAGGTTCTTCTCCCACTATGTGAAGAGCATCCAATCAAACCCATCTCATCATACCAACCTTTGAACATATTCACTATCACCTGTGAGGTGACAGAGTTGGATCTTTCTGATCTGATGACAGTGTTTGAAGGATGGGGATTAGTGGAGGAGTAAATATCAACCAACAAGGTTTTCACCATTGGATGGATGGGGATGATCCTACCACCATTCCCTTTGGAAGATGAGTTAGGAAGATTGATGGTTTCACCAACACCACCATCACTCTCCATCACCATCTCCCATTTGAGATGGGCAACCTCTTTAGCTCTCAAACCACTCTTAGTGCTTAGGAGAAAGATAAGTTGGTTCCTTTTCCCATTCCTGGTGTTTGTACCTAGGTGGGATAGGATAATCTCACATTGCTTTTTGGTAAGTGTTTTGGCTTGTTTCCCAATACCCATTTTGTATCCTAATCTCATTATACTTTGGATGATTATCATCATAATATAATAAGTGTTTTAGTTACACAGGTCATTGGTAATATAAAATACAATCTTTTGAATCAGTTAGACTATCTGATTATGTAATTGTAATTTTATAATCAGTTTTGAATTACTTAGTTTAAAACTTTTTTTCTGGTATAATTTGATTTCCACCAGCTTCACACAAGCCCTTAATCCCCAAAGTAAATGTTGATTTACCATCTGAATTTTTAGCATCAGTGTATCCAGAAAAATTTCCATTCCACCTATTCACAAAAAAAGAGGAATAATACTTTCCATTTTCATCTGATTGATCTTGAAGGTGATATATACTGCTGCTTGAAATTTCACATTTCACATTTTTAGTTTTAGCACACATATTGATGTAAGTGTTATCTCTTTCATCATACACAAATATATCACCAGTTTCATTTTCAACTTTATAATGTTGAATAACTTGTCTGGAGGTTTCTGCTGGAACTAAAGTTGTGTAAGTAAGATTACACTTCAAAAAAATATCATTATTTGAGTATGAGGAAGCTGGTGTAGCAATCAAAGCAGTAGTAAAAAAGAGTTTCTTCATATTAATTGGTAATCCCACTTTATAATTAAAACCTTTTTCCCTTAACAATTTTAGACCTGCCTCTGTTACAGCTCCCCATAGTTACTGTAATGGAATGTTTCTGATTAGGGAATCTTTTACTGATAAATTCTGAATATAAACCAGACTGCCTGTTTATAGTCCTTGTCATAAAATAGTTTTCACTATTTGATTTTATATTTAACTCACTATCTGTAATGGAACATTCAGATATATCACACTGAGTTCTATATAAATTGTAATTTGTTTGATAAACTTCAATATCATTTGTAGACAAGTTGAATCTATAATATATCTGAAAACTGTAAGATTTGTCCTTTTTACCATCCTCTGATCTAACAAGGTCACAATCTAGGTAAACAAAATCACTCTCTGTGACATCTCCATAAACAGAAGTGGATACACACAGTAGAATAGAAAAACCCAATATCCTTCTATAGGAAGATATTTGTTTCAAGTATAGTTTTGCTTTATATAACATTTTAACCTTTTATCTTTACAGTTTAATGATAAGATTTATTAAGTATAATTAAAAAATATCTATAGCCCCCATCTTGTCTATAATAACCATCAATTGGATGACTATAATTGACAGAAGAGAAATCATAACAACATTCATTATTCTATTTTCATTTTGTGATTCTTCTAATAGAAATTCAATTCTGTATAAATCTTTTTTTTCCATTGGAAACAACCTTTATGAAATTGTTAATTTTCCTCTTTTTCAAAGGCAGAAGCAAGGGCAGCATCTCATCCTTTTTTTGAGTCTGTGAAAGAATGTATCACACAATCCATACTTTCCTAGTGGTGGATGATTATGATGGATAACCCTTTTGTAGAGGAATTAAATTTACCTAAAGAATCCTTACATCTTTGGATTCCCTTGGAATCTAACACATCAATAACCTCATACTTACTGGGTTTGGTAGATTTGAGTTTAGTGACAAGACTGCTCCAACTGGGCTTAGTTACATCACCAAGCATCATTGGTATCCCACATCATTGAGGGAGGGGTGGTATCCTCTCTTTCTCTTTGGATAGCTTTCTTCACACTATCCCTGATTCTCCTACCTAAACTCCCTCTATTCCTCTCATCCATCTCACATAAAATGGTGTTGAGTTGATTATCCTTATTCATTTGATCCACCTCTTCCCTCACATACCTTTCCATCAAGGTGACCAGCATTGAGGTTCTGCTGATAGATTTGTGTTGGGCAAGGTTGTCAAAGTTTTTAAGCAGGTACCTTGGGGCATTAAAATTGATAAGTTTGTGTTGGGACATATTGTCTCCCTTCTAGGTTATTGGTTTTTACCAGTGGTAAGAAGTAGGAGATAATATCACTCCTTTTCAGCATCTTAAATTTAGGTTCCCTTTCTAAGAATGGGAGCAACACACCCAATTGCTTCCTAGTAAGATTACCACAATCCAATAATCTGATCCTTATACCTTCCAGTATATGTTTGATTATAAACTCTTTTTTACAATAGGTATCCAAATAAGAGATTAATTCCTTTCTCCTTGAAATTGGTTTTTTCATATGCCTTCCCTTTGTTATCTTTATATATTTTTGATAAGTTTATAGATTAAAGGGAAAGCACTCTTCCCCTCTGTTTGTTGTTTTTTTTAAGATTGGGAAACCAAAGGAATCTATATTCTACAATGGTTCAAAACAGGTTGAGTTCATCCAATCTATTGAATCAGGCAAACCAGTGGGTTTGGTTTTACCCTTCATCATATAGGTGAGATATCCATCCTCTCTCTGAGAGGTTTGTGGGATCTCCATATGGATATGATCATATCCATAGTTGGTAGAAACCCAGGATTCTCTAATCATCCATACAAAGATATTAGGAGGGATTTTTTGAGGGGTTTCCAATATCAAATGGAGATGGTGCCTACCACCTCCACTAACTTCTCTCACCACCAAGGATTGAAGTTTCCTCCCATACCTTTGGTATGAGTTTCCAAACACCTTCCTATTCAATACATTCTGAAAGTGTCTAAAGTTTCTTTCACTTTGTATATCATCAATGGGAACACCCTTCCAAAATTGCTTCTGGGTTAAGGTGACATTGATAGGGTTTCTAACCCTATGCTTTTTCACATATTCTTTGATAACCTTATCCATACATCAAACTCTATTAATTTATTTATTGAGTATATATGATGTATTTATCTTTATAAGGTTTTCACTACACAAACAGTGAAACACTATATTAAATCATTATGGATAAAATCCAAATCTCTTTTAAATGTTATAAAGAGTTCTATTTAAAAATATCATTTTTATTATTAAAACTTTTATAACTATAATTTGGATTTTTTCACTATATGTTGTGTATTAACTATAATTTTTACCATACATATTGTTTAATTTAGGTTATATTCATATTTTTATATTGGTAATGGGAATTTCAAATCAACTCATTGATATTGATGGTTTTGTGAGATTTTATTCAACACCCCAACACTCACTCACCAATTGAAGGGTGGAGTGTTTATCCCTTAACAACCTCTTCTCATATTTTGAGAGGGTAACCCAGACCAACTTTGGGGAGTATGATTTACCAGTAGGAGTTTGAATTCCATTAGAATTTAGATAGTTGGATATCTCAACACTATTCAAACCCATCTCTTTGAGTTTCAGCATTTTCTCACACTTCTCCACACTCACCATATTAAGGTGAATTTGAGAGGTGGAGTTTGTGGTAATTACTAATTGATATTGTAGGAATATTTCATTTATTAATTTGAATCTATTCCACTGTAACGGACTTGGCCAGATTGCGGGGCTGGTCGACGTCAGTGCCTTTGGCGCAGGCAACATGATATGCGAGCAATTGCACGGGAACGGCGTAGACCAACGGCGCAATCAACGGGTGAACGGACGGCATTTCGATGGTGGCAAGGCAGCCTTCACCCGCCTCCTTGATACCCTCAGCATCAGAAATCAGTACGACCTTGCCGCCACGCGCGCGGACCTCTTGCATGTTGCTGACGGTTTTTTCAAACAACGGTCCACTGGGCGCAAGAACGATTACCGGCACGGCTTCATCGATTAACGCGATTGGCCCATGCTTCATTTCGCCGGAGGCATAGCCCTCCGCATGGATATAGCTAATCTCTTTGAGCTTGAGCGCGCCTTCCATCGCCAGTGGATAATCGGGGCCACGGCCTAAATAGAGCACATCGCGCGCAGGCGCGATAAAATGCGCCATCACGGCAATCTCTTCATCATGCGCCAAGGCGGCGTTCAGCGCGGCGGGTGCCTCAATCAAATGCCGGACGATTTCGCTTTCTTCCTCGGTGCTCAACTTTCCCTTCACCAGCGCCAGATGTGCCGCCAAAGCAGCCAATACCGCAAGCTGGCAAGTAAACGCTTTGGTCGAGGCAACGCCGATTTCAGGGCCAGCATGCGTCGGCAGCAATAGGTCCGCCTCACGCGCCATGCTCGATGTCGGCACGTTCACCACAACCGCGATTGTCTGGCCATTGTCCTTACAATGGCGCAAGGCCGCCAGCGTGTCTGCGGTTTCGCCCGATTGCGAAATGAACAGCGCAAGACCGCCTTCCTCCAACACCGGGTCACGGTAGCGGAATTCCGAAGCGACATCGATGTCGACAGGCACGCGTGCGAAGGTTTCAAACCAATATTTCGCAACCATGCCTGCATAAAAAGACGTACCACAAGCAACGATGGTGATGCGCTTCACGCCCGCCAAGTCGAAATCCATCTGCGGCAGGGCAACGGTTTGCTCCAACGGCCGAATGTAGCTCGAAAGTGTTTGCGCGACCACGGTGGGCTGCTCAAAAATCTCTTTCTGCATATAATGGCGGTAATTGCCCTTTTCGATCTGCGCCGCTGACACACCTGAAGCGGTGATCTCGCGCGTAACCGAATTATTGTCCTTATCGAAAATTTGCGCGCCGTCGCGCGTTATAATGACCCAGTCACCTTCTTCCAGATACGCAATTTGCTGTGTCAGCGGCGCAAGCGCAAGCGCGTCCGAACCCAAATAGGTCTCGCCATCGCCATAGCCGACAACTAACGGGCTGCCGAGCCGTGCGCCGATGAGAAAATCAGGAAATTGCCGGAACGCAATCGCAAGCGCAAACGCGCCGCGCAGACGGGGGAGCACAGCCTTCACCGCGTCCGCGGGCGCATGGCCGGCCTCCACCTGTTCGGACACCAGATGCGCGACAACCTCTGTATCGGTCTCGCTTTCAAACGTCCGGCCGCGCGCGGTGAGTTCATCGCGCAATTGTTTGAAATTTTCGATGATGCCATTGTCCACCAGCGCTACTTCGCCTGTGGCATGCGGGTGCGCATTGCTTGTGGTTGGCGCGCCATGCGTGGCCCAGCGAGTGTGGGCGATGCCGATATTTCCAGCGGCATCATCGGTCCTAAGCACGTTGACGAGATTGGCGAGCTTACCCTCCGCGCGGCGGCGGATGAGTTGGCCATCGAACACGGTGCAGACGCCAGCGCTGTCATAGCCCCGATACTCCATCCGCTTTAGCCCATCGACCAGCCGATCAGAAACCGCCGAATTGCCAACAATTCCGATAATGCCGCACATAAACTCTAAACCTTATCTGGCGTGATGTAAGGGACGCGAATGCCCGGCATATTTGCCGGAAAGTCCTTTACATTGCGCGTCACTAAAATTGCACCATGCTCTTGTGCTGACGCAAAAATTATGGCGTCCGGCAGTTTGAGCGAGCGCTTATTGAAACGAAGATCGGCAGCGCGTCGGGCGATCTCCGGCGATAACTCGCGAATGGAATAATTTTGCAAATAAGCTTCGGTTTCGGCGCGTGCTGGCACGGGCATGCCAGCGAGAACTTCAATCCATGTCATGCGGCTAATCCACTGACGCTTAGCGCGGCGAAGCTCGGCAAGTGCCTCGGGCCTTCTCGCCAACGCATCGATAATGATATTGGTATCGAAATAGATGTCGCTCACGCGGCGGCGTCTTTCTCATCCGTCAGCGGACCATGTTTTGCGGGATCATATTCCGGATCCCATTCGCGCACCCATTCGTCGCGAAGCCGGTTTTGATACTCCATCCCATCTTCCGTGAAGCCATATTTTGCCCACAAACCGAAACCTGCCTCCAGCCAATCGGTATTGCCGGATGCTGGCCCGTCCGCGCGATAGGCCTCGACCGCCTCCCGCAACACAGCCGCACGCGACTTGCCCTGTTCAGCGGCAAGCTGGTCAAGCCATTTGATGTCTTCATCAGGCAAATCGGCGAGGATACGAGTCATGATATACTGATATCATATCACGATATCATGTCAAGATTAGTCACTTTTTCTCCGCCTTTTTCTTCCGCATCGCGTCGTGGAACCGATCTGCCCAGCCGGGCTTGACCAGTTGCTCGGCGCGGACCAAGCGAAGTTCGCCGTCGGCTACGTCGCGGGATACCGCGCTGCCTGCGGCCACGATGGCATCACGGCCGATTTTGACGGGCGCGATGAGCGCGCTGTTGCTGCCGATGAAGGCGCCGTCGCCGATGACCGTTTGATATTTGAAATAGCCATCATAATTGCAGGTGATGGTGCCCGCGCCGATGTTCGCGCCTGCGCCAATCGTCGCGTCGCCCAGATAGGTGAGATGATTGGCCTTTGCACCCTTGCCCAAATGGGCTTTTTTGGTTTCGACGAAGTTACCAATCTTTGCCTTTTCCTCCAGCACTGTCCCGGGCCGCAACCGTGCAAAGGGACCGATTTCGCAACCGCCACCGATGATAGCACCCTCAATATGGCTGTTGGCGCGAATTGTCACATTGTCCGCTATGCTAACGCCGGGCCCAAAGAACACATTAGGCTCGATCAGGACATCGCGGCCAATTTGCGTATCCCATGCAAACCAAACGGTTTCCGGCGCAATCAAAGTAGCGCCATCATCCATCGCTTGCGTCCGGCGGCGCTGCTGCCACGCTTGCTCCATCTCGGCCAATTGCGCGCGGCTGTTGATACCCGCCACATGGTAAGGATCGGTGGTTACAGCCACGCACATCCGCCCATCTTCATGCGCGATGTTGACGATATCGGTGAGATAATATTCCTTCTGCGCATTGTCGTTGGTGACACGATCCAGAAGCGGAAACAGGTCGCGCGCTTTAACTGCCATCAGACCCGAATTTGAGAGTTTTACGGCTTTTTCTGCCTCGTTTGCATCCTTTTGCTCGACCATCTTAACAATGCGGCCATCTTCAACGATTACGCGGCCATAGCCCGTTGGATCCTCTGGCTCGAACGCCAACACGACCACCGCAGGCGCATCCGGCGCATGGAGCCGCGTAACCATCGCTTGCATCGTCGCCGTCGGCACAAAGGGCACATCGCCATAGAGAATAAGAACATCACCATCAAAGCCCGCCAGAGCATTTTGGGCCTGCTGCACGGCATGGCCCGTGCCAAATTGGGGTTCTTGCACCGCAAGTTCTGCCGAACCTGCCAGTGCAGCCTCCAGCTGCGCCTTGCCGCTACCAACCACCACAACCTTCTTGGTCGGGTTTAAGGCATCTACCGATGCCATCAGATGCATAAGCATTGGCCGCGCGGCGATGGGATGCAGCACCTTATGCAGGTCGGATTTCATGCGCGTGCCTTTGCCCGCGGCGAGAATGATGGCGGCTAATTCAGTCATAAATATCTCCATGCCAGCAAATTGTTGCGGTTTCCAGAACAACACTTCAATGACACCGACATATTATCGTCCGTTCATGTTGAACCCAATCGAAACACAAATAGATAGTTGGAGAGCTTGGCTTGAAATTTCCTTTCGACATTATCGGCTTCGACCTGGACGGGACTTTGGTGGACACAAGCGGTGACCTAACCGCTGCGGTCAATCATGTGCTCGAGAGCGTAGACAGGCCGCTGCTCTCGCCCGAAACAGTGAAGCAATATATTGGCGGCGGCGCAAAGCTGATGTTGCAACAGGGCTTGGAGGCGACAGGCGGCATTCCCGACAATGATTTCAAACCGCTCTATCGACAGATGCTGGCTTATTACGAAGCCAATGTCTCTGTGCATAGCCGGCCTTTTGATGGCGCATTGGCGGTGCTGGATGCACTGGACGATATGGGTGTGCGTTATGCAGTCGTAACCAATAAATTTGAGAACCTCGCGGTTAAATTGCTGACCGACCTAAACTTGGCGCACCGTATGGGGTGCATCTTGGGCGCAGATAGTTTGGGCAAGGAAAATGCCAAGCCTTCGGGCGCGCCAATCTTTGAAATGATCAAGCGCTGTGGTGGCGGACGGGCGGCCTATATTGGTGATTCCATTTACGATATGATGGCGGCGAAAAATGCGAGCGTCCCAAGCGTGGCCGTTAGTTTCGGATTTTTGCATGGCCCGGTCGAGGATATGGGCGCCGATGCTGTCATTGATCATTTTGATGGATTGCTGGATTGTCTCAAACAGATCGCATCACATTAGTGCACGCAGCGGCATAAGGGCGCCGGGCAGCTTGCATTTTTCGATCGCCGTTGCTTGCACCAAGAAGCTGCGTCTATATGGGTAGAGATCTCACAGGAACTGCAGCAGGGTACAAAGTGAACAGTTGGTTGTCTCCGCGCATGATTGTGGCATTTGCCTTGGCACTTGTCGGTGCCATATTCGCGGACCAAATGGCAGGTTCCGCCGAGCGTATTCTCGTCACTCTTGTTTCGATGTTGATTGCGTTGTTCATTGCCGCTGATCCGCATGATCGCGAAGCGGCACCTACAGAGGCCGCTAAGCCCACCGGCATAGACACAGACGCTCTAGCGATTAGCTCGCATCCGCAGTTGCAGGCATTTATCGATTTGTCTGCCGATGCCATATTGATGGTGGAAAATGCCCGGGTAACCGCTGCCAACCAAGTCGCGCTCCGTTTGCTTGGCGCAAATATTGTTGGCCAAAATGTGCGCATGGCCTTTCGTCACGCTGGCGCGATTGAGCGGCTGTCCGATCCGGATGCACAGCACAGCGGGCATCCGATTCGGCTGACCGGCATTGGCCAGAAAAACCAATTATGGGACATGCGAATTCAGACCATGGGTCCATCGCAGAAAATCGTGCATCTGGCTGACCGCAGCGGGACACAGGCCGCCGAACAAATGCGCGTCGATTTTGTGGCAAATGCGAGCCACGAGCTGTTGACACCGCTTGCCGCTATCAAGGGCTTTATCGAAACGCTGGATGACCCAGCAGCGGGTGATGACGCCGCGACGCGCAGCCGGTTTTTAGGCATCATGGCCACAGAGACCGACCGGATGCAGGCGTTGGTTAGAGACCTGATGTCGCTCAGCCGTATTGAGGCCGAAAAATATGATCCACCGCAAACGCCGGTCGATTTTTCTGATATCGTCATAGAAACTGTTGATCAGTTGCGTAACAGTCAAAAGGATCGTGGCGCGGATATCATGATTGATGTGACGGCAGGTATGCCGCCCGTAATGGGTGATGCCGGACAATTGCGGCAGTTGGCGAGCAACATATTGAACAATGCACTCAAATATGGGCGCTCTGGAGCGCCTGTAACGGTCTCACTGTTGCGTTCGCGGTCTGGCGCAATGATTAACTTTACGGTGGCGGATGTGGGTGACGGCATTGCCCCGGAGCATTTGCCGCGCCTGACCGAACGTTTTTATCGCGTAGATTCAGGAAGAAGTCGCTTGGTTGGTGGAACAGGACTCGGCCTAAGTCTGGTAAAGCATATTGTCGATCGGCATCGCGGCCATCTGGAAATTCGTAGTACAGTCGGCAAAGGCACAACCGTTTCGATATTGTTACCGGTTGCACCAACGGGACCTTCATAATATCGTCATTCAAGAGTCATGTATCAGCCATTCGGGTGTTTTATGGCTCAAAATTGAAGTTTAATCCGCGCCAAATCGATTATGGGGACCGCCAATATGTTGAAAAAATTATCACTCATTGCTGTAAGTGTAGTCGCACTTTCGGCATGTAATGACCAAGCCAGCACTGGTGGCGCTGCGGGTGGCTCACGTCAGGAAATCCGCATTGTGGGTTCTTCAACGGTGTTCCCTTTCGCGAAAGCCGCATCAGAGGCCTTTGCAAAGGCAGACCCATCGCGCAAATCACCCGTGCTGGAATCGACTGGTACGGGTGGCGGAATAGAACAATTCTGCAAAGGCGTTGGCGCAGATACGCCTGATATCGTTAACGCCTCGCGTCGCATGAAAAAATCTGAATTTGAAAACTGCCAGAAAAATGGCGTGAAGGACATAATCGAAGTTCAGGTTGGTATTGACGGTCTTGCCCTTGCCCAGTCGAACGAGGGTGTGAAGTTCGTATTGTCGACTGCGGATGTTTACAAGGCGCTCGCCGCCAATCCGTTTGGCAAACCACAGACCGCCAAGCTGTGGTCTGACGTCAACCCCTCGCTGCCCAAATTGCCTATCTCGGCCTATGGCCCGCCAACGACATCTGGCACGCGCGATTCATTCCATGAACTCATCATGGAAGTCGGTTGCCAGACCGATGCTGCGACCAAGGCGCTGAAAGATAGCGACGAAAAGAAATATAAGGCGATATGTACCGAAGTGCGCAGTGATGGTGCGTTCAAGGAACAGGGCGAAAATGACAATCTGATCGTGCAGAAGCTGAGCGCCAACCCGAATATGATCGGCATCTTCGGTTATAGCTATATGGAAGAAAATGCATCGAAGGTGCATGGCATCAATATGAATGGTGTGAACCCAACCATCGCCACGATTTCCGACGGCAGCTACCCCGGCGCGCGCAAGATGTTCATTTATGTGAAAAAGGCGCATGTCGACAAAATTCCAGGCATTAAGGAATTTGTTCTCGAATTCCTTAAGGGCGGTTTAGCTGGCGGATATTTGACCAAATTGGGCATGATTGCATCGAGCGATACCGATTACAAAGCGGCCAGTGATGCTGCGAACAGCCTAACCGCAATGACGGGCGCTGATTTGAAATAAAAGTGCAACAATGATGGCGTCTATGGGCGTGGATCGATTCTGTGTTTGATCCACGCCTATGCTATTTTTGGGCACTGAGTATGACGGGTTTGGGATCATCTGGTCCAAGGGAGCATGGTTAAGTTTATGACTGGAACGGCATTGCTCTTCCTTGTCCTTGGTCTCGGCCTAATTGGTTGGATCGCTGGTCGTGCGCGTGCTGCGGTATTTGTCCGCAACGCAAAAGGTGGCCCGCGTGGCACCGTCAATAGCCTGCCTTTTTATCATGGTTGGTTTGTCGCGATCTGCGCCATTGTCCCGGCGCTTGTGTTCATGTTCATCTGGCAATCGATTTCCCCGGCCTTGGTCACCAACATGGTGCTGTCGGCCCCTGCGGCCGCTGATCTACCGCAAGACGGTTTCGCGCGCGCCGCGATCCTTTCGGAAGCGCGTGCCATTGCACAAGGTTTCCAAACCGCTGCGTTTCAGGATGCGAGTGAAAAGCTGGTCCCATTATACAAAAACGCATTATCATATTATAAATGGATCGGCGTGGCCGCGACATTATTGCTGCTCTTCGCCGGCGGTGCGTTTGCGTTCACGCGGATAAAACCCGACTTCCGCGCGCGGAGCAAAGTCGAACGCATTGTCATGTTTGGGTTGCTGGTCGCATCATTAATCGCAATCCTTACCACACTCGGCATTTTTGCCTCACTGATTTTTGAATCCTGGCGTTTCTTCTCAATGGTGTCGCCATTTGAGTTTCTGTTTGGCACAGAGTGGAACCCCAAATCGACTGTGACCCCGGGCGCCGATAATGGTTATGGCGCAATCCCCTTATTTTGGGGCACTATTTTCATTGGCGCGATTATTGCGATGATTGTTGCCATTCCGTTGGGCTTGATGAGCGCGATTTTCCTAACCCAATATGCGTCCGCAACCGTGCGCAAATGGATGAAGCCAATTCTCGAAATTCTCGCAGGTGTGCCAACCGTCGTGTACGGATATTTTGCCGCATTAACGGTGGCGCCTGCGGTGCGCGACTTCGCTGTCATGCTTGGCGTCAGTAATGCCGCGTCCGACAACGCCTTGGCCGCTGGTATCGTCATGGGCGTCATGATTATTCCATTGGTGTCATCCATGTCCGATGACAGCATCGCCGCTGTGCCCAATGCAATGCGCGATGGCAGCCTCGCAATGGGCGCGACCAAGAGCGAAACTATCAAGCAAGTATTGCTGCCTGCCGCCTTGCCCGGCGTTGTCGGCGGTGTATTGCTGGCCGTCAGCCGCGCGATTGGCGAAACCATGATTGTCGTCATGGCGGCGGGTTATACCGCAAACCTGACGGCGAACCCTTTTGCGACGATAACCACTGTGACTGTTCAGATTGTCGCACTTTTGACCGGTGACCAAGATTTCGGAAGCCCGCATACACTTGCGGCGTTTGCGCTTGGCCTTGCATTGTTCGTGACGACATTCTTCCTCAATTATGTCGCGTTGCGCGTCGTTAAAAAATATCGGGAAGCATATGAGTAACTCCATCATGGATCCGACACCCACCGACTGGAACGGGCAGATCATGCAAAAGCGGATTGCGCGACGCTATGCGGCCGAGCGTCGGTTTAAGGCAATGGGCTTTGTGGCTGTTGCTTTGTCGACTTTGTTCCTCGCCTTTTTGCTGTTCACAATGATGGGCCAAGGCCTGCGCGGATTTCAGCGCACCGAAATTGCGGTCGATTTTGACTTTCCCGCATTAACGTCAGGCGCCACGGCAGCTTCGATTAGCGGCCCGAACGCTGATGCTGCGCTGAATTCAATGGATGTTCCTGGCATTGTCGAACTCGCCGTCAGTCAGCAATATGGCGATTTAAGTGAGGGACTTTTGACTGCTGGCGCTGCCGGAAATGTGCGGCAAATGTTAGTGGATAATCCCAGCCTCGTCACAGCAAAGCAGCAACTGTGGCTGCCTGCGGATTCACGATTGGATGTTGCGTTCAAGCGCTCAGGAGAGCCCGAGGCCGAAAAGACGGTTGCAGTTCTCGCGCAAAAGGACGCTTTGCGCACGGGCTTTAACTGGACGTTCCTAACAGGCGCTGATGCCACCGACCCATCGGCGGTTGGCATCTGGGCGGCGTTCAAGGGATCGCTGATGACCATGGCGATTACCCTGATGCTTGCTTTCCCCATCGGCGTATTGGCCGCTTTATATCTTGAGGAATATGCCGCCAAGAACAGGCTGACCGACATGATCGAAGTGTCGATCAACAATTTGGCGGCCGTCCCCTCTATTATTTTTGGTTTGCTGGGTCTGGCGGTTTTCTTGACCATGTTCGGTATGCCGCGTTCATCGGCATTGGTTGGCGGTTTAACGTTGGCTTTGATGACGATGCCCGTCATCGTCATTGCGGGCCGCAATGCGGTCAAGTCGGTGCCGCCGTCGATCCGTGAGGCGGCGTTGGGCATTGGCGCCTCGCCGGTGCAAGTCGTGTTTCACCATGTGCTTCCGCTCGCCCTTCCGGGCATATTAACGGGCACCATTATCGGCATGGCGCGTGCCTTGGGAGAAACTGCGCCGCTGCTGATGATTGGTATGCGCGCCTTCATCCCGTCAGCGCCCCAAGGGTTCACCGACGCGACCACCGCATTACCGGTACAAATCTATCTTTGGTCGGACGAGGTCAATCAGGGATTTGTCGAAAAAACCAGCGCGGCAATTATCGTGCTGCTGATTTTCTTGTTGGGCATGAACGCCCTTGCCATCTATCTTCGCAACCGTTTCGAAACGCGTTGGTGACCTATGAACAAAAAGGACCTCAATGTGGGCGCTACCCAAGAAATAGCCAAAATATCCACACGCAATGTGAATGTTTTTTATGGTGACAAGCAAGCGATTAACGACGTTTCGATCGACGTTGATCAGGAGAATGTGACGGCGTTTATCGGTCCGTCCGGCTGCGGAAAGTCGACATTCCTGCGGTCTTTAAACCGGATGAACGATACCGTCGCAGGCGCCCGCGTCGAAGGGCAGATACTGCTCGACGGGGAAGACATTTATGCATCTGGCATGGATGTCGTACAATTGCGCGCGCGCGTCGGAATGGTGTTTCAAAAGCCAAATCCATTCCCCAAATCCATCTATGACAATGTCGCTTATGGCCCACGCATCCACGGTCTCGCCAGCGGTAAGGCTGAGTTGGACCAGATCGTTGAAAGCTCGCTCACCCGCGCTGGATTGTGGACCGAGGTCAAGGATCGCCTGGGTGAAAGCGGTACGGCGCTATCCGGTGGTCAGCAGCAGCGTCTGTGCATTGCCCGCGCCATTGCGGTCGACCCTGAAGTCATCCTTATGGACGAACCTTGCTCCGCGCTCGACCCAATTGCCACGGCGCGGATTGAAGAGTTAATTCACGAACTGCGCGGAAAATATGCTATCATCATCGTGACCCACAATATGCAGCAGGCTGCGCGCGTTTCGCAACGCACCGCCTTTTTCCATTTGGGCCATTTGATTGAATTTGGCGAAACATCTGATATATTTACCAATCCTCGCGAAGATCGCACGAAAGATTATATCACAGGCCGTTACGGTTAGGAAATTGCGACATGAGCACCGGTACAAAGCACACAATCTCTGCGTTTGACGATGACATGGACGAAATCCGTGGCCTCATCGCCGAAATGGGTGCACGGGCCGAGGCTGCAGTGGTCGCCGCCATGAAGGCCTTGCGCGAGCATGATACCGATACTGCCGCAACCATCCGTGCCGATGACAAAATCATCGATACATTGGAAACCGAAGTCGAACGATTGGTGGTCCGCACCATCGCCTTGCGTGCGCCTATGGCCGACGATTTACGCGAGCTGATCGCTGCGCTCAAAATGTCGGCTGTTATTGAGCGTATTGGCGATTATGCCAAGAATATCGCCAAGCGCGTGCCGCAAATGAGCGGCAAAATACCGTCCTCCGCACTCGAGCAATTGGGCCGCATGGGCGAAATCGTCGTCGAAATGATCCGCACCGCGATGGACGCTTATGCAAAGCGTGACGTGGATCTGGCCCACGCGGTCACCGTGCGGGACGATGTGGTGGATCAGCTGAACAAGGACTTGTTTGTCGACTTCGTCGCTTATGTCGTCAAAAATCCAGAAAAAGCGACGGAAGTTGCGCATTTGCTGTTCACAGCAAAAAACCTCGAACGGATTGGCGACCATACGACGAATGTGGCGCAGATGATTTATTTTACCGAAACGGGTGAAAACTTACCCGACGCTTGAAGCGGAGAAAATTATGCCCAAGGCGCAATTGCTATTGGTTGAAGACGACAGTGCACTTGCCGAGCTAGTTCGCTGGCATTTTGAGCGTGAGGAATTCGACGTCCAACACACCGGCGACGGCGAAGAAGCGCTGTTAATGGCCAGGGAGCGCACGCCTGATCTGGTATTGCTCGACTGGATGCTGGAGAATTTGTCCGGTATCGAAGTATGCCGCCAACTGCGCAAGGCCGACAATACCGCCAATGTGCCTATCATCATGTTGACCGCGCGCGGTGAAGAAGATGACCGCATCCGCGGGCTCGAAATCGGTGCCGATGATTATGTCACCAAGCCGTTTTCACCACGCGAACTCGTCGCCCGTGCCAAGGCCGTCCTTCGTCGCGTCCGCCCAGCTTTGGCTGGCGAAGCTTTGCGCTTCGGTGATGTCGAAATGGATACCGTCGCGCATAAGGTGAAGCGCGGTGGGAAGCAGGTGCCTTTGGGGCCTACCGAATATCGCCTTCTCAAGCATTTCCTTGAATATCCCGGCCATGTTTTTTCGCGTGAGCGTCTGCTTGACAGCGTCTGGGGCCATGACAGCGATATCGAAATTCGAACGGTCGATGTCCATATCCGCCGCCTGCGCAAGGCGTTGAACGAAGGCTTTGACAGCGACATAATTCGCACCGTGCGTTCCGCCGGCTATTCGCTCGATCAGGACGCCGTCTAAAAGGACATTTGTCCACGCATGCCAACCATATCGACGCTGTAAGCGCGGTTCGCTGCAACGGCGATGACAGCGTCAGTGTAGTATAACTTCGTATATTGCCCCATCAGACGGAACGACGCCGCTGGGGTCCAGATGAGCGAGGCGAGATAGCCATTTTGCTTGCCGCCTTTAATTGCTCCGCTGTTGAGGTCTAAATAATCATAGCGCAGGTTCAAC
>Ga0164293_10001730_pt1 | contig 18379 bp, 20 predicted proteins | sample GEODES118metaG_FD_111487 | JGI IMG/M metagenome (GOLD analysis project Ga0164293, IMG submission 111487) | Eutrophic lake water microbial communities from Lake Mendota, Wisconsin, USA - GEODES118 metaG | ecosystem: Environmental > Aquatic > Freshwater > Lake | place: USA: Lake Mendota...
CCGCGGCGACGCAACACATTGCGGCCCACCGCGGTGATCCCCGGCAGGATCGACAGAAACACGATCAACAGGATCACCAGTTCAAAGTTGTTCTTGACGAACGGCACGTTGCCCAGGAAGTAACCCAACGCCGTCATCCCGGAACCCCAGAGGATTCCGCCGATGATGTTGTAGCCGAGGAACACCGGGTAGCTCATATAGGAAACCCCGGCGAGCACCGGCGCGTAGGTGCGAACGATCGGGACGAAGCGGGCCAGGATGATCGTCTTGGGCCCGTGTTTCTCGAAAAAGGCGTGGGATTCCTCCACGTAGCGCTTTTTGAAGAACCGTGAATCTTCCTTGTCGAACAGCGCCGGGCCGATGCGCCTACCGATGAAATAGGCGCACTGATCACCCAGAATCGCCACCACCGGAACCGTGAGTACCAGCACCCAGATGTTCACCGGCGGGTTCGGCGCGGCCGCCAGCAATCCGCCGGTGAACAGCAGTGAATCACCGGGGAGTAGCGGAAACAGCAGACCAGTCTCGATGAAGACGATGATCAAGATGCCAGGCAGCACCGCCGCGGCGAACAACCCGCCCTCGCCCAGCCAGTACATCGGGTCCAGGATGCCGGGCAGGGCCAGAGTGGTGGTCGTCATGAGGCCCCAAGATACCGGTGCCGTTTGACATACTGCCTCTCAGACGCACCCGTTTCCCCGCCGAGAGGATGTTCCATGCCCATCGCCACCCCCGAGGTTTACGCGGAGATGCTGGACCGCGCCAAGGAGCATTCGTTCGCCTTTCCCGCCATCAACTGCACGTCGTCGGAGACCATCAACGCCGCGATCAAGGGGTTCGCCGACGCCGGAAGCGACGGCATCATCCAGTTCTCCACCGGCGGCGCGGAATTCGGCTCCGGCCTCGGCATCAAGGAAATGGTCACCGGCGCTGTCGCACTGGCGGAGTTCGCGTACGTGATCGCGGCGAAGTACCCGATCACCGTGGCGTTGCACACCGACCACTGCCCGAAGGACAAGCTGGACACCTATGTCCGTCCGCTGCTGGCCATTTCGGCCGAACGGGTGCGGTCCGGCAAAGACCCGCTGTTCCAGTCACACATGTGGGACGGTTCGGCGGTGCCGATCGGCGAGAACCTCTCGATCGCCCAGGAGCTTCTCAAGCATGCCGCCGCGGCCAAGATCATCCTGGAGGTCGAGATCGGCGTGGTCGGCGGCGAGGAGGACGGCGTCGAGGCTGAGATCAACGACAAGCTCTACACCACCCAGGAAGACTTCGAGAAGACCGTCGATGCCCTGGGAGTCGGGGAGAACGGCCGTTATCTGCTGGCCGCGACGTTCGGCAACGTCCACGGCGTCTACAAGCCGGGCAACGTGAAGCTCAAGCCCGAGGTGCTCGCCGAGGGCCAACGGGTCGCGGCGGCCAAACTGGGTCTGGCCGAGGGCGCCAAGCCGTTCGACTTCGTCTTCCACGGCGGCTCCGGGTCGCTGAAGTCGGAGATCGAGGATTCGCTGCGCTTCGGCGTGGTGAAGATGAACGTCGACACCGACACCCAGTATGCGTTCTCCCGGCCCATCGTGGGGCACATGTTCGCCAACTACGACGGCATGCTGAAGATCGACGGCGAGGTCGGCGACAAGAAGGTCTACGACCCGCGCAGCTACATGAAGAAGGCCGAAGCCGGGATGTCCGCGCGGGTGATTGAGGCGTGCAACGACCTGCGCAGCACCGGACGGAGCGTCTCGGCTGGCTGAGCCGACGGCCTGGCTGACCCGCCGCCGCACACTGCTTCTGGGTGGCATGGCGGCGACCGTTGTGCTGGTCGTCGCCATGCTGGCCTGGCAGCAGCGCAGCGATGGGGCGCCGTCGGATTGCGACACGGTGCGGGAACTGGTTGCCTACAACGCCGGGTTCAGCGAGCAGACCAAGACCTCGGCGCAGACCAACGATCCCGATCTGCCGACGACCGAGCAGTACCGTCAGTGGGCGGCGACGATCAAGGATTACGCCGCCACACTGGGCGACCCGGTGCTGGCCGCCCGGGCGGGTACAGCCGCCGCCCTCGCCGGCAAAACCGCCGACCTCGTCCCGCGGTACCGGGCCAAGCCCGAAGATGCCGCGATCGCACGGGAATACGCCGGAATCGGCATCGAATACGGCAATGCAATCACGAGGCTGGAATACGCATGCCGGGACAACGGCTGACTCCCAGGGCTGTGCCGACTGGACTATGCCGACTGGCAGATCTTCCACTTGTCGTTTCGGAACTGCAGATCGAAGCTGCGGGTGGATGTCGTGCCCGGGTCGAAGGCCATATACGAGGTCACGTTGGCCTCGGCATGATCGCCGTTGACGACGACTTCGTCGATGCTGGCGACGACGGGGTATTGCTTGGCCGCCACGACCTGGGTGTAGGCGTCCGACCAGGCTTTGTCGTCGTAGTTGAGGTAAGTCTCCTGGGTCTGGCCGCAGGTCACCTCGCGCAATGTCGTCAAATCGCCGTTGCGCACGGCGGTGTCGAAGGTTTCGATGGTGGAACGCACGGCGTCCACGCGGGCCGCCTCGGCCGCCTGTGAGCGCTTGATCAGCACCAGGCCGACGATCGCCGCGGCGGCCAGGGCGGCCACCAGCAGCAGGATCGGAATCAGCCAACTGGGACGTTGCGGAGCGCGGGGTGCGCTGGCCTGCGGGCTCGTATTGGCATACGGCGACGTCGCGATGAACTCAGTCTCATCATCGGGAACCCGGTCGATGATCTGCGTGAATCCGGCATCGAAACCGGGTGCGGTGTAACGACGTTCGCCCGGTATCGCCGATCCCGGAGCCGGCGATCCGGCGTCGTCGGTAAGTCGGATCACCTCGGTCACCGGATCGGTGTCCTCCGCAGGCGAGTAGGGCGCGGCCTCCTCGGCGCTCTGGGCGCCGTCTTCGGGGCCGGTCCCTGACGGGTTCGACATGGCCTGCTGCAATCCCTCCTGGTGCGGTACCCCCCGACCCTAGCGGGTGGCTGGCGACTCCCGGCGGTCCGCAACTCGGTGGGCACCGGCACAATGTGCCCATGACTTCCTTTGGCGATCTACTCGGCCCCCCACCGGTCCGCTTACCCGGCGACATCGAGGCCGAAGCGGCACTGGCGGCCGGTGAGAACCCGGCCGTCGTGGCCGCCGCGCACCCGGCGGCCTCGGTGGCCTGGGCGCATCTGGCCGAGGAGGCGTTGGACGCCGACAAGGCGATCACCGCCTACGCCTACGCCCGTACCGGGTACCACCGAGGTTTGGACCAGTTGCGCCGCAACGGCTGGAAGGGCTTCGGTCCGGTGCCCTACTCCCATGAGCCCAACCGCGGCTTTTTGCGATGCGTGGCCGCGCTGGCCCGGGCAGCCGACACCATCGGGGAGACCCCTGAGTTCGAGCGCTGCCGGGACCTGCTCGACGACTGCGATCCGGCCGCCCGCGCCGAGTTGGGCCTGGTCTAGAGGTCCGTCTGCTCCGGACAGTCGGGCGCCGAACCGGGCGGTTCCACTTGGACGGTGGCGTGCCCCAACCCCCGTGCGGACAACACCGCACGGGCGTCGTCGAGGACACCGGAGCGGCCGTCGGTGGTCAGGTGCGCGGTCGCCATGTCCTTACCGGGCACCAGCGTCCACACGTGCAGGTCATGCACCTCCCTCACCCCGTCCACCCCCGCCAGTGCGGCCCGGAGTTCGTCGACGTCGACGTGCTTGGGGGAGGACTCCGACAGGATGCGCAGGGCCGATCGGGCCAGCGAGACGGCCCGCGGCAGCACCCACAACGCGACCAGGACAGCGACGACGGTGTCGGCGTATGGCCAGCGGGTCGTCACCGTCACGATTCCGGCGATCAGAACACCGACGCTGCTGACGGCGTCGGCCACTACCTCCATATAGGCGCCCTTGACCGCAAGACTGCTCTCGGAATGTGACCGAAGCAGCAGCACCACAACAAGATTGGCGAGCAAGCCGGCCAGCGCCACCAGGATCATCGGCCAGCCGGGGATATCGGGCGCCTGGCCCAACCGCTTAAAAGCCTCGTAGAGGATGAACACCGCAACGCCCAACAGCAGCACGGCATTGGCGACTGCGGTGAACACCTCCGCGCGGTGCCAGCCGTAGGTACGTGCCGCCGACTTCGATCCGCGGCGAGCCATCAGCACCGCGGTCAACCCCATGAACAGGGCCACCAGGTCGGTGAGCATGTGCCCGGCGTCGGCGAGCAGGGCCAGCGACCCGATAGCCAGCGCGGTGACCAACTCGATCACGAAGAACACACCGAGCACAGCTGAGGCGGTGATCATCCGACTGACGCGGGAATCGGCGCTTCCGTGGCTGTGTCCGGCTCCCATGGCTGGAATATAGGCAGCTGTGGGAACCGGGAGCAAGGCGGCCCCAGACCGACTTTGTGCCTCGATCAGCAAGTACCTATGGCCCTACAGCCACCTGTCGCCGCGCCGATACCGTGATCAACAGTGCGGCAGCGGCGAGGGGGGTCCGCTGCCGCACTACAACCAGGCCGACCAGAACCGGGTCAACTCGCCGCCGACCATCGCCAGGCCGCCGGAAACGCCGGACAGATCGAACAGCCAGAACACCGCCGAGAAGAACCACTGGTTGAGGCCCGGGGCCAGCAGCAGCACCAGCAGGATGAGGAACCCGAACTGCTTGGCCGGTTCCAGCGCGCGTTGGGTCGCCGGGCTCAGATGCGGCTCCACCGCCGCGAATCCGTCCAGTCCGGGTACCGGCAGCAGATTGAGCACCAGCGCGGTCACCTGAAGGAAGCCCAGGAACGCCACGCCGGCCCAGAAGACCGCGTGATCGCGGTCGAAGAACAGCCGCACCGATCCGAGCAACACGATAGCCAGCACCAGGTTTGCGAACGGGCCCGCCAGGCTGACGATGCTGCGCTGACGGGGCGTCATGAAACCGGTGTGCAGATAGACCGCCCCGCCGGGCAGTCCGATGCCGCCCAACGCGATGAACAGCAGGGGCAAGCCGATTGACAGCAGCGGGTGGGAGTACTTCAGCGGGTTGAGTGTCAGATAGCCGCGGGCCGCCACATCGTGGTCGCCGAAGCGCCAGGCGGTGTAGGCGTGGCCGAACTCGTGCAGGCACAGCGACACCAGCCAGCCGCCGATCACGAAGATGAACACCCCGACGTGGGCCATCGGCCCGGTGCTGGTGGCTGCCATCCAGGCCAGCGCACCGCCGAGGGCGGTGACACCGACCAGTGCCACAAAGATCGGGCTGGGGCGCACCGACTGGTCCACCGGGCGAATGCTCACGGGATCGAAGGTACGCGGGTCAGCCCACCCGCAGCCAGCCGGTGGTGTGGCGATACAACGTCGACCGCTTGACCTCCCGCGGCCCGGCGACACCGTCGCGCACCACCCGCGCGCCGGTGGTTCCCAACTGGGCGGCCCGGCCACTGACCCAACGCCGCCGCCTGCCGTCGAGTACCGCGGCCCGCAGCCCCGGCAACGTCGCCATCGGCTCGATCCGCACCCCGGCGACCTCGCCGTCGAACAGCACGGTGTCATCCACGACGCCTTCGCCGTGAATGCTCGCGGACTGGTCGGGCGGTAGCCACAGCGCGGAACCGACCACTGCGGTTGCGGTGTCGTCGCGGATCAGCGGAACCCGCCGGGCTGCCCCCCGCAGCGCCCGGCGCGCGCCGGCGAAGCCCTGCACCGGGGCCACCTCCACGTCCAGCAGCTCAGCGCGCATAAGGCGGGTCAGCACCGTGGCCAGCTCGGCGTCGCCGCCAAGCACGATCACCCTGCTGAGGCCGCGAACTGCGGCGTCGATCGCCGCCGGGTCGTCGACCTGGATGCACTGCAGCGAGTTCAGGGCGCGCGCCGGACGGCGGCCGCCGAATGCCAGCACAGCGATGTCGCCGGTCAACTGTTGTCCTCCTGCACTGCCGCTCTACTGCGCGTTATTCGCCGCCGGTACCCGGTGCTCCGATAGGGTGATGCACCGGCTGGACACATTAAGCCAGGAGCGGAGCGGGGTCAGGCCATGCCGGCAATAGTGCTCATCGGAGCCCAGTGGGGTGACGAGGGCAAGGGGAAGGCCACCGATCTGCTCGGTGGCCGGGTGCAGTGGGTCGTGCGCTATCAGGGCGGCAATAACGCCGGGCACACCGTGGTGCTGCCGACGGGGGAGAACTTCGCGCTGCACCTGATCCCGTCCGGGATTTTGACGCCGGGCGTCACCAACGTGATCGGCAACGGCGTCGTCGTCGACCCCGGTGTCCTGCTGACCGAGCTGCGCGGCCTCGAGGACCGTGGCGTGGACACGTCGCGATTGCTGATCTCCGCCGACGCCCACCTGTTGATGCCCTACCACGTCGCCATCGACAAGGTCACCGAGCGTTACCTCGGCAACAAGAAAATCGGCACCACCGGGCGGGGCATCGGTCCGTGTTACCAGGACAAGATCGCCCGGATCGGGATCCGGGTGGCGGATGTCCGCGAACCCGAACTGCTGGCCGCCAAGATCGAGGCGTCGCTGGACTTCAAGAACCAGGTGCTGGTCAAGATCTACAACCGCAAGGCGCTGAACCCCGACGAGGTCACCGACACGCTGCTGGCACAGGCCGAAGGATTTGCCCACCGGATCGCCGACACCCGACTGCTGCTCGGTCAGGCTCTCGAGCGGGGGGAGACGGTGCTGTTGGAGGGATCGCAGGGCACCCTGCTCGACGTCGACCACGGCACCTATCCGTATGTCACCTCCTCCAACCCCACCGCGGGCGGCGCAGCCGTGGGGTCGGGCGTCGGGCCCACCCGGATCACCACCGTGCTGGGAATCCTGAAGGCCTACACCACCCGGGTTGGTTCCGGCCCGTTCCCCACCGAATTGTTCGACGAGCACGGCGAGTACCTGGCCAAGACCGGCGGCGAGATCGGGGTGACCACCGGCCGTCGTCGTCGCTGCGGCTGGTTCGACGCAGTGATCGCCCGCTACGCGACCCGCGTCAACGGCATCACCGATTACTTCCTGACCAAGCTCGACGTGTTGTCGAGTCTGCAGACCGTGCCGGTATGCGTCGGCTACACCGTCGACGGCAAGCGCACCGACGACATGCCCATGACTCAGAGCGAAATCGCCCGGGCTGTCCCGGTCTACGAGGAGTTGCCCGGCTGGTGGGAGGACATCTCCGGGGCGCGCGAGTTCGACGACCTGCCGGCCAAGGCCCGCGACTACGTGCTGCGGCTGGAAGAGCTTGCCGGGGCGCAGGTTTCCTGCATCGGGGTCGGGCCGGGACGCGACCAGACCATCGTTCGACGCGACGTCCTCAGTCCGCCGGCGTGACCGACCCGCGGGATCTTCGCGGCGGGTTTCCCCGGTTCCAGGTGCTCGACGAACCCCCGGGATTCGGGCGGTTCGTCGCGCTGATGCGGCGCGCCCAGGACCTCGCGGTTGCCGCCGACGCACCGGACTGGAATGCCGCCGCCGATCGGGTCGAGGAATTGATCGCCTACCTCGCTCCGCACGAGAAGCCCGGCGGGTTGGCACCTGCTGGACGGGTCGCGAGTCTCCCGGGTGCCGGCAGCGCACTGATGCCGCCGTGGCAGATCCGCGACTTCAACTCCGAAGTCGTCGAGGTCGGCATTCAGTTCAGCCGCTACCACGTCGGCGGCAACAACGCCGTGCACGGCGGGATGGTGGCGATGATGTTCGACGTGATGTGCGGGATCATCATCCACGCGGTCGGCCGGCCGATCAGCCGCACTGCCTTCCTGCACGTCGACTACCGCAACATCACCCCGATCGACGTGCCGCTGACAATGCGCGGTTGGGCCTCGAAAATCGAGGGCCGCAAGACCTTCGTCAACGCCGAACTGACCGACCCGCAGGGCACTGTGCTGGCCGAGGCCAACGGACTGATGGTGCGTCTGCTGCCCGGTCAGCCCTGAATCTGGCACCCTTGGCCCCGTGGCCGACAAGTCGAGGACTCTTCATTACCTGACCACCCCGCGCGCCGCCGCACTCGCCGGCGTGCTGTTCGCGGTGCTGTTCACCACGTCTATCGTGCTGATCCGCACGTCGCTGCCGGAAGGTGCCCAACCCGGCTCGCAGTGGCTGGAGGCCGGCAACGACAAGATCAGGTTGGCCTCTGAACTGATGCCGTTCGCCGGTATCTGCTTCCTCTGGTTCATCGGGGTGGTGCGCGCCAATCTGGGACGCTACGAGGACAAGTTCTTTGCCACCGTGACCCTGGGCAGCGGGTTGCTGTTCCTGGCGATGATGTTCGCCTCGGCGGCTGTCGGCGCCGGCCTGGCGTCGGCCAGCCATTACTCCGGCGGGTCGGCAGCCGGCACCGTCTTCGGCCAGATGCTGTTGCTGAAACTGTCCAAGACCTACGCGCTGAAGATGGCGGCGGTGTTCATGATGTCGCTGGCCACCATCTGGCTGCGCACCGGGCTGATGCCGCGCTGGCTGACGATCGCCACCTATGTGATGGCGCTGACGCTCATCCTCGCCGGCGAGACCAGCATGTGGCTGAGTCTGGCCTTCCCGTTCTGGGTGCTGATCGTCAGCCTGCTCTTCCTCGTTCGTGCCGGTGCCTTTGAGAGTGGTCGCCGCGAGAGTCACCGAGACCCAGACCCGCCGCAGGCGTAGGGAATTCGTCGGTCCGCTCGATGTCGTCGGCACGGAACGCCGGCCACCAGATCCGCGGTCCGATCAAGGTGAACAACGCCGGGATCACCACGGTACGCACCACGAAGGTGTCCAGCAGGATGCCCAGGCCGACGATGATGCCCAGTTGGGTCAGCGCAATCAGCGGTAGCACACCGAGGACGCCGAACACCGCTGCCAGAACGATTCCCGCGCTGGTGATCACCGCGCCGGTTGCCGATACTGCCCGCACGATTCCACCGCGGGTGCCGTACAGCGGTGTTTCCTCGCCGGCCCGGGTGACCAGGAAGATGGTGTAGTCCACCCCCAGTGCCACGAGGAACAGGAACGCGAACAGGGGGGTGGTGTTGTCCAGTGCCGGGAAGCCCAGCAGATGCACGCTGACCCAGCCGCCCAGTCCGAGAGCGGCCAGGGTGGATAACGCGGTTGCCGCCACCAACACCAGTGGCGCCAACGCCGCACGCAACAGGATGTAGAGCACCGCCAGCACGACGATGAGAATCGCGGGGATGACCACCCAGCGGTCCCGGATCGCGGTTGTGCTGGCGTCCAGTGCCTGCGCGTCGGTGCCGCCGACCAGGCCGACCGCGTCGGGGTCCCCGTCGGGGGTCCGAACGGCTCGATGAACCGAATCCCGCAGTGCAGCAATGGTTTCGAACGCCTCATTGGACGCCGGTGTGGCATTGATGACGACCTGCCACTGGGTCAGGCCGGTGTCGGAGGACCCGGCCGGATTCACCGACGCCACGCCGGGCGTCGATTGGATCGCCGCGGTCACCGCCTCGGCCCGGTCGGTGGCGGCGACGACTCGGGTCGGGTCGGTCACCCCGCTGGGAAAGTGTGCGGCCAGGGTTTTGAACCCATCGACGGAGTCCGCCCGCACCCGGAACTGATCGATCAGTGACAGCCCGACCGGAGTGGCCAGCGCCCCGGTGGCCAGGATGGACAGCCCGAGAATGGACACCGTCGCCACCCGGCCCGCGTGGCCGGCCATCCAGTCCGCCACCCGGTGCCAGGCGCCGGTGGTGGTGATCTCCGTCTGGTCCGGCTGGGGAACGAAGGGCCAGAACAGCTTCCGGCCGAACAGGCCCAACAGCGGCGGCAGGACGAACAGTACGAACACCGCGGCGACGACGAGACCGGCGGCGGCCTGCACGCCGAGACTGCGGGTGGTCGGTGACTCGGCGAGCAGCAACGACAGCAGCGCGAGCACCACGGTGGCATTGCTGGCCACGATGGCCGGTCCGGCGAAGCGCATCGCGGTGAACAGCGCCTGCCGGTGGTCGGCGGTCTTGCGCAGTTCCTCCCGGTATCGCGAGATGAGCAGCAGCGCATAGTTGGTGCCGGCGCCGAAGACCAGCACGCTGGTGATCCCGGAGGTCGATCCGTCGCCGGCGAATCCGGTCAACTGGGCCACCGCCGAACCGGTGAGCGCGCCAACCCGGTCGGCGAACGCGATCACCAGCAGGGGAATCAACCACAGCACCGGTGACCGGTAGGTCACGATCAACAGCACCGCCACCACGCCGACGGTCGCTCCCAACAGAACGAAATTGGCGCCCTGGAACGAGTTGGCGATGTCGGCGCCGAACGCCGGACCGCCGGTGACATTGGCGACCATGCCGTCGGGCAGGCCCTCTCGGGCGGCCGTGCGCAGTTCAGTCACCGTGTCGGAGAGCGCGAATCCGGTGAGGTCGGGGCTCAGGGATACCGGGACCAGGGCTGCCTGCCCATCGGCGGAGGGCACCACCGGTAGCGGCGGCGGACCGGCCGGCGGCCCGCCGGCCACCCCAGCGGCGGCCAGTGCCCGGTCTCGGGCCTGCTCGGCGGCGGCCAGATCCGCCGGTGACAGCGGGGTGCCACCTGTTCGACTGAACAACAGGATCACCGGCGGCGAATCCCCGCCGGGGAACTGCTTGAGCAACTCGTTGACCCGCGCCGATTCGGCGGTGGACGGGATCACCACCGGAGACTGCTCGGCCGCGCCGCTGTCGCTCACCAGACCCAACACCGCGCCACCGAGGGCGGTGACCACCAAAGCCAGCACCCACGAACGGGGGCCGGCCACCACCTCGGCGATCCGTTCCCATAGCGAGCGGCGGACCTCGGGTGCGCGGTGCATGCCGACCATCACATCATGCGTCGATAGTGTCGAGCGTGTGCTGGACACCCTGGCCGTGGTGAATTACCGGTCGCTGCGCCGACTGACCGTGCCGCTTGGCCGGTGCACCGTGGTGACCGGGCCAAACGGAAGCGGCAAGTCCAGCCTGTACCGATCGGTGCGACTGCTGGCCGATATGGCCGGCAACGGCGCGGTGAACGCGCTCGCTCGGGAGGGTGGACTGGCGTCGACGATGTGGGCCGGTCCCGGCCGCAAGGGGCCGGTCAGCCTGAAACTCGGTTTCGCCGGCGAGGAGTTCGGCTACGCCGTCGATCTTGGCCTGCCGCAGGAGAAGAACACTTTCTTCGGGCTGGATCCGGAGATCAAGTCCGAGGCTGTGTGGGTCGGTCCGGTGCTGCGGCCCGCCACCCTGGTGGCCGAGCGCTCAGGTCGGCTTGCCCGGGTTCGCGATGACAGCGGTCAGTGGCGCACCGCATCGGAGTCGCTGCGTCCCTACGACAGCATGATCAGTCAGGTCGCCGACCCTCGCGAGGCCCCAGAGCTCCTTGCGCTGCGGGAGCGGATGCGCTCCTGGCGGTTCTACGACCACGTCCGCACCGACAGTGCAGCTCCGGCGCGTCAGCCCCGGATCGGTACCCGCACAATGGTTTTGAGCCACGACGGTGCCGATCTTGCCGCCGCCTGGCAGACCATCGCCGAGATCGGCGACACCGAAGCGCTGGCCGAGTCGGTCCAGGAGGCCTTCCCGGGCAGCAGGGTTCAGGTCAGCGTCACCGACGGCCGCTTCGAGTTGACACTGCAGCAACCGGGGATGCTTCGGCCGTTGACCGCGGCCGAACTGTCCGACGGCACGCTGCGTTATCTGCTGTGGGTGGCGGCATTGCTGTCGCCCCGCCCGGCGGAACTGACCGTCCTCAACGAACCCGAGGCCAGTTTGCATCCCGAACTGCTGCCGGCGTTGGCTGCGCTGATCACCCGGGCTTCGGAGGTCTCTCAGATCCTGGTTGTCACCCATGCGGCGGCGCTGGTGAACGCACTGCGCGAACACAGCGAGCCTGCGTTGGTGCAGTTGGCCAAACAGGACGGCCAGACCGTGGTCCAGGGGCAGGGCTTGCTCGACGAACCGCCCTGGCAGTGGCCGGACCGCGGGTGAAGCCGCTTACTCTGGTCAGCTATGACCGACCCTTCAGCTATGACCGACCCTGAGGAGAACCGGTCCACGCTGATGCCGATGCTGACCGCAGTGGCTATCGCGGTGGTCGCGCTCATCGCGTTGTTCGCGCTGCGCCTGTTCGGGGGCGATACCCCACCGCCGGATGAAGCGGCGGTGGGCCGCGCGGTGGTCGGCCAAAACGATGCACTGCAGCGCGGCAACTACGCCGACTTCCGGACCTTCACCTGCCTCTCCCAGCAGGGAATCGAGAGCCAGGTGCTGGTCGATCAGCGTCAGTCCGTGGCCGCCAAGGGCGCCCGCTACGTCGAGGACGTCAAGGACATCGCCGTGACCGGGGAGCGGGCCACCGCAACGGTGGTCTACCACTTCGGGAAGGCCAAGGACGACAAGCTCAGCACACCGATGACCGTCGTCCGCGAGGACGGCACCTGGAAGGTCTGCTCGCCCGGCCCCAAATAGCCGAACCCCTCAGGAAACCGGATATGGGAGACTCAGGATTGTGAGCTACGCCGGAGATATCACCCCGCAGGAAAGCTGGAAACTACTCGCCGAGAACCCTGAATCGGTGCTCGTCGACGTCCGCACCGCCGCCGAGTGGAGCTGGGTGGGTGTTCCGGATCTTTCCAGCTTGGGCCGGCAGGTGGTGTTCATCGAATGGAACACCGCCGGCGGGCGTAACCAGAACTTCGTCGCCGACCTGATCGCAGCCGGGGTCACCCCCGGCGAACGTCCGGTGATCTTCCTGTGCCGCTCCGGCAACCGATCCATCCCGGCGGCGCAGGCCGCAACGGCCGCCGGCATCGCCCCCGCGTACAACATGCTGGAGGGATTCGAGGGCCAACTCGACGAGCACGGTCACCGGGGCGCCTCCGGCTGGCGTGCTGAAGGTCTGCCTTGGAAGCAGTCGTGACCCAGGGATTTACCGACGGCGGAGTGCCCTCGGTGCGGATTCCGGCGCCGCTGCCCGACGGGGTCAGCCAGGCCACCATCGGGGTGCGCGGTGGGCTGCTTCGCTCGGGTTTCGATGAGACCTCCGAGGCGATCTTCCTCAACTCGGGTTACGTCTACTCCTCGGCCGGCGAAGCCGAGAAGGCCTTCACCGGCGAGATCGACCGCTATGTCTATTCCCGGTACGGCAACCCGACCATCTCGATGTTCGAGGAACGGCTGCGCCTGATCGAGGGCGCCGAGGCGGTCTTCGCCACCGGTTCGGGGATGGCCGCGGTGTTCACCGGTCTTGGCGCGCTGCTGGGTGCTGGGGATCGGCTGGTCGCTGGGCGCAGCTTGTTCGGCTCCTGTTTTGTGGTGTGCAACGAGATCCTGCCCCGCTGGGGTGTGGAGACGGTGTTCGTCGACGGCGAGGACCTCGACCAGTGGGAGCAGGCCTTGAGCCAGCCGACCACCGCCGTCTTCTTCGAGACCCCGTCGAATCCCATGCAGAGCCTGGTCGATATCGCCGCCGTCTCGGAGATGGCGCACGCTGCCGGGGCGAAAGTGGTACTGGACAACATCTTTGCCACCCCGCTGTTACAGCATGGTCTTCCGCTGGGAGTGGATGTGGTGATCTATTCGGGGACCAAGCACATCGACGGCCAGGGCCGGGTGCTGGGCGGGGCGATCCTGGGAAGTAAGGACTACATCGACGGCCCGGTGCAGACCCTGATGCGTCACACCGGGCCGGCACTGAGCCCGTTCAACGCCTGGGTGCTCCTGAAAGGCCTTGAGACGATGGGGGTTCGGGTCAACTACAGCAACGCTTCGGCGCAGCGGATCGCCGAGTATCTCGAGGGTCACCCCGGCGTGCGCTGGGTGCGTTACCCGTTCCTGTCCTCACATCCGCAATATGACCTGGCGAAGCGGCAGATGAGTGGCGGCGGGACCGTCGTCACCTTCGAGTTGGACGCCCCCGAGGGCAAGGGTAAGCAGCGGGCCTTTGAGGTGCTCGACAAACTGTCGATCATCGACATCTCCAACAACCTCGGCGATTCCAAGACGCTTATCACCCATCCGGCCACCACCACCCACCGGGCCATGGGCCCCGAGGGGCGGGCGGCGATCGGTCTGGGTGACGGTGTGGTGCGCATCTCGGTGGGCCTGGAGGGGACCGAGGACATCATCGCCGATCTGGACCGTGCGCTGAGCTAGCTGTGTCACGGCAGTCGGAGGCAAAGAAGGCGCGTCGGCGTAAGCGCCAATCCGCTCGCGACGTGGTTGAGGGGCACGTGGCCGCCGACAGCGCCGCTGGCGGCATCGGTGAGGCCGTCGCCGCAATCGACGACTGGATCACCGAGCGCGGCTGGGTGCTGGACGCCGAGAACGCCGATGACGTGGTCAGTTGGGTTTACCCGCCGTCGGCGGCGTCGTTCGACGACGAGGACCGCGAACCGGTGACCCGGGTGTGGATCACCCTGGTCGAGGACGACGACGAGGTCGCGCTCGAGTTCGGTGCGGCCGTGGTGGGCGCCGGTGCAGACGACAGCGTGTACGTCCTGGATCCGGACGGCCTCGCCGATGACCTTGCTGTCCTGGAGGCCTATCGCCCGGGGCTGCCCCGGCCGGAGTTCACTTGAGCTCATTGCGTTTCGTCGAGATCCACCCCAACGACGAACTGGCACAACCACTGATCGCGGAATTGGCCGTCGAGTACGCGACGCGCTACGACGGCACCGAGGCGGGGGTGCTGCGGTGGCTGCGCGGCTACCCGGCCGAGGAGTTCAGTCCGCCCGACGGCGGCATGCTGATCGGCCTGCTGGACTCGGTGCCCGTCACCGGCGGTGCATTCCGCCGGTTCGGCGTCGTCGACGGCACCGAAACCGCTGAGCTGAAACGGATCTGGACCGACAGCCGGTACCGCCGACGTGGCTACGGCCGCATCCTGCTCGCCGAACTAGAAGCCCGCATCGCATCGCTGGGCTACCGCCGGGTCTACCTCACCACCGGGGATCGACAACCCGAGGCCGCCACCACACCCCCCCTCCGCGAGCGTGCGTGTCGGCACGCCGACACGCCGCAAGCGCCGTGCACGATCCGCACGCTCACGCGGCCCGAGCGCTCCGCAGATGAGCATCAATCCGGTTGATCAGAAGCTGGGGACGGCGCCGGACGTCGTCGGCGATGATGGGCACGACTGTCCAGCCGAGGTCCTGGACGGCAGCCAGTTTTTCCCTGTCCCGTCGCAAAGCCTCCGGCCCGCTGTGCCAGGCGTCGCTGTCGTATTCCGCCGCAACCATCTCGTCCGGCCAGGCGAAGTCCAGCCTGCGCAGCTTTCCCCGCGAGTCGACGATTTGGTGCTGAAGCACCGGCGTCGGGAGGCCGCCGTCGATCATCACCAATCGGGCCTCGCTTTCCATCGGTGATTCGGCCCGAGGGTCAGCACAGGCGAGCAGCGCACGAACTTTCACGATGCCCCTGCGTCCCGCCTGCGCCATCACGGCGTGCTGTAAATCCGCCGTACTACAGTTACCCGAACGCAATGCGGCATCGAGCGTTGCCAACGCACGGCCCCTTGGCAGTGAACGCGCCACCTCGACGGCCGTCCATCCTGCGGTTGTCGTGGGCCGACCGGCCACCAGCGCTAGTGGTGCGCCATCCCTGCGGTGGACTATCAGGCCGTCAGTTGATCGGATCTGGTGCCGCACCGGGTTAAGCACGTGGAGTTCGGCGGTGTTCTCAGTGTCGAAACCATAAGTGGCGGCCGCGGTGCCGAGACATACCGCCACCGCTTCGCCGCAAGCCAGGTCAAGACCGCGCAGTCGCCGGGCGTGATCGGCGTCGCCACGGCTGTAAACGCCGTGCCAAATGCGTTCGACTGCCGTGCACCCCAGCAGCATCTGAAAATGTCGACGGCTGACCACCGTCAGTATTTGCGCAGTGGTCGCGACACCGCCCTGGCGGTCGAACAGTGCTGAGAGGTTTGCATGCACGCCGAGATGATCTGCGAACAGACTGCAGCCTGAAAAGCCACGCCTGTGGACAACCAGCGTGCGCGACAGGCACGTCTGCGACGGCGTGTCGGCGTGCCGACACGCACGCTCGCGTAGGGCACTGGGTGAACTTAGGCGCCGGCCCGGCGTACAGCCTCATCAATGGGGCCGATCCACGCGTCGCCGTGGCCGGGGATCAGGGTGTTGGTGCCCGCGCGGGCGAGTACCTCCAGACTGCGCCCGCAGTCCGGATCGCTGTGATTGAACATCGACGGCAACAGTTGCGGTCCGGTGCGCCGCAGCAACGGGTGGCCGGTGACCAGGGCGTCGCCGGTCACCAGCACACCGTCGACGAGGTAGGAGCAGTGCCCGCTGGTGTGGCCCGGGGTGGGCAGCGCCACCGGCCGACCAGGCAGACCCGCGGCGATGTCGTCGCTCAGCGCCAGAACGGTCGGGATCCCGTCGCGCACCAGACCGCCTTTGAGCGTCACCTCAGCCGACCAGGCCAGCCACCGCGGCCGCCATACCTGGCGCGCGAGTGCGACCGGCGAGACCTGTTGGAGATAGTCGCGTTTGGCGTGCGGTACCTCCACGGTATGGCAGTACACCGGTGTGCGGTGCTCGCGGGCGAACCAGATCGCCGAGCCGAGGTGGTCGATGTGGGCGTGGGTCAACAGGATTGCCGCCACGTCGCCGGCGTCGAAACCCAGCGCCTTCAGCGACGTCAGAACATCGTCACGATTGCCGGGGAATCCGGCGTCGATCAGCATGACGCCGGAATCGCCGCAGACCAGGGTCCAATTCACCAGCGGCGTCTGCGCGAGATGCACGTTGTCGGTGACGGCGGTCAGCACCGGGGCCATCGCCCGAGTGTAGGGCGGTGGAGTAGAAACATCTGATGGTGGAATTGAAGCTGGGATACAAGGCGTCGGCTGAGCAGTTCGACCCCCGCGAGCTGGTCGAGTTGGGTGTGCTCGCCGAGGAACACGGTATGGACAGCGCGTGGGTCAGCGACCACTTCAACCCGTGGCGCCACGAGGGTGGCCACTCCCCGTTCGCGCTCTCGTGGATGACGGCAGTCGGGGAGCGCACCCAGCGCATGGTCCTGGGCACCTCGGTGCTCACCCCGACGTTCCGCTACAACCCCGCGGTGATCGCCCAGGCGTTCGCCACCATGGGGTGTCTGTACCCGGGCCGGGTGGTCCTCGGGGTAGGCACCGGCGAGGCGCTCAACGAGATTGCGACCGGGGCGATCGTCGAGTGGCCGGATTTCAAGGAACGCTTCGCCCGACTGCGCGAGTCCGTGAAGTTGATGCGCGAACTGTGGTGGGGCGAACGGGTGGATTTCGACGGCGAGTACTTCCAACTCAAGGGCGCCTCGATCTATGACGTCCCCGAGGGCGGGGTGCCGGTGTACATCGGTGCCGGCGGACCGGTGGTGGCCAAGTACGCCGGCCGGGCCGGCGACGGATTCATCTGCACCTCCGGCAAGGGTGAGGAGCTCTACACCGAGAAGCTGCTGCCGGCGGTAGCCGAAGGCGCCGCAGCGGCAGGCCGAGACCTGAATGCCGTCGACAAACTGATCGAGATCAAGATCTCCTACGACCCCGATCCTGAAGTAGCGCTGAACAATTGCCGATTCTGGGCCCCGCTGTCGCTCACGCCGGAGCAGAAGCACAGCGTGTCGGACCCGATGGAGATGGAACGGCTTGCCGACCAGTTGCCCATCGAACAGGTGGCCCGGCGCTGGATCGTCTCGTCTGACCCCGACGAGGCGGTGGAGAAGGTGGCCGACTACGTCGGCTACGGACTCAATCATCTCGTCTTCCACGCCCCCGGTCACGACCAGCGGCGTTTCCTGGAACTCTTCGAGCGCGATCTACTGCCGCGGCTGCGCAAACTTAGCTAATTGCCGGACCCACCGAGCCTGGCTGAGGGATGCTGTCGTCGTGACAGAGCCCATCCCGCACGGCCCCACCTCGATCTACGTCGCCTCCCCCGAGGGCGAGACCGGCAAATCCACCATTGCACTGGGCATCCTCAACCGGCTGTCGGCCATGGTGCCCAAGGTGGGGGTGTTTCGGCCCATCACCCGCCGGGAAGACCGTGACTACATCCTGGAGTTGCTGCTGGCGCAGAGCAACGCCGGCCTGACCTACGAGGAGTGCGTCGGGGTCACCTACCAACGTCTGCACGAGGACACCGACGGTGCGATCGCCGACATCGTCGACCGCTACCACGCTGTGGCGTCCCGCTGCGACGCCATGGTGATCGTGGGCTCGGACTACACCGACGTCGCCACCCCCACCGAACTGAGCGTCAATGCGCGTATCGCGGTCAACCTCGGTGCCCCGGTGGTGCTGTCGGTGCGCGCATTCGACCGCAGCCCGCAGGAGGTCGCCCAGGCGATTGAACTGTGCATCGTGGAACTGGCCGCCCAGCATGCCCATACCGCCGCCGTGGTCGCCAACCGCTGCGACCCGATGCAGATCGAAGCG
>Ga0164293_10001733_pt1 | contig 18362 bp, 11 predicted proteins | sample GEODES118metaG_FD_111487 | JGI IMG/M metagenome (GOLD analysis project Ga0164293, IMG submission 111487) | Eutrophic lake water microbial communities from Lake Mendota, Wisconsin, USA - GEODES118 metaG | ecosystem: Environmental > Aquatic > Freshwater > Lake | place: USA: Lake Mendota...
GGGATTGAACATCACCGATGGCGACGCCGCTTGGGTCGATGACCCCGTCCGCCGCGGCCGGATCGACGCGCTCCGCAAGTCCGAACGCCGCAATCGGCTCCACGAGATCACCGACGGCTGGTCGCCGAATGACGACCCCAACGCCAAACACGGGACGCACGGCGCGCTATTGTTGGCGATCCGTTCGATCGGCGCGACGCTGCACGGCATCGCCCAACGCCTGACGGCGATCAAACCGCATTTTCTCCCCGGCGACTTGTCGCCGGGACCAAACGCTTGGGACCCTCATTTCTCCTTGGACGAGCAGCCCCTGCGCCTTGATGCCCACGACGGCGGGCTCTTCTTCCCGGCCGATTCACCCGTGACTTCGCACCCGGCCTCACCGCTGCTGGGGAGCGTCCTGTCGACCCGCACCCGGTCCGAGGTCCTGCTGAAGTGCGAAGCCGAACTGTTGCAGACGCTCCGCGAATTGCACCACCACCGCGCCGCCTTGGCGGCGCGGGTCGCCCGCGCCCAGCGGCTCCCCGCGGAACTGCTCCAAGCCGTCGCGGCCGGTGAACTGACGGCCGAAGCCCTCCGCAGCGGCGAATCTGCCGACGCGCCGCGCGACGCCAGGCCCGTCGAGCCCTTGATATCCGAGTCCGCCTCGGGCTGGGCAACCGACGCCAACGCCGCTTGGACGCTGCGAGACCTCTTGCCGCAGGATGACGAATCGGTCCGGCTGGAGGGCCTTCGCAAACGCGAGGCGCGGTGCCAGGAATTGCAGCGACTGGGCCGCGATCACGCCGCCGAATTGAGCCGGGTCGTCGAACAGATGAACCGCCACCTGACCGAAGCCGAAGCGATCCGCAAACGCTTGCGAAATGCCGACGCTGCCCCCGCCACAAGCGACGACGACGCGAGACGCGCGAAGCTCGAAGCGGAGATCCGCGACATCCAGGACCGGCTCGCCTCTCCCGAATTGACCGCGATCGAACTCCGTTATCGCGAGTGCTGGCACCGACTGCGAACACTCCAATCGATGGACGGTGCCGCCCAACCGGGGCTCTCGCCGCTGGCCCAGGCCGCGGGCGGTTATCTCGAACGGCTTTCCGGCGGCCGGCTCCGCGAGCTCCGCTGGGACAGCGCTGATGACGGTTATTCGCAACGCCACCTCGCCGTCCGCGTCGACGGGCATGCCGAAGAATCACTGCACAACGCCGATCGTTTTTTGGCGGCACTCGCGGTCCGATTGGCCGCGGCCGACGAGCTCGCTCGCCGAGGCCGCCCGCTGCCGCTGATCATCGAAGCCCCTGACGGCTTGCTCGTCGATCATCACGCGGGAACCGACGCCGCGCCGGCCCGATCCCGCCAACGGCTCGCCGCCGAGCTATCGGGTCCGACGAACCCCGTCGGCCTGACCGATATCGTCGCGGTCCTCGCCGAGGCGTCGACCCGCGGCCGCCAGATCATCGTCTTGACCGATCACCCCTCGGCCACCCACACGCTGGTCGGCTTCGGGGCACATGGCTTCGACTTCAGCGGCCGCAGACAGGTCACACGCGGCGCGATCGAAAGCGCGAACCGCGAGTTCGACATCGATTGGCGACAGACGTACGAAATTCCTGATACGTCGGAGTCGCGTCCCTCCGATGTCACCTTCGCAAGCCCCTATGCCCCGCCGGCTCGCAACGAATTCGACCAACCGGCCTCGGGGACCAAGGGGATGGTCACGGCCGAAGGTGGCGAAGCCGTCGCATCGGCAAACCGACCGCAAGGCCGCCGCGGCAAAGGCGCGCCGTCGAGCCTGGCCGATCCGCCCAAGCCCGTCGTCCCGTTCCCCATCGGTCGTCGCGACGGCAAGGAAGGCCCCGGAGGTGCCCCCCTCAACCCTTTTTCCTTAACGGGCGATAGCCCGATCGAACAAGCGCCATCGATCGACACCCCGGCCGTAAGCAAGCTGCGTGACCTGGGCGTGACCACCATCGAACAGCTCTTGGAATCGAGCCCTTCGCAGCTCGCGCAACGGATGAGCCGCACCGGCGTCTCTCCCGGGATCTCGACCGCGATCTCGCCGGGGACGATCCGGCGGTGGCAACACGAATGCCGACTCCTCTGTGGCGTCCGTGGCCTGCGCCCGTTCGATTCGCGGATCCTCGTCGGCTGCGGGATCACTCACCCCAGCGAAGTCGCCAGGGTCCAACCGGCCGAATTGGCCGAACGGGTCGAAGCGTTCGTCGCCACAAACGACGGGGCATCGATCCTCCGCAGCGGGACACCGCGCGAGATCGACCGTTTGACCCGCTGGATCCGCCAAGCGAAAGGGACCGAACCGGCCAACATCGCCCCGAAGTTTTTCCTCAGCCGCCGCAGCCCCGTCGAGGCAGCCCCTGCGATCGGGCCAAAGATGGCCCAGCGGTTGTCGCGGCTCGGGATCCGCACCGTCGACGAATTGTTAGCCGCACCCGCCGCCAAAGTCGCCGAGCGATTGAAGGTCCGCGACGTTAACGAGACGACGGTCCGCGCCTGGCAACACCAGGCCGAACTGGTGTGCCAAGTCCCGCTCCTCCGCGGCCATGACGCACAACTGCTCGTCGCCGCCGGGATCGTCGATGCCAAAAATCTGTCGGAGAACGAACCCCAAGCGGTCCTCGATCGGGTCCGACCGATCGCCGACAGCCGCGAAGGGAAACGGATGCTCCGCGGGGCACCCGAACCGGATCTCGCCGAAGTCACCACCTGGGTCACCCAGGCGCGGCAATCGTTCGAGTACCGCGCGGCCTCCTGAGCCCCTGAAGTGCGCCGAAGTTGGATCATGATGACACGGATACGGATTACGTTGATCGCCGCCGCGTTGATCTGCACCTGCGCGGCCGGCTGCCAGAGCGTCGCGCCGATCCACGTGTGGGCCCCGCCGCGGATCGATTCGGCGGTGGGCAAACGGGTCGCGATCGCCCCCATCGGTGGCGACCCCGCGCTGGCCGGGCCGCTGCTGGCGGCAATGCTCCGCGAAATCCCTCGCGACCACGGCCGCGAACTCGTGGCGATCGACGCCCGACAAATGGCGACCGATTCCAAGATCCAAGTCGTCTCGAACCAGACCGGCCAGACGAGCGATATCGCGCTGTGCAGCTTGGCCCGCCGCAACGGGATCGACATGGTCCTCTTCGGCGAAGTCCTCGGCAGCGACGGCCAAGAGACCCCCTCCGAAGCGGTCGCCCCCTTCGATGACAGGGAAGCGATCGAAGGGCTCAAACGGCAAGGGATTCGCTTCGCCGAGCCGCCGAAAGCGACTAAGGAAAAAGGCCAAGAAAAAACCCCCGCCAGCCGCACCCTGCGGGTCTCCTGGAAACTGATCGATGTCGGCAAGGAATTGCCGCTCAACGGCACCCCCGTCATTTCGGCCACCCACCCCAACGCCACCGACGACGACCTCGTCCGCCGCGCCGCAAGCGACGCCTGGGAACTCCTCCTGCCCCACGTCGTCGAGGACGAAGCGGAACTCTCCAACCCCCGCTTCGGTAAAGGGGCCAAGGGGGTACGGCACGGGAACGAAGCGGCGAAGAGCGGCGATTGGGCCGAAGCCGAAGCGGTCTGGAAACATACCCTGGCACGCCACCCCCGTTGCCACGCGGCGCTGCATAACCTCGCGATCGCCGCCGTCGCTCGCCAAAATTTCGACGAGGCAAAGTCGTACATCTCCGGGGCACTCGCCCAGAGGTCATCGTCGCTGTATCAGTCGACCGCGGTCTGGATCGAACGCCGCCAGCGAGCCTACCACACCGCCTTCGGGCTCCCCGACCCGCCCGAAGGGTGGGCCGCGACCCGCCCCGTCGAACTCCCTAACGCCCAGCCGCTACCCAACAACATCCTCCCCGTCAGCCGCGACCGCTGAACCCCCGGTGACACGAGGACACACGTGACAATACGCGGAACAGAGGTTGGGCAAACACGCGGGATAACGCACGCGGGATAACGCACGCGGGATAACCGACGGCGGAGAACGCGTTACGACAAGCTCCCCCAACCGCCCAACCGCCCACTCGACTTCGGCTACAATGCGTCTTTCCCACCTCGTCCTCTGACGCATCAACCGCGATGACCGCACCCGCGATGAAGATCGATTGGCCGACCCGACTGTACATCAACGGCACCTGGAGCGACGGCTCGTCCGTGAACGATTGGCCGGTGATCAACCCGGCGACCGGCCAAACGCTGGCGACGGTCGCCGTGGCCGACGAACGGGATGTCGATCGCGCGGTGCGGGCAGCACGCCAAGCCTTTGACGAAGGGCCCTGGCCGCGGATGGAACCGCTCGAGCGGGGTCGCTTCCTCTATCGGCTCGCCGAGCGGATCCGTGCGGAGGCGGAGGTGTTCGCCATGACCGACACGCTGAACGTCGGCAAACCGATCCGCGACACCCGGGGCTTCGACGTCCCCTGCGCCGCGAGCCTCTTCGAGAGCTATGCGGGGCTGGCCGACAAGATCGCCGGCAAGTGCTACGGGACGCTCCCCGATAACGTGACGATGCAGTTCCGCGAACCGATGGGGGTGATCGCCGCGATCGTCCCGTGGAACTTCCCGCTGACGAACGCCGCGATCAAGTTGGCCCCGATCCTCGCCTGCGGCAACACGGTCGTGCTGAAGCCGTCCGAAGTGTCGCCGCTATCGGCGCTGATGCTCGCCCGCTTGGCCGATGAGCTCGGCTTCCCGCCGGGTGTGATCAACGTGATCCATGGGACGGGTGCGGAAACCGGCGGGCCGCTCGTCAGACACCCCGGCGTCGACAAGATCACCTTCACCGGACGCCACCAAACGGGGGCGCAAATGCTCGAAGCGGCCAAGGTCGGCATGAAAGGGGTGATGCTCGAATTGGGCGGCAAGACGCCGAGCATCGTCTTCCCCGACGCGCCGATCGAACACGTCGTCAGCGGCGTGATCACCGGAATTTTTTATAACCTCGGCCAGGTCTGCGTCGCCGGTTCGCGACTGCTGGTCAGCGAGTCACAGCACGACGAATTGATGGCCCGGATCCTCGAGCGTGTCCGCAACCTCCGACAAGGGGACCCGACCGACGAATCGAACCACCTCGGCTGCATCGCGACGCCACAGCACGGCGAGACGGTCGCGAAGATGGTCGACCAGGCCCGCGACGAAGGGGCCAAATGCCTGGTGGGGGGCGAGTGCGACCCGGCGTCGAGGCATTTCTTCCCACCCACGATCTTTGACGACGTCTCGCCGCGGATGAACCTGGCACGCAACGAAGTCTTCGGCCCGGTGCTGGGGGTGATGACCTACCGCGACGAAGCGGACGCGGTCCGGCTGGCCAACGATTGTGACTTCGGGCTGATGGCGAACATCTGGACCCGCGACGGGACGCGGGCGCTGCGGGTGGCACGCCAACTTCGCGCGGGCCGCATCGCGATCAACGGCGGCGGGGCGCTTAGGCCCGGCGTCCCCGTCTTCGGTTACAAAATGAGCGGCATCGGGGCCGAACTCGGGTTCGAAGAGACGGTTCACGAATACACCAGCTCCAAAGCCATCCTCTATTCACTCGCCACGGAGAAATCGGCATGGCCGGATTGACCGCGTCGATCACCGAGCCGAGTCAACGTGCCGACCCTCGCATCGGCCAGGGGATCGATCGGCTCGATACGCCGACGCTGCTGTTGGACATTGACGCCAGCGATCGCAATTTGAAGCGGATGGCCGATTTTTTTCGCGACCGCCCGGCGTCGCTCCGCCCGCATTTCAAAAACCACAAATGCGTCGCGCTGGCACGCCGACAAATCGCCGCCGGGGCGATCGGGATGACGTGCGCGAAACTCGGCGAGGCCGAGGTCCTCGGCGAACACGGCTTTCATGACCTGCTGATCGCCAACCAGGTCGTCGGCCCGGAAAAGATGAAGCGTCTAACAAGGCTGGCGGGGATCGTCGACAAAGTCGCTGTCGCGATCGACCACATCGACCAAGCCGCCGCGATCTCCGAAGCCGCATCCGTAGCCGGCGTGACCGTCGGGGTGTTGATCGAAGTCGACATCGGGATGGGGCGGTGCGGCGTCGCGCCGGGTGAAGCGGCGTTACGACTCGCTTCGCAAATCCGGTCGCTCCCGGGCATTCGCTTCGACGGCTTGCAGGCGTTCGAAGGGCACTTGGTGAATGTGCTCGATCGAAACGAACGGGCCGAACGTTCGGCCGAAGCGATGTCCCGCGCCGTCCAGACGCGGCGGCTGATCGAAGGGGCCGGGATCGCGGTCGATCGGATCAGCGGCTGTTCCAGCGCCACCTACGACGTCACCGGGGTGATGCCGGGTGTCGACGAGGTCCAGGCCGGGACCTATGTCACCATGGACCGCCAGTACCACCGACTCGTCCCCGAGTTCGAGATCGCGCTGTCGCTGCTGGTGCGGGTGATCAGCCGCCCCGCGCCCGGCCGCGCGGTGCTGGACGTCGGCGTCAAAGGGGCCGGCGGCGAATTCGGCGTCCCCGCGATCCAAGGGCACCCCGATATCGAAATCCCGTTCTTTCTCTCCGAAGAACACGTCGTCGTGAATCACGCACCCGATTGGCCGATCGGCCAACCGCTGCACCTGATCCCGTCGCACGCCTGCACGACTTGCAACCTGCATCGCGAATTGGTCGTCCATCGCGACGGGTGTGTCGTCGACGTCTGGCCGATCGAAGCGTCAGGCCATTTGCGATGACCGTTGGTCGAAACCGTTTCATTACGATCGGGGCGTACTTGCATCCGATCGCGTTAACATCGAATTGACCGTGAGGTGACATCATGCTGCGGTACCTTTATCGAAGCCTCATCGGCTTGGCATGCTCGCTGGTGCTTGCCAATGCCGCGTCGGCGCAAGTCGCCAAGCTCGTCGAGTCGAAACGGATTTGGGACGCGGCCCCGCACAACGCCTTCACCGATCTGGTGCGGTTCCGCGACCGGTGGTTCTGCGTCTTTCGCGAAGGGCAAGGGCACGTCTCGCCCGACGGCGCGCTGCGGGTGATCACGTCGACCGACGGCGAGCGCTGGGAATCGGCCGCGATCATCCGGTCGCCCCATTCCGACCTCCGCGACGCCAAGATCACCATCACCCCGGACAACCGCCTGATGCTGTGCGGCGCCGAGGCGCTGCATGACAAGAGCGTCAAATCACACCAATCGCTCGCTTGGTTCAGCGAAGACGGTTTCAAGTGGGGCGAGCGGCACGAGATCGGCGACGCCGACAACTGGTTGTGGCGGGTCACGTGGCATGGCGGCAAGGCGTTCGGGATCGGGTATGACTGCGGCCCCGAACCACGCCACGTCCGGCTCTACAGCAGCGAAGATGGCAAACGGTTCGAAAAGCTCGTCCCGAGCCTGCTGGCAGAAAACTACCCGAACGAAACGTCGATCGTCTTCGACGGCGATCGCGCGGTGTGCCTCCTCCGCCGCGACGGCAAGGCCAACGGCGGACTGGTGGGAACCGCCCAGCCCCCTTACACGACCTGGCAATGGAAGGATCTCGGCGTTCGCATCGGCGGCCCGCACATGATCCGGCTCGACGACGGTCGCTACATCGCCGCGGTCCGGTTGTACGACGGCGGCGCCAGGACGTCGATCTGCCAAATCGACCCGGAATCGGCGAAGCTGACCGAACTGCTCAAGCTCCCTTCGGGGGGCGACACCAGCTATGCCGGGTTGGTGATGCACGACGGGTCGCTGTGGGTCAGCTATTACTCGTCGCACGAAGGGAAGACGAACATTTACCTCGCCAAGGTCGAATTGCCCGCGGCACCGGCGATCGGATCTCGCCGCGGGGCATTCGCGGATAACGACCTAGTAGCCAACCGCCCAGCGCGTTAGAAACCCAAGTCGCGAGCCTTAGACACCCAGCCCCACACCGAGGAGACCGCATGCGTTTTAGCCGCATCAAAAATAAACTACGCCAGGGCCAAGCGGCGTTGATCACGTGCTGCCATTTCGTCGACCCCAGCGTCTTCGAGATGACGAGCCTGATGGGCTTTGACGGCATCTGGCTCGATTTGGAACACCACTCGACCAGCGACGAGACGGCGTCACAACTGATGCGTGCAGCGAGGGTCGGAACGTCCGACATGGTCGTCCGCCCGGCCAAAGGGGAATTCATGCGGATCGGCCGGATCCTCGAGGCCGGCGCGCAGGCGATCATGTACCCGCGATGCGAGTCGGCCGATGAGGCCCGCGAGCTCGTCCGCTGGTCGAAATTCGCACCCCAAGGGGAACGCGGCGTCGATGGGGCGAACCCCGATCACCCCTACTGCATGCTGCCGATGACCGATTACCTCCGCGCCGCCAACGACCAGACGCTGCTGATCACCCAGCTCGAATCCCCCACGGCGATCGACGCCGCCGAAGCGATCGCCGCCGTCCCGGGGGTCGATGTGTTGATGATCGGGCCGGGCGACCTGAGCGTCATCGCGGGGATCCCCTACCAGTTCGATCACCCCTTGATCACCGAAGCCTATCGCCATGTCGCCGAAGCCGCGCGGCGGTCGGGGAAGTGGTGGGGGACGACCAGCGGCGGACCCGAACACACGCAGAAACTGCTCGACCTGGGTGCCAAATTCATTTGTCACGGCGCCGACATCATCATGGTCAAACTGGGGATGGAGGCGATCCAGCAGAAATACGCCGCGCTCGGTTTCAGCTTCGATAACCGCGTCCCACAGATGACCGAAGAACTCAAACGCGTGGTCGGCTGAAGGTGGACTCGCGAGCGAACGCCGACGCCGCCAAGGCCGATCTCGAACACCCCGAAACGGCCTTCGGGCGATTGATGATCGGGACGGTCCAGTTCGGGCTGCCCTACGGCGTCGCGAACCGGACCGGCCAACCGAGCTACGCCGAGGCACGCCAGATGATCGCGATGGCGATCGATGCGGGGGTCCGCTCGTTCGACACCGCGGCGGCCTACGGGACGAGCGAAGAGGTGCTCGGCCGAGCCCTCCGGGAACTCGGCGCTGCCCAACGGGTGCGAGTGGTGACCAAGGTCACGCCGCTGGACCCCGAAACGCGGCGCGATCGCAAGCGGGCCGAAGCGACCGTTCGCGATTCGGTCCTCCGGTCGCAGCAGTTGCTCGGCGAAGGTCCGCTGTCGCTGGTCCTCTTTCACCGGGTCGAAGACGCGTTCCTCGGGGATGTCTTGCAGTCGCTTTGCGACGCGGGGGTGATGCTCGGCTGGGGCGTGTCGTGCGATCATGACCCGCTGACGGCGATGCGACTGCTCGATGACCCGCGGGTCGCCGCGCTGCAAATCCCCGGCAACCTGCTCGACCGCCGCCACCTCGCAGGGGGGACGCGCCAAACGATCGTCGGCCGCGCCGAATCGACATCGCCCAACAGCGCAATCGCGACTGCTATCTTTGTACGTAGCGTTTACTTACAAGGGCTATTGCTGATGCCCGAAAGGGAAATCCCGACACACCTCCGCGACGTGATCCCGCTGCGGCGACAATTGGCCGCGCTGGCCGATCAAGCCGGCATCACGCTCGCCGAATTGGCGCTGCGTTACCCGCTGTCGTTACCGGGTGTCACCAGCGTCGTCGTCGGCGCGGAGACCCCTGACCAGCTTCGCGACAACCTGCGGCTCATCGCCCGCGGGCCGCTCGACGGGTCGCTGGTCACCCAGATCGAAGCGGTCCCGGTCGACCTCCCCGATGGGGTGCTGACCCCCGCGCGATGGTCCGAAGTGGCCGCGGCGGTCGCGTCACCGAAAGGGACAACGACTTGAAAGGGACAGACCGCGGTGATCAACGTCCTTCGCGCCGAGCGGGCTACAACCGCCGGATGTCGTTGAACAGCGCGAATGCCATCAGCGATAACAGCGCGATCACCCCGGCCATCGTCAACTGCATCTGCAGCTTCTCGTTGATCGGTCGCCCCAACACCGCTTCGGCGGTCAAGAAGACCATGTGGCCGCCATCGAGCGCTGGGATCGGGAGGAAATTGAGGATCGCCAGGTTCATGCTGAGCATCGTCAGGAACAGGAGCAGCGGCGCGACGCCACGGCTCGATTCCTGATCGGCGACGCGGAAGATCGTGATCGGCCCGCCGACCATGTTGGCGCCGGCCTTGCCGGAAACGAGCAGCCCCAAGAAGCTGAAGACTTCGCCCAATTTCCGCTTGCTCGATTCCCACCCGAGCTTGATCGCGGGGACCAAACCGGAAGCGACCTGCATCCGTTCCAGCTCCGCCAGGCCGATGCCGCGGTCTTGCCAGAAGGCGTCCCCTTTGGCGAGCGCCGTGTCGACTTCGACGATCTGCCCTGCGCGGTCGACCGTGACCCGCATCCCGGTCCCTTCCGGGAAGTATTGGTAATACTCGACGAGCTTCGCCAGCGTATCGAGCGGCCCGAACTCCCAACCCTGTTCGAGCTTTTGGCGGATCGCCGCGACCGCGTCGTTTTCGGCCACCGCCTTATCGTCTAGCAGCGGCGACGGTTTGCCATCGAGCCAACTGACGGCGACCTTCTTCACCTCGTCACCGATTTGGAAGGGCTGCCCCTGAGCGACGGACGAAACCTTCGCGGTCGCGGGGAAGGCGACACCGAGCCGATCCAGCGCGATCATGCTTCCCGATTCGCTGATCGGGCTGGTCGTCCGCGAGGGAGGGCCGAGGGGGATTTCGAGATCGAGCTGTTGCGGCGTCTGTTCGACGCTGCGGCGCAAGGTCAGCTTGACCGAGCCGGAGCGAATCGCCAATTGGCTGGGGAGGGCGAAGGCATCGATCAGGGCGTTGCCGTCGACCGCGATGATTTCGTCACCCGCGAGGACCCCCGCCTTTTCGGCAGGGCCGCCGGTGACCAGCGCGGTGATCGGCCCGGGGGCAAAGCCGATCCCGGGGGTGAGCATCGGTTGCGGCGGGAGCGTGACCTCGGCGGCGGAGCCGTCAGCCCGCTTCAGGCCGAGCTTGATCGGCTGGTCCGGGGTCCCCATGAGGGCACGTTCCAACATCAGGCTGCCGGCGACGTTGTCGCGCTGACCGGCGTCTGGGAGCGGCTGGCCGTTGATCGAAACGACCGCGGCCCCCGCGTCTTGTGGCGTCAACGCGTTCGCCGCGGTGCTGCCGGGGATCGCCAACGAGCGGACGCTTTTGCCGAGGAACGTCGAACGCAAATTCGAAATGCCGACACGCTTGATCCCGGGGATCTCGGGGACTTCGGCCGGGGTCAACTGAAAATTGCGAACGCCGTCAGGGTATTCGATCGCGACGGGGACCGGCTGGTTCGGGTTGCGGGTCCCTTCCAACACGATCGACGTCGCCATGTCGGTGAAATGGAGCTGATCGTCCTGATTGATCCCGCCGACGCTGATCACCTTCCCGCCGGGCTCGACGCCGGCTTGGAAGGCGGGCCCGCCGGGGGTGACGTCACCGACGACCGCCGGCACGTAAGGGACACCGTAAAAAAAAGCGGCGGTGGCAAACATCACCCCGGTGATCAGGTTCATGATCACCCCGGAACTGATGATCAACATCCGCTGCCACACCGATTTGGCGGGATAAGAACGCGGATCGAGCTTCGCGGCCGTGAGCGGTTCGGCGGCCTCGTCTTCCGAATCGGGGGAAGCGGACACTTGGCGGATCCGCCGGTTTTCCTCTTCCATCTTTCGCGGGTCGTCGTCCTGCCCCAGCATCTTGACGTACCCCCCCAGCGGGATCGTGCCGATGCCGTATTCCGTCTCGCCGTAACGGAACTTGCCGAGGGTCCGCGGCAATTTGATCGGACCGATCTGCAGCGGGACGTCGAAACCGACATAAAACTTTTCGACCTTCACGCCGCACCACTTGGCGGCGAGGAAGTGCCCCAGCTCGTGGACAAAGATCACCAGCCCGATGCCGATCACGACGCGGGCGATCCGCATCAAGAGCGCGGGCAACCACGCCGCGATCCCTTCGCCATCGGCCTGGGCCAACAGGGCCCCGAGCAACGGATCGGCAAGGGCAAACAGCGGCGTGACCGGAGACCCCGGCATGACGAGATTCATGAATTGTTCGATCGATCCGACCACCGCTTTACCTCCGCCCTCGCCCAGCCGTCGAGCTCCAATAGCCGATCGGGCGAGGGATTATACTCATGGGTGTGATGTTCCAGCGCGATTCGGCACGCCGTCACTATGTCAGTAAACCTTATCTGGCCGTCGAGGAACAGGCCGACGGCCTCCTCATTCGCCGCATTCACGACCGCCCCGGCCGTCCCGCCGACGCGGGCGACTTCGAATCCCAGCGGGATCGCGGGGAATCGCTCGGTGTCGACCGGTTCGAGCGTCCATTGGCTGATGCGGGTCAAATCGAGCGTCGGGGTGTCCCCCGGGAGGCACCGCGGGTACGTCAACGCGTGCTGGATCGGCAATCGCATGTCAGGCGGGCTGAGCTGGGCGATCGTCGAACCGTCGATCATTTCGACCATCGAATGGATGATCGATTGGGGGTGGATCATCACCTCGATCCGTTCGGCGGGGCAATCGAAGAGCCAACGGGCTTCAACGATTTCCAAGGCCTTGTTCATCATCGTCGCCGAGTCGATGGTGATCTTTCGCCCCATTCGCCAGGTGGGATGGGCCAACGCCTGCTCGATCGTCGCGCCCCGCATCCGCTCCGTCGACCAGCTCCGAAAAGGGCCCCCGCTGGCGGTCAGGATCAACCGCCGCGGCGTCCCGCCCCCGGCGAGGCACTGGAAGATCGCCGAATGCTCGCTGTCGACCGGCAACAGCTCCGCCCCCGAAATCGCCGCCGCTTCACGGACCAAACCCCCGGCGACGACAAGCGTCTCCTTGTTCGCGATCGCGACCCGTTTCCCCGCCCGCACCGCCGCGATCGTGCTTTCGAGCCCCGCCCGGCCGACGATCGCCGCCACCAAAATGTCGACTTGGGGGTCCTCCGCTAAATCGACGAGCATCTCGGCGCCGCGGCCGACCCTCACCCCGGAAGGGAAGGCGACCGTCCCCTCCTCGGGCCCCTGGGACGAAATCACGACCCTCTCCGGGTGATGACGCGTCGAAATCTCCGCCAACCGCGCCGCGTTCTGGTGTCCCGAGATCCCGTACAAACCCCACGAATCGACCGTGTCCGTCCGACCCAAATGCTCGATCACGTCGATCGTCGCCGTACCAATACTCCCCGTGGCCCCTAAAATGGCGATGCGATGTTCGATCGGGGACGAAGTGGACATTGCCAGTTAAACTAAAAGGGACGAAAAAAACCGACTCGATCGGACGGGAAAAACCCGCGTGGTGCGAACCGCCTGACGATTTCCTCCGACCTCGACCCAATTCCACAGTGAGCGGACGGCGCACAATGCGGGTAACGAGCAGGGGGCGAGGGAAGGGGAAGGGAAACGAAAGGGGAGCGCGGACCCCACGGCCAGGTGATAGCCTAACCTTTTCGGGCCTTCACCAGAACGTCCCGAAGGCGAGAACCTCCCCCGGCAGGCGGCACGACTCACCGAATCGAAGCGACCCGACACACGACCCGATAGCGGCAACTTGGAGATGGCATGAGCGAGACGAAACGGCGTCGGACGTCGGGTGATGAACCACGGTGGCCAGGGATTTCATTGATGCTGATCCTGGTCCTGCTGGCCGTCGCCGCCAGCGGCTACCTGATCAGCGGGGCCGAACAGCGGATTCGCTACCCCGACCTCAAACGCCTCCTCGAATTGACCCGCTACGAGAGCTACGGCTCCCAAACGCTGGCCCCACCCGACCCGAACAAACTCCCTCCTGGCGAAGGGGAATGGGTTAACCGTTCGGCGATCCGCGTCCCCTCGCTGATCAACCCGGCGGCGATGGTCGAATTGCGTTTGCCTCAGGACATCTCCATCGCCGACGGGGTGATCACGGGGACGGTCGAATACAAGACGCTGCTCAAGCCCGACGCCAAAACCCAGCGGATCAAATTCAGCACCGTCCGATCGATCTTCAGCGACGCCGAAGACGCGGAACTGATCCGGTTGCTCAAAGAGGCCAACGTCGTCTGGGACACCGATCGACCCAGCACCTTCTTCGCCGACCATGGCATGGCGCTGTTGATGATCGGCGTGCTGCTCCTGTTCGGCTACCTGATGCTCAAGCGGATCAGCGGCGTCGGTTCGCCGATGTCGTTCGCGCGGAGCCGCGGTAAGCTCTATGGCCAAGACGAACTGCCGATCACGTTCGACGATGTCGCGGGGATCAGCGAGGCGGTCGTCGAGGTGAGCGAGATCGTCGATTTCCTCAAGCACCCCGAAAAGTACCAACAACTGGGCGGCCGGATCCCCCGCGGCGTGCTCCTGGTCGGCCCCCCGGGGACGGGCAAAACGCTCCTCGCCAAAGCGATCGCGGGCGAGGCGGGTGTCCCCTTCTTCGGCCTCTCCGGCAGCGACTTCGTCGAAATGTTCGTCGGCGTCGGCGCGGCCCGCGTCCGTGACATGTTTCAACAGGCCGTCGCCAAATCCCCCAGCATCATCTTCATCGATGAACTCGACGCACTCGGCAAAAGCCGCGGCGGCAACATCGCCGGCGGGCATGACGAACGGGAACAGACGCTCAACGCGCTGCTGGTCGAAATGGACGGCTTCGACACCGACGACAGTGTCATCGTGATCGCGGCGACCAACCGCCCCGAAACGCTCGACCCCGCGCTCCTTCGCCCCGGCCGCTTCGACCGCCACGTCCTCGTCGATCGCCCCGATGTCGCCGGCCGCGAAGAGATCCTCAAGGTCCACGTCAAGAACGTCAAACTCGATGACAACGTGACGCTCAAAGAAGTCGCCTCGATCACCAGCGGTTTCGTCGGCGCCGAACTCGCTAACCTGGTCAACGAAGCGACCCTCCTGGCGGCACGCAAAGAGAAGAGCACCGTCGGCATCGAGGATTTCAACGAGGCCGTCGAACGCGTCACCGCGGGGCTGGAAAAAAAGAGCCGCGTGATGCGGGAGGACGAAAAGATCCGCGTCGCTTACCACGAAGCGGGGCACGCCCTGGTCGCCACCGCGCTCCCCAACAGCGACCCAGTCCACAAGGTCTCGATCATCCCCCGCGGCCTGGCGGCGCTGGGCTACACGTTGCAACGACCCGATAGCGATCGCTACCTGATGACCCAAAGCGAATTGGAAAGCCGCATGAAGGTCCTCCTCGCCGGCACGCTGACCGAAGAGATGATCTTTCATGACATCAGCACCGGCGCCCAAAACGACCTCGAACGCTGCACCGAAATCGCCCGCGCGATGGTGATGGATTACGGGATGAGCCGCCTCGGCCGGGTCAATTATCGCAAAGGGGCCACCAGCCCCTTCATCGCCGCCGGCGGCGATGGCCAGATGACCGTCCTCAGCGACGAGATGGCCAAACGCGTCGACCAAGAGGTCGTCCGCATCGTCGACGAAATGCTCGCCCAAACACGCGAGATCCTCGAACAACGTCGCGAAGCCCTCGAAGCCGTCACCCAACGGCTCCTCGAAGTCGAATCGATCGATCACGACGAACTGAAACGGCTGCTCGATGAAAACTGCAACGGGCCGTGGCTCGTCCCCGGGACCCAAACGGTCAAGCCGCGGGCCAAATTGGTCCCGGCAAAGGCTCCCCAAGCCGCACACCCGCCCGTCGATGTCGCGCCGACAGCCGACAATCAGATCTGATTCCGCGGCGACGGTTGAGCACCTTCCGCCGCGGCAAGTAGACTATCTCCAGCCCCACCGGGAATCGCCACCGACGCCCGCCCGAGCGTCCCACACCTCCCTTCAACCCAACCCTGCGGATGATCCGATCGATCCCCCAGGCCGCGGCCACGCGGCGGCGTCTCGCCCAAACGACCCTTGCGGCGGTCGTTGCCTTTTTTACCGTTAACTCCGCCGCACAAGAGCGCAAGGGTGGCTACGGCCCCTACCCGATCATCCCCGGCCCCTACACCCACGCCCCCGATTCCGCCGAAATCGACGGCGTCCTGCGCGGCAAAATCTCCGAACACCAACTCCTCGAGAGCCAAGTCTTTCCCGAGACAAAACGCCGCTTTAGCGTCTACATCCCCGCCCAATACGACGGCTCCAAGCCCGCCGCGCTGATGGTCTTCCAAGACGGACACGCCTACAGCGGACCGGGGGGCGATTTCCGCGCCACCACCGTCTTCGATAACCTGATCGCCCGCGGCGAAATGCCGGTGACCGTCGCCGTGTTCGTCGACCCGGGGACAAGCGACGCCTTCGCCGAGAAACGGGGATGGCAACCCAGGCCCACCAACCGCTCCGTCGAATACGACTCCGTCTCCGACGCTTACGCCCGCTTCGTGATCGATGAACTCCTCCCGGCCGTCACCGAACAAACCGGCGTGAAACTGACGCAAAACCCCGAGCTCCGCGCGATCTGCGGGATGAGCTCCGGCGGGATCTGCGCCTTCACCGTCGCCTGGTTCCGCCCCGATTCGTTCCGCAAAGTCGTCAGCCACATCGGGAGCTTCGTCGATATCCGCGGCGGCCATGTCATCCCAGCCTTGGTCCGCAAGTCGGACCCCAAGCCGCTGCGAGTCTTCCTCCAAGAAGGGGCCAACGACCTCGACAACCAACATGGCAACTGGCCGCTGGGTAACCTGCAAATGGCCAACTCGCTCGCCTACCGCAACTACGACCATCGCTTCGTCTACGGCGATGGCGAGCACAACGGGCAACATGGCGGGACGATCTTCCCGGATACGCTCCGCTGGTTGTGGCGCGACTGGCAAGGACAAACCCCTTGATCGCTGCACTCGCCAATCGTGACGCCGAGGGCTCGTCTCGAGCACACCCCCGGGCAAACTCCCAAGCAGGCCCCCGGGCAAACCCGCCGCGGCGATCCGGCCCCGACCGACCATGACTTGTCGCGCAGACGACACCCGCCGCGACCGCGACCAAACCGACCCCACGCGAACCCCACGACCCCTTCGATAATGTCTCACCACCCCAACCCAACCCCGAGCGACGACCCTCGCGACATCCATTTCGTGGTGCCGCAGGTCCATCGCCTGCGGTCGACGTGGGAGGTCGCCGGTGACGACTTCGACGAACTGCTGAATGTGCTCCACCCTTCGGCCGACGAATCGGAAGGTGGCGATCGCCCCAAGGTCATCATCTGGGCGGACGAGGAAGTGATGGCTTCCAGCCCCCGCGTGGCGGTGATCGCCAGGCTGCTGGCCCGTTCGGGCCGCGTCCAACTGATCGGCCAGCCGCGCGGCGTCCCCGGCGGTGAGGTCGCGAAAAATTCTCCCGCGGTGATCGAGCGGCTCCTGGCCGAGATCCATGACGCGGGGCTCGACCGACGGAGCTACATCATCGCGATCGGCGGCGGCGCGATGCTCGATGCCTCGGGCTACGCCGCGGCGATCGCCCATCGTGGCATCCGGCTCGTTCGGATCCCGACGACGACGCTGGCCCAGGCCGATTCCGGCGTCGGGGTCAAAAACGCGATCAATTATTTCGGCAAAAAGAATTGGGTCGGAACCTTCGCCGTCCCCTGGGCCGTGATCAACGACGCCGGCTTCCTGACGACGCTCCCCGACCGAGATTTCGTCTGCGGCTTTAGCGAAGCGGTCAAGGTGTCGCTGCTCAAGGACCCGGCCGAGTTCGACGCGATCACCCGCGACGCCGCTTCGATCGCACGGCGCGACATGTCGATCGCCTGCCGCGTGATCGCGTCATCGTGCCAGCTCCACCTCCGTCACATCACCCACGGCGGCGACCCGTTCGAAACGCTCGAAGCCCGTCCGCTCGACTTCGGCCACTGGTCGGCGCATCGCCTCGAAGCGATGACCGATTACGCGATCCGTCACGGCGAAGCGGTCGGGATCGGCGTGGCGCTCGATTGCATCTACTCTTCGCTCGTCTTCGGCTTCCCCGAATCCGATTCGCTCCGCGTGCACCACTGTTTGGCGGAGCTGGGTTTGCCGCTGTGGGACAAGGCGCTCGACGATTTCGATCGGGTCTTGTCGGGGCTCGAAGAATTCCGCCAGCACCTCGGCGGGCGGTTAACGGTGACGATGCTGCGGGGCGTCGGCAACCCGATCGACGTGCACACCATCGACATGGCGGCGATGCGCGAAGCCGGCCGCCGCCTCCGCTCCCTCGCCCAGCCATCGATCAAATCGGCAAGCTGAAAAACGGCAGTCGATTTGGGCCACGGAATGACACGGAAGTCCACGGAAGGGGAATGGGGCGCGGTGGTGGGCCACGGAATGACACGGAAGTCCACGGAAGGGGAATGGGGCGCGGTGGTGGGCCACGGACGGGGAATGGGGCGCGGTGGTGGGCCACGGAATGACACGGAAGCCCGCGGAAGGGGAGTTTGATGTTAGGAGTTTTAGGAATAAAAGGTTGGCCTCTACGAGAGAGTGCGATGGATTTGGTTCATTCGGAAATCAC
>Ga0164293_10001734_pt1 | contig 18357 bp, 19 predicted proteins | sample GEODES118metaG_FD_111487 | JGI IMG/M metagenome (GOLD analysis project Ga0164293, IMG submission 111487) | Eutrophic lake water microbial communities from Lake Mendota, Wisconsin, USA - GEODES118 metaG | ecosystem: Environmental > Aquatic > Freshwater > Lake | place: USA: Lake Mendota...
CGTAGCTGAGCGCCGCCACAGGCGCGCCGCTCACCGCCGCCAGAATCAGGCCGTGCAGTCGCATCGCCAGCACCAGGCCAGCCCCGGCGAACAGCTCCATGGCCTCGAGGGGCGTCTGCGGGTGCAACTCCCTGCTGCGCCGGCTCAGCCCCTCCGGCAGCAGCAGCTGCTGGCGCAGCTGATCCAGCAGCCCCCTGTCCTGGCCGGCATGAAAGGGAACCCAGATCACCTCCCGCTCTGGAGCCAGGCGATCGATGGCCTGCAGCCAGGGCCGCCAGGCGGGGCCCTGCAGCTGGGCCGTGGGACGGAAGCAGAGCAACAGCGGTCCACCCTGCCCGCGCCAGGACAGCGGGGGGAAGGTCCAGACAGGATCACTGCCCACAGCGCTCTGCCATGGCTGGGGCCGCCAGCCGAGATCGCGAGCCAGCGCGGCCGAGGCGGGATCACGCCAACTGCAGGCGGTGCAGCAGGCCAGCAGGGCCCTCACCAACTGGCGGCTGCGCCGCCGCCGCAGTGGCCCCAGTCCCTGGGCCCAGAGCAGCACCGGCTTGCCCTGCAGCCGTGCCTGCAGGATCAGAGCCGCGTAATAGAGCAGGCTGCGGAAGCTGGTGCTGTCCTGGAGCAGGCTCCCGCCGCCAAGAACCAGCGCCGTGGCAGAGCGCAGGGCTGTCATCACCGCAGACAGGCTGCCACGATCCACACAGGCCACCCCGAAGATCCTGGCCACCTGCTGCTGGTCGCGGGCCGTGGCGGTGGGCTGGGCATGGTCTGGCAGCTGCTGCAGGAGCACCGCCAGCAGGGCATCGTCGCCAAGGTTGTGTTCGCCGTAGTACCCCACCAGCAGTGGCCGGCAGGGGCGGGTGAGGGCAGCGGCTGGAGTTGGGGGCAAGGGAACGGGTGTGCGGTAACAAGAGCAAGCGCGATCAGCCGCCGCCCTGCTGGACAGCGGGCGCCCAGCCAGGAGGAGCCAGGGGCCGCTGCGGGCTCTCGGCCCACCACGCCAGGCCGGCCGAGATCCCCAGCAAGGTCAGCAGCACCACCAGCCAGGGGTGGGACTGGAGCCCAGCCAGGGGCAGGGAGCGCAGGCGCAGCGGGCTGCTCCGCTTGGGGCCCCCATCCTCTCCCCGGCCCAGAGCACGACCACAGCGGGCGCACACCATCCGTCCAGCCAGGGAGCGGTCGGCCTTCACAGCCCAGCTGCCGCAGTGGGGACAGGCCATCGTTCAGCTCGATGCTGAGGTGTAATAGCGCAGCGCGAGCCTCCAGAAGGCTCGGCTGATCACCAGTGCGGCGCTTGCCACGGCCAGACTGGCCAGAATCCAGCTTGCGCTACCGCGGCCCAGGAGAGTCTCGGCGGGCACGGTGGTGAGAAAAGCAACGGGGAGAGCCAGGGTGAACAGCAGGCGCAATGTGGCTGGAAAGGCACTCACGGGATAACGGCCGGCACTGAGGGCGGCCCGCAGCACCTCGGTGGCGTTCCAGGTTTTCACGAACCAGATGGCGGTGGTGGCGATCACGAACCAGAGGGAATAGAGCGTGGCGGCGGCGGCGAGCATCACCACCGCCGTGGCCAGCAGCTGCTGGGGCTGGAGGCCACCCTGGTCGGCCCGGGCGGCCCAGCCCATCAGCCCGAGACCCAGCAGCACCTCCGGCAGTCCGGCCGGACTGAAGCTGCGCAGCGAAAGCCAGAACTGGCTGTCGATCGGTTTGAGCAGCACGAAGTCGAGGGTTCCCTCCTGCACATGGGTGACGATGCGGCTGAGGTTGGGTTGCAACACGGTGCTGGTGAAGCCGTTCAGGCAGGTGTAAGCCCCCAGCACCACAAGAGCGGCGTTCCAGCTCCAGCCTCCCAGAGCCACCCCCTGGCGGTAGAACAACCAGAGCACAAGCAAACTGCCGCCAAGATTGGCCCCCATCGCCACCAGCTCGATCAGGGCGTTGAGCTGGTACTCCAGCTGGCTGGCCAGGGAGGTGCCCCAGAAGCGCCTCAGGCTGAGCAGATAGCGGCCCATGCCTAGGCCCCCATGGCGCCGTAGCGACGCACGCCAGCTCGCCAGAGCAGCAGCAGCAGGGGAAACAGCACAGCCAGCCAGATCAGCAAGGAGAGAAAGCCGTTCACGGTGCTGAACGGACCCGCAGCGGCCACCGATTCCCCCGCCAGCAATTCGGCCGGAAAGGCGATCAGGTAGGGGAAGGGGGTGTGCAGGGCCAGCTGGCGCAGACCGGGAGGAAAAGCCTGAAGAGGAGCCACCAGGCCGGAGAAGAACAGGTAGGGAATCATCAGCAGCCGTTCCAGTGCCGTGGCGCGCTCACTCCAGAAGCAGAGGCAGGCAATCAGGCTCTGAAGGAGGAAGTTGAGGGCAAAGGCCAGACCAACCGCCAGGATGCCCAGCAGCAGGCGCCCCAGGCCGGGCCAGGCGAAACTGGCGGGCTGCAGCAGGAAGAAGCCACTCACGATCAACAGCACGAACGGCAGGCGGGTGGCCTGCTCCGCCTGATGGGCTGCCACATAGCGCCAGAGAGGGTGCAGGGGTTGGAGCAGGTAGGGCGAGAGGCGGCCCTGGATCGCGTCCTCCTCGAACTGCCACACCACCCACACCACGGTGAACTGGCGCACCACGAAGGCACTGAGGAAGTAGCGCCCCAGGGCCGATGGCCCCAGCCCCAGGCCGGGCCCATCGGCAGCGCTCCACACCGCCAACATGATGAAAGGAAGCACCCCGGAGAGGGCCCAGAGCAGGATCTCCGCCCGGTATTCAGCCATGTAGGCGAACTGCACACTCCAGAGCACGGAGTGGCGCCGCAGCCAGGTTGATGCGCTGCGCCAGCTCATGGCAACGGATCGAGGGTTCCCTGCTGAAACAGCCGGCCGATCAGCTCCTCGATCGGCGGATCACGCACCTCCAGATCCAGCACAGGCAGCTCGCTGAGGATCTGGTTGAGGGTGGTTGTGAGCTGCTCGCGCCCGATCAGCAAACGCACAGCGGCACCGTCGAGCTGCTCGATTTCGCCATAGCGTTGCAGCGTGTCAGCGGCGACCGGCCGATCCAGGTCCAGCCGCACCTCCCGCCAGGGGGCCAGCCGCTCGCTCAGTTCGGCCAGCGAGCCGTCGTAGAAGAGCCGGCCTTGATGGATCAGCAGCACCCGCGGGCAGAGGGCGGTGATGTCGGCCATGTAGTGACTGGTGAGCAGCACCGTGGCACCGGTGCGGCGGTTGTAGTCGGCCAGGAACTGGCGCACCCGCGCCTGAGCATTCACATCCAGTCCCAGGGTGGGTTCGTCGAGGAACAGCACCCGGGGCCGGTGCAGCAGGGCTGCCAGCAGCTCGGCCTTCATCCGCTGGCCGAGGGAGAGCTTGCGCACCGGCCGGGTGAGTTCCTCCCCCAGCTCCAGCATCTCCGCCAGTTCGCCGATGCGGCGGCGGGCCTCCAGATCGTCGATGCCGTAAACGGCCGCATTCACCCGCAGGGAATCGAGAGGCGGCAGATCCCAGATCAGCTGCTGCTTCTGACCCATCACCAGGGTGATGGCCTCAAGGAAGGCCCGTTGGCGGCGGAAGGGCCTGTGCCCGGCCACCGCCAGCTCACCTCCGCTGGGGTGGATCAGGCCGCTGAGCAGCTTGAGGGTGGTGGTCTTCCCTGCGCCGTTGCCCCCCAGGAAGCCCACCACCTCACCCGCCTCGATCTGGAAGCTCACGTCGCGCACGGCTTCGAGATTGATCCAGCGGCGCCGCAGCACGTGGCGCATCGTGCCAGCCAAACCCGGCTGCTTGTCCGCCACGCGGAAGCTCTTACGCAGGCCCCTGGCCATGACGATCGCCATGGCGGCACCCTATCGAGCCAGGCGGAGCATGGACCGATAGGGTGCCGCCATGCATGCCCTCTCCCTGCCCACCTGGTGGATCCACATCACCTCGGTGCTGGAGTGGATGGTGGCGATGCTTGCGGTGCAGCAGCTGGGCCGCAGGCGGGCGGAACCGGCCTGGAACTGGCTTGCCCTGGCCATGCTGCCCGCCCTGGTGAGCGCCATGTGCGCCTGCACCTGGCATCTCTACGACAACAGTCCCAGCCTCTACGGCCTCGTGGTGCTGCAGGCAGGTCTCACCGCCGTCGGCAATCTCGCCCTTGCCCTTGCCTGCCTGCTGCTGCTGCGCCGTCAGGGCGCCACTGAGCACCCAACCCGGGCGGGCAGCGATGGCTGAGCCCCCTGCCAGCGTTGTACTGGAGCTGTTGCAACGGCTCGGAACCATCGATCCCGCTCCGCTGTTCGTGCTGTCGCTGCTGCCCTATCTGGCCTTCCTGTGGCTGGCGGGGCGGGTGCAGGGTTTCCCCCCCCTGGCCCTGCGCGGTTTCCAGCTCACCCTGCTGTTCGTGGCGGTGACGATCGCCGCCTCGATCCTTGCCCTGCAGACCACGGGGCGGCAGCTGGCGGACGTCGACCCCCTGCACGGTGGCGCCGAGGCCTTCCTCACCCTGGCCAATCTGCTGGTGGCGGTGGGCTTCATCCAGGCAGCCCGGCGCTGAGCGGGGATGAACAAGTCTTAAGGGGTGTGGGAGCGGGGCCCGCTCGCCCGGAAGATGGGGCGTCGCCCTGTGCTCCATGCTTGCGCCCCTCCTGATCCAGCCCCTGGCCATGGCACCCGCCACGCTCACCTGGTCGCCCAAAGTGGCCCTGGTGATGATCATCTGCAACGTGATTGCCATCGCCATCGGCAAGGCCACCATCAAACAGCCCAATGTGGGCCTGCAGCTCCCCAACGCTGCGATGTTTGGCGGGCTGAGCCATGGGGCCATGCTCGGCACCCTCAGCCTCGGCCACCTGCTGGGTATGGGCGCCATCCTCGGCCTGGCCTCCCGCGGCGTGGTCTGACTCGGCTGTTCTGCAGCCCCTGATGTCCTGCCACCCAGGCAGGACATCAGCGGGTCGCCAAGACGTCGTTGCGAGGTCTGATCGTCGTTGCGAGGACCGATCGGCCGATCTCAGACCCCCAGGACCTGGGGGCTGGTCTGCAGCGAGCGCCGGACCGGGAAGCGCTCCAGGATTGTCTCAACCATCTGAGCCGGTGTGAGGCCGAGAGCCTGCTTGCTCTGGTCTGGGGAGGCATGGTCCACCAGCACATCAGGAATGCCGATGCGCAGGGTCGGCACCAGCACGTCGTGGTCGCTGAGGGTCTCCACCACAGCCGCGCCGAATCCGCCTGCCAGACATCCCTCCTCCATCGTGACCACCCGGCCGATGCGGCGGGCCAGGGGGAGGATCAAGGCCTCATCGAGGGGCCTCAGGAAGCGGGCATTCACCACCGCTGCACGCACGCCCTGCTCCTGAAGCAGCCCGGCGGTTGCCAGGGCGGGGTAGACCATCGAGCCATAGGCCACGATCAGCAGGTCGTCGCCGTCGGTGAGCAGTTCACCGCGGCCGATCTGCAGGGGCTCGAAGCCCTCTTCCGCCAAGGGAACGCCCTCGCCCTCTCCGCGGGGGATGCGCAGGGCGCAGGGGCCGCTGTGCTGGATCGCGGTCACCAGCATCCGCTGCAGCTCGGCTTCATCCTTCGGTGCCATCACCGTGAAATTGGGCACACAGCGCAGATAGCTGATGTCGTACTGACCCTGATGGGTGGGGCCGTCGGCACCCACGATGCCGGCCCGATCCATCACGAAGGTCACGGGCAGGTTCTGGATGCCCACGTCGTGGATCAACTGGTCGTAGGCGCGCTGCAGGAAGGTGCTGTAAATGGCGCACACGGGCTTGAGACCTTCACAGGCCATGCCAGCGGCCATGGTCACGGCGTGTTGCTCAGCGATGCCCACGTCGAAGTACTGCCGGGGCAGAGCCTTCTCCAGGAGATCAAGGCCCGTGCCGGTGGCCATGGCGGCGGTGATGCCCACCACCATGGGGTCCTGTTCGCAGAGCTTCACCAGGGTCTGGCCGAACACCTTGCTGTAGCTGGGCGGCTTGGGTTTGCTGGAGGGATAGGCCTTGCCGGTGGCCAGATCGAAAGCGCTCTGGGCGTGGTAGCCAACCTGATCAGCCTCCGCATAGGCGTAGCCCTTGCCCTTGGTGGTGGCCACGTGCACGAGCACCGGCCCCTCATGCTCATGGGCCTGATGGAACACCCGGATCATGCCGGCGATGTCATGCCCATCCACCGGCCCCATGTACGTGAAGCCCAGCTCCTCGAACACGGCGCCCAGCTTGGGCACCGCCAGGCGCTTCATGCTCTCCTTGAGGTTCTTCAGCTCGGGGGGCAGCTCTCCGTGCATGAACGGCAGGTGCTTGATCGCCTCCTCGGCGTTGTCCTGCAGGAACTGCAGCGGCTTGCTCAGCCGCATGCGATTGAGGTGGGTGGAGAGAGCGCCAACGGGTGGGCTGATCGACATGTCGTTGTCGTTCAGCACCACCAGCAAGCGGGTATGGGGCAGGTGGCCGGCGTGATTGATCGCCTCCAAAGCCATGCCTCCGGTGAGGGAGCCATCGCCGATCACGGCAACGCACTTGAAGTCCTCCCCGCGCCGCTCGCGGGCCAGGGCCATGCCCAGGGCCGCTGAGATCGAGGTGCTGGCGTGACCGGCGCCGAAGTGATCGAAGCGGCTTTCGCAGCGCTTCAGATAACCGGCCACGCCATCCTTCTGGCGCAGGGTGTTGAAAGCGTTGTAGCGACCGGTGATCAGCTTGTGGGGATAGGCCTGGTGGCCCACATCCCACACCACCTTGTCGCGGTCGAGATCAAGGGTCTGGTAGAGGGCCAGCGTGAGCTCCACCACTCCCAGCCCGGGGCCGAGGTGACCGCCGCTGGTGCTCACCACCTCCAGGTGGCGCTCCCGGATCTGGCGGCCGATCGCCTCCAGCTCGGCGATGCTGAGCCCGTGCAGCTGATTCGGGTGGGTCAGCTCGCTGAGATGCATCACGGCCCCTGAGGTGGGCTGCAATCTAGAAGGTGCCGGCCTCGGCCTGGTGCCGATTGCGACACTGGAGGCATGAGTGAGACCTCCATTCCTGCCAGCTCCGAGGCCGACGGCTTCCTGCAGCGGATCCTGCGCGCCCGGGTGTACGACGTGGCGATCGAATCCCCCCTCGACCCCGCACCCATCCTCTCCGCCCGCCTCGGCAACAGGGTGCTACTCAAGCGCGAGGACCTGCAGCCGGTGTTCAGTTTCAAGCTGCGCGGGGCCTACAACAAAATGGTGGGGCTGAGCGCTGCCGAGCTGGCGCGGGGTGTGATCGCCGCCAGCGCCGGCAACCACGCCCAGGGGGTGGCTATGGCAGCCCAGCGGCTGGGCTGCCGGGCGGTGATCGTGATGCCGGTGACCACGCCGGACGTGAAGGTGAAGGCCGTGGCGGCCAGGGGGGCCGAGGTGGTGCTGCACGGCGATGGCTACGACGATGCCTGCGGCGAGGCGATGCGGCTTGCGGCGGCGAGCGCACTCAGCTTCATCCACCCCTTCGACGACCCGGACGTGATCGCCGGCCAGGGCACGATTGCCCTGGAGATCCTGCGCCAGTGCTCCACCCCGCCGGATGCGATCTACGTGGCGGTGGGTGGCGGCGGCCTGATCGGCGGCATCGCCGCCTACGTGAAGGCCCTCTGGCCCCAGGTGGAGATCGTGGGCGTGGAGCCCCAGGACGCCGATGCCATGGCCCGCTCCCTGGCCGCCGGCCGGCGGGTGCGCCTGGAGCAGGTGGGCCTGTTCGCCGACGGCGTGGCCGTGCGCCAGGTGGGCGAACTCACCTTCGCCCTGGCCCAGCGCTACGTGGATCGGATGGTGACGGTGAACACCGACGCCATCTGCGCGGCGATCAAGGACTGTTTTGAGGACACCCGCTCGATCCTGGAGCCCGCCGGCGCCCTGGCGATCGCCGGCATGAAAGCGGATGTGCACAGCCGCGGGCTGCAGAACCGCACCCTGGTGGCGGTGGCCTGCGGCGCCAACATGAACTTCGACCGGCTGCGCTTCGTGGCCGAACGCACCGAGATCGCCGAGGACCGGGAAGCGATGCTGGCGGTGGAGATTCCCGAGCAACCCGGCAGCCTGCGCCGCTTCTGCACCCTGCTGGGCGAGCGCAACCTCACCGAGTTCAGCTATCGGCTGGCCGATCCCAGCCGGGCCCACATTTTCGTGGGGGTGCAGACCAGCGGCAGCCGCGACGAAGCTGACCTGATCCACGACGTGCGAGCGGCAGGCTTCCCCTGTCTCGACCTCTCCAACGACGAGCTCTCCAAGCTCCATCTGCGCCACATGGTGGGCGGCCGCCTGCCCCTGCAGGCCGCCGGTCCCGATCAGCGGGAGCTGCTCTACCGGTTTGAGTTCCCAGAGCGGCCGGGGGCCCTGATGCGCTTCCTCACCAGCCTTCACCCCAACTGGAACATCAGCATCTTCCATTACCGCAACCACGGGGCTGATGTGGGGCGGATCGTGGTGGGGGTGCAGGTGCCGGACGCCGAACAGGCCGCCTGGCAGACCTTCCTCGACGGGCTTGGTTACCAGTACGTGGACGAGTCTGGCAATCCTGCCTACCAGCTGTTTCTGGGGGCCGTACCGCCGGCTGGAAGCCTGCGGTAATTTGCGGCCAACGGTTGCGGGAGACACGCTTGCCGCACGACAGCAGCCCCGAGCAGGCTTCCATCCCCGCCCCGGCCGGGATCTCCCTGGCGGCCAGGCTGGAGGCCATCCTCTACCTCAAGGGCAAGCCCCTCAGCCTGAGTGATCTGGCTGGCATCGCCGGTGTGGAGCGGGATGAGGCGGAGCTTGCCCTGATCACACTGATGGCCGACTACGCCCATCGCGACACCGCCCTGGAAATCCGCCAGGAGGGAACCCGCTTCAGCCTGCAGCTGCGGGAGAGCCTCACCGATCTGGTGCAGAACCTGCTGCCCGTGGACCTGTCCACCGCATCCCTGCGCACCCTGGCCACCATCGCCCTGAAGAAGCGCATCCTGCAGTCGGAACTGGTGGAGCTGCGGGGCTCCGGTGCCTACGACCACATCAAGGAGCTGCTGGCCCAGAACTTCATCGAGCGCCGGCGGCAGAGTGAAGGCCGCTCCTACTGGCTGAGTCTGAGCGAGAAATTTCACCGCACCTTTGCCGTGCGGCCGGCGGCCACCGAGGCCCTTCCCGACCAGGCTGCATAGAGTTGGCCCACTGCTTGCCGCCCCCTGCCCCCCAACGATGGAAGTGATCGCCACCCTGCTGAGCGTGCTGAGCCGCACCCTCGAGATCTATTCGCTGATCCTGCTGGTGCGGGTGCTGCTCAGCTGGTTCCCGAACATGGACTGGAGCAATCCGGTGCTGAGCACGGTGAGTTCGATCACCGACCCCTATCTCAATGCCTTTCGCGGACTGATCCCGCCGATCGGCGGCCTGGACATCTCGGCGATCCTGGCGTTCCTGGCCCTGAACCTGGGCCAGCAGCTGCTGGGCACGGCCAGCATGAGCGTGATGGCCAGCCTGTATTGATCGGGGTGCTGATCGGGCGGGCGCACTGCGACAGTTTCAAGGCTGCAGGGCCTGCTCGAGAGGCAGCAGCTCATCGTCTGCAGATGCCCTCGTGCGCACCGGTGCACTGAAGCCTCTCGCCTTCACGCTGGTCACGCCCAGGGGGCCGGGCGTGCCGGCGGGCACGGCCAGGCGCAGGGCGAATGGGGAACGGCCTGGCGGCACATCGCCGATGCTGCCGACGCGGGTGCGGTTCTGGAGCACCGGTTCGCCACTGGCATCGAGGATGCGGGCATACACATCCGTGTCCACCACCATCTGCCGCCCCGGGTTCTCCACCGTGCCCCTCAGGGCGTAGCAACCGGCGCTGCTGGAGCGATTGCCATCCGGCTGGGCGGCGACGTCGGAAGACGGACAGGGCTCGAGAATCACCTCGCTGACCCGCAGCTCGGCGGCGCCGGCGGCACCAGGCCAGGCCAGTAGAAGCAGCAGTACAAGGGTCAGCAGCACACCTGCAAGCCAGGGCCAGCGGAGCTGAGCACCTGACGGCGGTGCTGCCTGCAAACCCTGCACCTTGGCGTTCACCGATCGTCCCCGCTGCCAGCAATCACGTTACGGGCGGCACGGCTGGCCAGTTTGTCGAGATTGGCCTGGGCCACACCGCCCAGATCCAGACCCAGCTCACTGGCCAGCTGGGCCACGTACCAGAGCACATCGCCCAGCTCCAGCTTCAGGGCAGCCACGGTGTCGGCGGAGAAGGCTCCCTGCTGATCGCGAATCACCTTCTTCACCTTGTCGGCCACCTCGCCGGCTTCGCCGCAGAGGCCGAGGGTGGGGTAGATCGGGTTGGCACCCACATCGGGGTAGCGGGCTGTCTCACGGCTGCGCTGTTGATAGGTGCTGAAATCCAAGTGGAATCACCGTGGGACAGGGCCGATGGTAGTTTCGGCCTAACGAAGGGGTGCTGATGCCAAAGCCCGATCTCATGCGTCGCACCAAGATCGTGGCCACGATCGGGCCAGCAACCGAATCACCCGAACGCCTGCGCGAACTGATCGCCGCGGGGGCGACCACCTTCCGCCTGAACTTCTCCCACGGCGACCACAGCGAGCACGCCGCCCGTATCGCCACCATCCGTGCGGTTTCGGAGGAACTGGGCGTGCATATCGGCATCCTCCAGGACCTGCAGGGCCCCAAGATCCGCCTGGGCCGCTTCGTGGACGGGCCGATCACCCTGGCCAAGGGCGATCCGTTCACCCTGACATCCCGGGATGTGGCCTGCGATCGCAGCATGGCCACCGTCACCTACGACAATCTGGCCGATGAGGTGGTGAGTGGCAGCCGCATCCTGCTTGATGACGGCAGGGTGGAGATGGTGGTCGAAGATGTGGACCAGGCCAGCCAGACCCTGCAGTGCCGGGTGACCGTGGGTGGCGTGCTCTCCAACAACAAAGGGGTGAACTTCCCCGATGTACAGCTCTCGATCCGGGCCCTCACCGAGAAGGACAAGATCGATCTGGCCTTCGGGCTGCAGCAGGACGTGGACTGGGTGGCCCTCAGCTTTGTGCGCAACCCCTCCGATCTGCTGGAGATCAAGGAGCTGATTGCCAGCCACGGAGCCAGCACGCCGGTGGTGGCCAAGATCGAGAAATTCGAGGCGATCGACCAGATCGACGACATCCTGCTGCTCTGCGACGGGGTGATGGTCGCCCGGGGCGACCTGGGCGTGGAGATGCCGGCCGAGGAGGTGCCCCTGCTGCAGAAGGAGCTGATCCGCAAGGCCAACAGCCTGGGGATCCCGGTGATCACCGCCACCCAGATGCTCGATTCGATGGTGAGCTGCCCCCGGCCCACCCGCGCCGAGGTGAGCGACGTGGCCAACGCCATCCTCGACGGCACCGACGCCGTGATGCTCTCCAATGAGAGCGCGGTGGGTGACTTCCCTGTGGAAGCCGTTGCCACCATGGCCACGATCGCCAGGCGAATCGAGCGCGACTACCCCCAGCGGGTGATCGACAGCCGCATGGCCACCACCATTCCCAACGCCATCTGCCAGGCGGTGAGCACCATCGCGCGCAACCTGAACGCGGCGGCGATCCTGCCCCTCACCAAGAGCGGCGGCACCGCCCGCAACGTGAGCAAGTTCCGTCCCAGCACCCCGATCCTGGCGATCACCAGCGAAACCAAGGTGGCCCGCCAGCTGCAACTCTGTTGGGGGGTGAACCCCCTGCTCGTGCAGGAGCAGACGTCCACCACCAGCACCTTCAGCCTGGCGACCGGCATGGCCCGCGAGCTGGGCTTCCTCCAAGACGGCGACCTCGTGGTGCAGACCGCCGGCACCCTCTCGGGCGTGAGTGGTTCCACCGACTTCATCAAGGTGGGCATCGTGGCCGCCGTGCTGAACAAGGGCCTGGGCATCGGCAATGGGTCGGTGAGCGGCCGGGTGCGTCTGGTGGACAGCCCTGAAGCCGCCGCAGCCATCCAGACCGGCGAGATCCTGGTGCTGCGCGAGGCCAGTGCCGCCTACGAGGAGGCCTTCCGCAAGGCCAAGGCGGTGATTGCCGAGTCGGCAGGAGCGGACAGCCACGCCGCCCAGATCGCCAAGCGCACCGGCATCCCGGCGATCGTGGGCGTCAGCGACGCCATCGCCAGCCTCCAGCAGGGTGAGATTGTGACCCTCGACCTGGTGCGCGGGGAGGTGCATCTCAGCGCCCGCAGCCACAACTCCGACATCAAGGGCGCCATCGTTTAGGGATCCAGCAGCCCCTGGCCATGGCCCCCAAGCTTCCTCTCAGCGAAACGGTGGGGATGGCCCTCTCCACCCTGAGGGCCAATCGCCTGCGCAGCCTGCTCACCATGCTGGGCATCGTGATCGGCAACGCCTCGGTGATCACCCTGGTGGGCGTGGGCCGGGGCGCCCAGAACCTGGCTGAGGGCCAGCTCAGCAATCTGGGCGCCAACGTGCTGTTTGTGGTGCCCGGCAACAACGACACCCGGCGCCAGGGCATCGACTTCCCCAAGACTCTGGTGCTGGACGACGCCAAGGCGATCGCCGAGCAGGTGCCCACCGTGAGCCGGGTGGCACCTCAGATCACCCTCAGCGAGGTGCTGCAGGTGGGGGGAATAACCACCAGTGCATCCGTGCTGGGTGTGACGCCCGAGTTTCTGCCGGTGCGCCAGTTTGAAATGGAGCGGGGCCGCTTCTTCAGCCCCAGCGATCTGGAAAGCGCCCGCAACGTCGCGGTGATCGGGCCCGATCTGGCCAGCAAGATGTTCCCCGCCCAGGAACCGCTGGGCCGCATTCTGCGCATCCGCAACACGGCCTTCGAGGTGATCGGCGTGCTGGCGCCCAAGGGGGCCGTCTTTGGCCAGAACCAGGACGAGAACGCCTACATCCCGCTGAACACGATGGTGAATCAGCTCTCGGGCCGGGACCCCACCTACGGCATCAGCCTCAACTCCATCAGCGTGGAGGCACGCGATTCCGCGAGCATCAACGCCGCCGCTTTCCAGATCACCAACCTGCTGCGTCAGCGACACCGCATCCTGCGGGACGACGATTTCGCCGTGCGCTCCCAGAAGGATGCCCTCACGATTGTGAGCACCATCACCGGCGGGCTCACCCTGATGCTGGCAGCCATTGGCGGGGTGTCCCTGCTGGTGGGCGGCATCGGCATCATGAACATCATGCTGGTGTCGGTGAGTGAGCGCACCGCTGAGATCGGCCTGCGCAAGGCCCTGGGTGCCCGCAGCGGCGATGTGTTGCTGCAGTTCCTGGTGGAGTCGCTGGTGCTGGCCAGCCTGGGGGGAGCGATCGGCACCGCGCTCGGGATCGGTGCCGTGAGCCTGGTGGGGGTGGTGACACCCCTGCCGGCAGCCATCGGCGGCGGCACCGTGCTGCTCACGGTGGTGCTGTCCGGATCCATCGGTCTGTTTTTCGGGGTGGTGCCGGCCCGCCGGGCTTCCCAGCTCGATCCAATCGTGGCGTTGCGCAGCCTTTGAGCCTGGTACGCGGCGGGCTCGGACACGCGAAACGGAAGAAAGGCTTAAACCTCAGCCCCGATCGGCCAAAAGGTTGCATCAGGCACCAACCACCGGGGGCTCTGAATGCATTAGTAGATGAACTTACGGCCCATCTCCCCCTTGGACCAGCTCGCATGCGGATATCGGAACAGCAGCGATCGGATGGTGATCGCCCGTTGCTTCGCAGGGGACACCTTCTTTCTGGAGCGGGTGGTGTTTCCGTTTGAGCTGCTCAGCTTTGCCTGTCCGCCGGATGCCGAGCTGGAGATCTGGACCCATGGCCTTGGGGGACCGGAGTTGATCGAGACCATCCCGAGCCGGGATCTGGCGATCGAAACCCCTGCCGGACAGTCAGCCCTGGAAGCGGTGGGTGGCCTGGTTCAGGACGAACTGCTGGAATCCTGGGCCGCTGCAGGTTGAGCGGGTCGAACTGGCGGGCGGCGAGCACCTGGATCGAGGGTCGCCCCCGTTACAGTTGTTAAGAAAGTGTCTCAGCTATGAATCAGCGCTGGCGTGTTCTGGCCCTCTGGTTGCTGCCCCTTGCGGTCGTGGCCTTCCTCGGTCTGCAGGTGTTCCGCAGCGGCAATCTCAGCCCCAACGCCCCCACTGCGGCTCCGCGCAACACCGCCGTGGCCCGGATGAGCTACGGCCGCTTCCTCGACTATGTGGAGGCGGGACGGGTCACCGCCGTGGACATCTACGACGGCGGCCGCAACGCCGTGATCGAGGTGGTGGATCCGGATCTGGACAACCGGGTGCAGCGCCTGCGGGTGGATCTGCCAGGCCTGGCTCCGGAACTGGTGAACAACCTGAAGGAGCAGGGCATCAGTTTCGACATTGCCCCGCTGCGCCAGACGCCGCCGGCCCTGGGCATCCTCGGCAACCTGCTGTTTCCGCTGCTGCTGATCGGCTCCCTGATCTTTCTGGCACGCCGGGGCAACGGCATGCCAGGCGGTCCTGGCCAGGCGATGCAGTTCGGCAAGACCAAGGCGCGCTTCGCCATGGAAGCCGAGACCGGCGTGAAGTTCAACGACGTGGCGGGGGTTGAGGAGGCCAAGCAGGACCTGCAGGAAGTGGTGACCTTCCTGAAGACCCCCGAGCGCTTCACCTCCGTGGGCGCCAAGATTCCCAAGGGTGTGCTGCTGGTGGGCCCTCCCGGCACCGGTAAAACCCTGCTGGCCAAGGCGATCGCTGGAGAAGCCGGTGTGCCCTTCTTCTCCCTGTCGGGCTCGGAGTTTGTGGAGATGTTCGTGGGCGTCGGCGCCAGCCGCGTGCGCGATCTGTTCAAGCGCGCCAAGGAGAACAGCCCCTGCCTGATCTTCATCGATGAGATCGACGCGGTGGGCCGCCAGCGCGGTGCCGGTGTGGGCGGCGGCAACGACGAACGGGAGCAGACCCTCAACCAGCTGCTCACCGAGATGGACGGCTTCGAGGGCAACAGCGGCATCATCATCATCGCCGCCACCAACCGGGCCGATGTGCTCGATTCCGCCCTGCTCCGCCCCGGCCGCTTCGACCGGCAGGTGATGGTGGATGTACCGGACATCAAGGGCCGGCTGGAGATCCTGGGGGTGCACAGCCGCAACAAGAAGCTGGCGGAAGACGTGAGCCTTGAAGCCATCGCACGGCGCACCCCTGGCTTCTCCGGTGCCGACCTGGCCAACCTGCTCAACGAGGCGGCGATTCTCACGGCGCGCCGCCGCAAAGAAGCCACCACCCTGGCGGAAATTGATGATGCGGTGGACCGGGTGATCGCCGGGATGGAGGGCAAGCCCCTCACCGATGGTCGCAGCAAGCGTCTGATCGCTTATCACGAGGTGGGCCATGCCCTGGTGGGCACCCTGGTGAAGGCCCATGACCCCGTGCAGAAGGTCACGCTGATCCCCCGTGGTCAGGCCCAGGGCCTCACCTGGTTCTCCCCCGATGAGGAGCAGATGCTCGTGAGCCGGGCCCAGCTGCGGGCCCGGATCATGGGTGCCCTCGGCGGTCGGGCTGCTGAGGATGTGGTGTTCGGCCATGCCGAGGTCACCACCGGCGCCGGCGGCGACATCCAGCAGGTGGCCTCCATTGCCCGTCAGATGGTGACCCGCTTCGGCATGAGCGACATCGGCCAGTTCTCGCTGGAGGCCGGCAACCAGGAGGTGTTCCTGGGGCGCGATCTGATGACCCGCAGCGACGCCTCCAACAAGATGGCCAGCCGGATCGATGAGGCCGTTCGCCAGATCGTGCAGAGCTGCTACACCGACACGGTGAAGCTGGTGGCGGCCCATCGCGAGGCCATGGACCGGGTGGTGGAGGTGCTGATCGAGAAGGAGAGCCTCGATGGTGATGAGTTCCGGGCGATCGTGGCCGAGTTCACCACCATTCCTGAGAAGGAGCGTTTCTCGCCGCTGCTCAGCAACGACTCCGCCAAGCCCCAGCCTGAGCCAGCCCAGGCCTGAGCAAGACCAGCACAGAGCATTGCCCGGGGTTCATGCCCCGGGTTTTTGTTGGGCATTTTTGTTGCGGCGACAGCGCTCGGAGCAGTAGATCACCTGATCCCACACATCCGCCCACTTCTTCCGCCACAGAAAAGGCCTGCCACAGGTTGGGCAGACCTTGCTGGGTCGCTGGCTGGGCGGCAACCCTCGTCTGGGCTGCCGACTCCCCATGGCCATGAGCTCAGACCGGGCGCACCGGACGCTTCTCGATCACCTTGTCGATCAGGCCGTACTCCACCGCTTCGGCGGGAGACATGAAGAAATCGCGGTCGGTGTCCTCTTCCACGCGCTCCAGGGGCTGACCGGTGCGATCGGCCAGTTCCTGATTGAGCTTCTTCTTGAGATACAGAATCTCATCGGCCTGGATGCGGATGTCACTGGCCTGACCGCGGGCGCCGCCGAGCGGCTGGTGGATCATGATCCGCGAATGCGTGAGGCTGCTGCGCTTGCCCTGGGTGCCGGCACAAAGCAGAAAGGCGCCCATCGAGGCTGCCAGGCCCACGCACACCGTTTGAACGTCGGGCTTGATGTGCTGCATGGTGTCGAAAATGCCCAGGCCGTCGTAGACCGAGCCTCCCGGCGAGTTGATGTAGAGATAAATGTCCTTGTCGGGATCCTCAGCCTCCAGGAAGAGCAGCTGGGCCACGATCCGGTTGGCCGATTCGGCGGTCACCGGTTCGCCGAGGAACACGATCCGCTCGCGCAGCAGACGGGAATAGATGTCGAACGCACGTTCACCCCGTCCCGACTCCTCAATCACAATCGGGATCGTTGTCACAGGCAGATGGGGTTGCTGGGGCTGATCCTACTGAGCTCAGGCCGCTAGGGTCGCTCCACTCCGGACCGTGCAGCGTGAGCGCCGCCCTCACCGTTTCAGACAGCAAGCGCGCCTTCCACAGCGCCTTCCCCCACGTGATCGCGCCGCTCTACCGGCGGCTGGTCGACGAACTACTGGTGGAGCTGCACCTGCTAAGCCGCCAGCGGGGATTTCAGAGCGATCCCCTGTTTGCCTCCGGGCTGATCCAGGTGTTCGACAGCTTTGCCCGCGGCTACCGTCCCGACGGACAACGGGAAGAGCTGCTGGCAGCCCTTTGCAGCGCCTCCGGGTTTGATGCAGCCGCCCTGCGCCGCCAGCGCGATGCCGCTGTGGCCGCGATCGGCCAACACAGCGTGAGCGAGGTGGAGCAGTGGATCCAGGAGCAGGGCAAGGGCGCGCCGGAGCCGCTGGGCACGGCCCTGGCCAACATCCGCCGCCCCGATTTCCACTACTCGCGGCTGATGGCCGTGGGCCTGCTCAGCCTGCTGGAGCAGGCCCAGGGGGCTGATGGCATGGACCCCGCCAATCTGCGCCGCTACGCCCACGACCTGGGCGAGGCCATGGGGCTGCTGCGCGATCGCCTGGACAAGGATCTCAGCCTCTACGCCGGCAACCTGGAGAAGATGGCCCAAGCGGTGGAGCTGATGGAGGAAACGGTGGCGGCTGAGCGCCGCAAGCGCGAACGACAGCAGGCAGCCGCAGGCGAGCAGGAAGGCGGTGCTACGGAGCCACCGGCAGGGGAACCTGCGTCTGAGGCTGGGGTTGAGGCGAATTCTGCAGAGCCGGGGCCTGACGGGGGATCATCGTCTGGGGAGCGGTCGGCCGGGATGTGATCGCCATCCGCCCCAGCAGTTTGCTGGGAACGTCGTTGCCGCTGCCGGTCGTCTGGGCCAGCACCTCCAGCTGATCGGCCTGCTGCAGGGGCATGGGCAGCTGCAGCGGCAACAGGGCCGCATTCGCCAGGGCACCCGGTCGGGCCTGGAGCTGCAGGGTGGGCAGGGCCTGCCACTGCTCGGGCTTGGCCAGGGCGGTTCGGAACGGTGGGGGCTCCGGGCCCAGGAACAGTTGCAGCAGAGGCTGCTTGCCGGTCGCGGGCAACCAGCGCCAACCACCCACGATGCGCTCATCAGCATCGCGCCAGCTGGTGGCGGTCTCGGCCACACTCTGCAGCCCCCGCTCGTAAAGACGCTCGGAGATGCCATCGAGCATCCGGGTCCACTTGCCGCGATCGCCCCGGGGAGCGACCACGAGCTCGAGGCCGGCCTGGAAGGGGCCGCTGGCCAGGGGCCGCAGGCTGAGCTGGAAGGGGCTGTCCTTGAGCAGCCTGATGTCAGCTTCGCTGAGGCCGTAGGCCGTGATCAGCGGCTCACGGATCAGCTCACGGCCCAGCAAGCCAGCCAGCAGAGGCTGCAGGGAGCGGCCGCTCACCTGCAGAAGCAGGCTGCTGGGCAGCGGCTGGGGCAGGCTGCTGGAGCCTGAGGCTGGCGTGCTGTCAGCGCCGCTAGACACCTTGCCGACGGCCGGTGCGACAGGATTGAGCAAACCGGCGATGGCGGTGGCCTCTCCTTCGAACTGCAGAGCGCCATCAGCCAGTTGCAGCTCCACA